>Ga0207985_1000135_pt1 | contig 18469 bp, 23 predicted proteins | sample ETNtaG_3_FD_185761 | JGI IMG/M metagenome (GOLD analysis project Ga0207985, IMG submission 185761) | Marine microbial and viral communities from oxygen minimum zone, Eastern Pacific Ocean - ETNP201302SV84 (SPAdes) (version 2) | ecosystem: Environmental > Aquatic > Marine > Unclassified ...
TCCACCACCATGACACATTAAAATCTGTCCTGTGACATAGTTGGATTCAGGAATACAGAACATATATATTGCTCCAGCAGCTTCTTGAGGAGTTCCAGGTCTACCTAAAGGAATCATAGTCTTAGCAGATTGAAATACAGCAGAATTCACACCAACTTTAATTTTGTTTCCTTCAATATCAATGAGCGATTCTTCTTTTTCAGCATCTGCATCAGTCAAGCGAGTTTTAATGAGTCCAAATCCTACAGCGTTGACGTTAACATTATATCGACCCCATTCTTTTGCCATAGTTTTAGCCATCCCTACAACTCCAGCTTTTGCTGTAGCGTAATTTATTTGCCCAGCATTTCCAAACATTCCAGATGTAGAAGAGATATTTACTACTTTTCTAAAATTAGTAATTCCATTTTCCTTTTCTTCTAAAAACAGTCTTTTAATGTGAGGTTGTGCAGCTCTCAGAATTTTAAATGGAGCGGTAAGATGACATTCTAAAATTGCATCCCACTGTTTATCATCCATTTTTTGAATGACATTATCCCAAGTGTATCCAGCATTATTAACAATGATATCTATTCCACCAAATGAATCTAAAGCAGTATTAATAAATCGTTCTGCAAAGTCATCATCGGTGACGCTTCCATTACAAGCGACTGCTTTTTCTCCTAAATTTATGATATCAGATACAGTTTGATTGGCAGGATCTGCATCTAAATCATTTACGACAATGTGAGCACCATCTTTAGCCAACATTATAGCTAACTCTCTTCCAATTCCTCTTCCAGAGCCGGTAATTAGTGCTACTTTTCCTTCTAATTTTTTTTTCATAAGATTTCCTTTTTTAGTCATCAATTTTACCATTTTTTTTAATTTTTTGCTCTATTAGTTTTTAAAGGTAGTTCATTGACATTTATATAAGTAAAGTGTACTTTACATTTTAACAATTTTGTGGGGAAATAATGATTAATAATAAAGGTCTTATAACAACACTTGTTTTAGCAATTTTATCTACGCTTTATCTTGGAAGCGTTTGGAATGATTTTTTTGGTACATTAAGCGTAAATGTATCCATGGATCGTCAACAGGCAATTAAAGCAGCATCAGATGCTTCAAAGCAATTTGACATTTTAGATGATTCATTTGAGCAAGCATCTATTTATAATTTTGACGATTCATTACGAAATTTCGTTGAGTTAAAACAGGGTGGTAAAGAAAAGTTTCAAGAGATAATCGATAACGATGTTTATTCACCATATAATTGGATGGTCCGTTCTTATAAAGAAGGTGAGATTATTGAAGCGATGTTTCAATTTAAGCCTGATGGAAGTCCTAATGGATATAGGATAAAAATCCCTGAGGATTATGTTTCAGAAAATCTTGATGAAGAAGACGCCTTAGCACTGGTCAAACAAAACATTAATAATCAGTGGTCTGGGAATTTTAGCGATTACAATCTTATAGAATCTTCTTTTAAGGAAATGCCAAATGGAAGAATAGATCACTCCTTTCTTTTTGAACATAATCTTCAAGATATTGGCGAAGCAAAATATAGATTACGAGCAACAGTATCCGGCTCAATAATAAATTCTGTAAGTCCTTTTGCATTTGTTCCTGAATCATTTCAAAGAGAATTTGCTAACATTAGATCTGACAATGATACAATTGCAATATTTGCCAATTTTGCTTTCTTAGGGATTTACTTGTTGGGTATTGGTGTGACTTCACTGATAATTTTTTATAGAAATGGTTGGTTGAGGTGGAAAAAGTCTGTTTTAGCAGCTGCTTTTGTGGCTCTTTTTTCAAATGTTCTTTTAAATCTTAATTTTTACCCTACGATTTGGATGGCCTATGACACAGCCTCTTCAAAATCTCAATTTTTAACAGAGCAATTATTAGGAATGGTAGCCAATGGAATTCTCATGTTCTTTATCTTGGCAGCATCATTTATCACAGCAGAGTCATTGACAAGAAGAGCGTTTCCTAAACATATCCAAATTTGGAAGACATGGACTTCCAATGTCGCAAATTCAAAACGTGTATTAAATGATACTATTTTTGCTTACTTAATTGTTCCAATTAAACTAGCTCTTATAGGAGCATTTTATATCCTTATGGAAAGAAATTTTGGATTCTGGTCTCCAGCCTCATCATCATTTGATCCGAATTATTTAGCATCTATTTTCCCATGGTATACTGGTTTAGCTATATCTTTACAAGCTGGTTTTTGGGAAGAAATGTTATTTAGAGCAGTTCCAATCGCTGCAGGGGTTTTAATAGGTCAAAGATATAATATGCGCTTTACAGGATTAATGGTAGCCATGGTAATCCAGGCATTAATTTTTGGTGCAGGACATGCTAATTATCCTGCGCAACCATCATACGCTCGAGTTGTTGAGTTATTTTTACCATCAATTGTGGTTTATGGTATGATTTATCTTCGATTAGGTGTTGTGTTTGGGGCTATCACTCACTATGTATATGATGTTGTATTATTTTCTTTACCAATTTGGTATTCTTCAGGATATATGTTTGACAAGTTCATGACTGTAATTGGGGGATTAATTCCATTGCTTGTTATTTTGTACTTCAGAATGAAACATCAGAAATGGTCTGATGTAGATTCTTCATCATTAAATGAAGGTTTTGTACCTACTCCACCAAAGAAAAAAACTTCAGAAGAAAAAGAAGTCGTTAATACAGTTCCAACCGCTTCAAATGTTTTAAACCCAAAAATTATTGGAATAGCTCTACTATTTGTTATTGGAATTTTTAGCACCTTTAAGCTGTCGAATGTAGAAGTTCCTGTTAACTCTCCGTCAATTGATAAAGAAGAGGCAATTTCAATAGCGAATCAATTCTTATCAGATAACGATATCACATTACCTGACGGATATAATGCCTATGCATTTGATGATAGCTCATATCCTGCATCCTCATTTATTTGGGAGGAGCTTGGGCAAGAGACTTATACTTCGTTACTAGGATCTTATGTATTAGGTCCTAGGTGGAAAGTAAGGTTTGCAAAATTTGATGGGCCAGTAGAATCACGTACAAGAGAAGTAATGGTATCGATGGATTTTGATGGAAATATACTGAGATTTAATAACAGGTTTCCAGAAGCAGAAGAAGGCAAGCAGCTAACCAGAGAAGAAGCACAAGTCATTGCTGAAAATGCTTTATCTAAATATTTAGGAATGAATATAGCTGCTGTCACTCTTACTAGCGCTCAGGAATCACAAAAGCCTAATAGGTTAGATTGGACATTTACTTTTACAGATAATAATGAGTTGGATTATGAGGGTGCCAAGCTTCAAAATATTATCTCCATATCAGGTGATCAGATATCAGGATTTACTAAATTTGTTTTTGTTCCTGAAGAGTGGGCTAGAATGAAACGAGATCGTGAAGGCTTATCAGGTATTGTTGGAACTTTATTTACTGTTCCTGGCGCAATCTTTGTAATAGGATTGCTACTAATGAGGTCTTTTAAATTATTAATGGATCGAAAGATTAATATCAGGAAAGGTCTAATTTTTGGATCATTTGCTATCTTTGGAATTCTTAGTGTCTTTAATGATTCATCATTCCTTAATACCATGCCAACAAATCAACCTATTGAAAATCTAATGACTACGTACTACATATCTTCAATAGGCGGGGCACTAATTGCTCTTGGACTGATTAATATATTATTGTATGGAACGCTCAATAAGCTTGTACAGCCTTCAATAAATAATATCAAAATGAAAGATGCAATTCTTGGAGGAGTAATTGTAGCATTAACCATGATTGCTTCATTAGTGTTAGCTGGTTCTTTTCAGCTAAATTTAAATCCTAATTTTGCAAGTTTTAATCTTACTTCATATTACCCTCTTTACGATACATTAAATGTATATACGTTTTTTGGACCTATTGCTTTTAATATTTTTCTTGCAGCAATGTTGTATGATATCACAAAAGGGTGGGGCAATGATATAAAAGGTAATTTGATTGCTTATATATTAGTTGTTGCAGTATTTACAGGCGACGTAGGGTTTCAATATGATATATTAAGCTCTATAATGATTGCACTGCTTTATGGAGCCTTAATTTTTGCAATTTTTAAATTTATTATTAAAAATAACTATGCAATGATTCCATTTTATACATTATTTATGAGATTTTATGATAGATTTGCTGCTACTGATTTTGGCGCAGTATCATCTTATTCAAATGAATTATTATTTCTGGGATTATCATTAATTTTAGCATCTTTTGTTATGGTTTCTTTGACTAAGAAACTATTTAATATGAATGTAAAAGGATAAAATATATTATATTCCTTGAATGTCTTATTTTAAAGGAAAAACAGTCATAGTAACTGGTGCTTCTTCAGGGATTGGAGAATCAACAGCAAAAGAGTTTTTATTGCAAGGCGCTAAAGTAATTTTAGTATCTAGAAGTGAGTCTAAAATGTATGATTCATTTAAAGATTTTAATAAAGATTCATACTCAATCTATCCATTTGATCTAACTAATTTAGATGGCATCGATTCTTTTGTAAAAATGTTAATTGAAAAAGAAGGTCCAATTGATATTTTATTTAATAACGCTGGAGTTAGTCAATTTGGATATTTTGAGGAAAGTGATTTATCAGTTTTAGATAAAATCATGGAGCTAGACTTCTTTTCCGTTGTTCAATTTACGAAATCAATTTTACCACATATGTCAGCTAAAAAGTCTGGCCAAATTGTAACAAATACCAGTGTCGCAGGTTTGGTCGGATCAAGAAATAGATCTTTTTATTCTTCAGCTAAATTTGCTTTACACGGTTTTTTTGATAGTATAAGATCTGAAATAATACATCATAATGTTCATGTTACGTTAATTGCTCCAGGTAGAGTAGCAACTGATGTAGGTAAAAATGCATTAACTACTAGCGGTGAACCTTATGGTAGGGATGACAGAGGGCACCGAAAAGGTTTGACATCTCTTGAGGCAGCCAAGAGAATTCTAAATGCGATTAAAAGAAAAAAAAGAGAAGCTGTAATAGCCAAGTGGAATGATATTGCATGGTTAGCTGTTTATATAAGAAAATTTTCTCCTTCTTTATATTTCTTCCTAGCTAAAAGAATTGTAGCATAATTTATATGAAATATAGCATACTAGAAGATCCTCGTTATAAACATATTGCTGAACCAAAATCAATATTATTTCAAATTTTTTCATTCATTTTTGATCTATATGCAAATACAGTTTTAACATTTTATACTCCTGTTAAAGTTATTGGAAGAGAAAATATACCAAAGGATAAACCCTTCATTTTTGTTAGTAATCATAATAGTCATATGGATATTGCAATTTTGGCATATGCCACAAGAATGGGTTACGAAAAATTTGGTTTTTTAGCTGCAAAGGATTATTGGTTCGATAATAATTTTCGAAGAAGATTTTTTAAGAATTTAATTAACCTTATTCCAATTAGTCGTAAACCAAATCCTGAATCTTTAGATTTGGATGATACCATGGTACTTTCAAAAGCTTTTATGGATTTAGGTAATAACATAATTATCTTTCCAGAAGGATCCAGAGGAGAACCTGGAAAAATGCAAAGATTTAGGAAAGGTGCTGTAAAATTTTCTATGGGATTAGATGTACCTATACTTCCTGCAGCAATTATTGGAGCAGATAAAGCATGGCCTAAAGGCGAAAAATGGATGCAATCCGTTCCTATTACGGTTAAGATACTACCAAAAATGGACCCCCCAAAGAGTGAAAAGCTATCAGAATCAGCTTTCAATAAATATCTTTCTAAGTTAACAAAAGAGCTTGAAACCAATATTACAAAAGCAGTAAAAGAGCTAGAAAAAGATGCTAGCTCTGAGATATCGTAATAATTGTACCTTCAGTATTAATTGAAGCATTATATCTAGTTAAAGATCTATTTGCAGGACCTGCAACTACGTTACCATTAATATCAAAAATTGAACCATGGGAACCGCCTTGAAGACTACAAGGCAAATTATTATTTACACTGTCAAAATCAACAGTAGCCCCTGCATGAGTACAATTTCTTGATAATGCTCTAACACCAGCATTACTTGTTCTTAATACAATAATTCCTCGATTATCAAAAGTATTACCACTGCTTAACTGAATACCATTACCAACGGTTTGGAGTGTTTGATAAATCATGGTAATATTAATTGTAATGATTCCAGTTGATGAATCATAATTGTAGCCAGTATCTCCACTGCCACCGCCATTATTTCCACCACCACCATTATTTCCACCACCATTATTTCCTCCGCCACCAGTGTCACCACCACCGCCAGTATCGCCACCACCATCAGTGTCACCACCAGAAGATGTAGGAGAACCTCCACCTCCACAGGCTTCGAGTATAAAAGCAGTACTTCCAATTATTGTTAAAGTTGATGCTTTTCTGATAAAATCTCTTCGAGAAGGATTTTTGGGTTGGTCATTAAGGCAATCACATTCGCATGTGTTGTTTATTTTTTCTGTCATGGGGACGAATATAATAAAAATAAATTAATATTAAAATTTGATAGTAATTTTTTTATATATTGAAGGGTATGACATTAAATAAAATATATTATCTGAAAGTTTTTTTATTAATAAGCTTATCAATTTCACTAGCTAATTCACAATCGATAGTTACTAAAGAAGCCTATGATTCTAGATTTACACCTCCAGAAATAGGATTACCAGAAAACATGCCTTTTGTGAAATCTTTAATCTGGGGTCAAGAGGGCGCATTCAGAAAATTAAATATTGGACCTGAAACTAGAATCGAAGAACTGCAATTGCGCCGAAAAATGCTTCAAGCGCATCAATGGTTAGGTATTATAACTTTAGCTGGTCTGGCATATCAATATGATGTTGGGAAAAAACTCTATGATGGTGACGATAGTGATTATTGGAATTCCCATTACGATAAACATAAAGCAATGGGATATTTTACTTATATGACCTATATGTCCACAGCATCATTATCCTTTTTTTCTCCTCCAGCAAGAAAATACGATAATAATATGAATTCAATAAGGTTTCATAGACGTATGGCAGCATTGCATTTTACTACAATGATGGCTCAACCTTTCTTAGCTAAGAAAGCAGTTGAAAATGGTAAAAGGTATAATGAATTAATGGATGCTCATTTAAAAGCAGGAACAGTTGCCTTTTTCGCTCTTAGCTTAGATGCATTAGGGATTACGTTTTTCAAATGAAAAAATTATCTTACATAATATTTTTTCAATTTTTATTTGCTCAGTCACTTGTCAATTTTGATTTAGATGAAAGTTTCATTTCTTACGATGGAAAGCACCCAGCACATAATTGGACTGGAATTTCAAAAGAAATTCAAGGAACTTTTGAACTAAACAACGAAGATTTAACTCAATCAAAAGTTGATCTTTTTGTGCCAGTTTTCAGTTTCGATAGTAAAAATGCAAATCGTGACTCCAATATGTTAGATGTTGTAGAAGAATATTATTATCCATATGTAAGATTTATTTCCTCAAAAATTGAAAAAACAAATGATGGATTTGATGTTTATGGCAATCTTAGTTTCCATGGAATTACCAAAGAATTCATTATTCCAGTGTCGTTAAGACAAAACAAAAATAGAATTATTGTAGAGTCTGATTTTTCAATAATGTTAACGGATTTTAAGATAAGGCGACCATCTTTGTTGACAATTAAAATTCGTAATCAAGTAGATATCAAAGTATTCTTAGTTGGATCCACATAGAAATAAATTCTTAAGATTTAATTTATCCAAATAAATAGAATGTTTTATTTGGGACCATTATAAATAAGAAAAAAATCATGTGTAAAGCAATGATGATTCCAAAAATTGCGAGTAATTGTACTGTATTTTTATCCATATTATCCCTTAAATAAACGTCTTAATATAGTAATTTCTGGAAATAAAATATGAACTCTTTTTTGATAATCTTTGTATTGAGGTCTTGTTCTAAGAATTTTGATTTCTATCCATGGAATACTAGCATACCAAAACATTGCTGTCATTGCAATAGGGGCCAATAATAAATAGTTTAATCCAGTGAATGAATATCCAAAAATAAATATACCCCACCAAAACATTATCTCTCCGTAGTAGTTTGGGTGTCTTGAATAATTCCAGAGCCCAGTTTGAATAATTCCAGTTCCACTTGGATGCTTTTTTCTAAAGATATGTAACTGTTTATCACTTATGATTTCAAAAAATACTCCAATTATACATAATCCATATCCAAGAAAAATTGTCCAATTGTAATCTTGTGAAAAATCTTGAGCCATTGGCATGCAACAAAAGAAAACAATGAATGTAGGAAAAAAATGAATACCACCTAGATTTCCAATAATTTCGAATGAATTACCCAATTTATTTCTCATATCAATGTAACGCCAATCTTCATGGTGCAAACCCTCCCAAGTTTTCATCCAATTATAGGTCAGTCTTAAAGACCAAAAAAGAACTGCTGACATTAAAAGTATTGAAGGGGTATTAATTATATAGTCATTTTGAGCAAGCCAAAAGAAACCAATAAGTGGAGGTATAACGGACCAATAAGGATCATAGAATGATGAATTTTTGTATGATACGCTAAATGCATATATGACAAATGTTGCTATAATATCAGCTATTAAAATTTGCAACATAGATGAAAGATTTGAACTGAAATGTAATGATATCAAACCTAATATTACTGCAATAATATACGCAGTTAAAACAGTTATAAGACCTTTAGTTTTTTTTGTCATTTATCAGTGATTTAAGCTCAATTTTTTCAAAAGATAAATATATATATCCAAAGATAATAGTATACATTAAGAAAACAGAATGTAAAAGAATTGAAGCAGTTTGAGATTGATCAATATTAATACCATATAAAGTAAGAAAATAAATGACAGCTAGATGATAGGTCCCAATTGCAGCAGGGGCTATTGGCAAAGAGGTTACAATACTAGTAATAACCGTAATTCCAATATATTGTTGAAGAGATAAATCTATATTTACAGACTTCAATAATGCATACATATACGTAACAAATGAGCACCACAATAGAATGGAAATACCACCAAGCTTAATTTTATTTTTCGATACTAATAAATATCCATCCAGAAAATTTTTGGTAATAGAAAATTGTTTTTGGATTTTATTAGCGAGAGAATTATTACCAAAAATGATGAATGAAGTAATTATGTATAATAGTAAAATTCCAATCGATAATTCTAGACCTAAGACATTATTAAATCCAAAAAGAATTAAAAAAATGCTAAATAATCCAACAATCCATAAGTCAATAATTTTTTCAGCTACCAAGCTTCCAACAAGAAAACTAAACTTTATATTATTTGAACTATTGGATAAGAGTTTTGCTCTAGCTAAATCTCCCGCTCTAAATGGAAGTATATTATTTAAAAAATATCCAATATGAGTTGTAGAAATATATTTTTGTAATTCGAGATTTTTTGGTGAACCTAATAAAATCTTCCATCTCATAGATCTTAAAATGAATGTTGCAAAGGTTGTTATAAATGCTGCAAAGATATAATTCAAATTTGCATTAGATAAAGCTCTATAAATGTCTTCTATATTTACTTGATTAAACGCAAAGTAAAGACATAGCGTAGCTACGCAGAAAGATAAAATTTTTTTCAAGGATCTTGTTTATCTCTTTGGAATTCCCAATTGACAATCCTTCTTTTCATCTTCTCGCCATTTTCATCAAGATGTTCGCTCGTTTCCATTGGGCTTTGATATTCGAGTGGGACATTTGTGTCCACTTGGCAATTGCTCATCAATCCTAGCATGGCAATAAGCATTATTGAAGCTATAATAGTTGGGAAATGTTTACCCATTTAATTTAAAGTCTTTAAAAAAGTTTGTTTTAGATGCTAGATAAATAATTTCAATTAATCCAAAAAGCTGAACAAATCCACACGCTAAAAACCAAACTTTATGATCATTTCTTGCTGAAAACCATAAAGCTAATAAAGTAAATACGGCTTCCCAAAGTGAAATACCAACAAGTAATGCTGGATTAGCAAGAATTGTCTCAGAAAAGTTAGTTATAATTTCCATTATATTCTCCTTACGGGTTAAATAGAAGAGAGACTAAGAAAACAAATAAAATCACTCCGCCAAAAATACCCCAATAGTATAATCCAAATTCCATTCCGAATATTAAATATTATTATGTGAGTTCAAAAGTATTATATTTTTGCATGGAAAAGAGAACTCCAAATAATACAACAATAAAAATATATACTACATCATGGTGTGGGCCTTGTAAAATGGCAAAAAAGTTTTTAACAGAAAAAGGTTATCATTTCGAGGAAATTGATATAGAAGTAAATAATATTTCTAGAGAAGAAATGGCTTCAATGTCAAAAGGCCTTACAGTGCCCCAAATTATAATCAATGATTTGCCTATTGGTGGATTTGATGATCTAATACAATTATTTACTACTGAGCCCTTTAGATAAAGCTAAGTCCACTTTTCAGCAATTTTTTTACTCATATCTTTCTTAGGATTTTCAACCATTTTCATCATTAAGTCTAATGGGTCATTAAAAAAATTTTGTTTTTGTGTTCCATCTTTAATCCAACTTTCAATTTCATTTTTTGTGAATTTTTCACATACTGTTGCATATTGAAGCTCTTTTAAAGTTTGAGCATTGTGTTCTTGTTCGGGTTGTCCAATAAGAGGTTTACATAAAATTTTCTTTCCCAAATAAATAGCTTCAGCAGGTAATTGAAATCCAGCATTAGTTATTAAGCCATTGCATGAAATTAAATCATTTTTAAAGTTTTGATTTGAAAATGGTTTTACTTTTACATTTCCTATTTGTATTTCCTGCTTAATTGAGCAATAGTAAATGAATTCATTACCATCAATCTGGTTAAATATTGAAATAATTTTATCTCTCTCTTCCCAAGCTAAGTAAACAAGAAAACTATTTTTTTTAATTTTCAAATCATTTCGTTTTTTTAAATCCTTATCAATAAATGGGGGCAATATTGCTTGATTGAAGTGAAAAAAGTGTGAAGAAATTGTAGTATTTATAGGTGTATAAAATCTTAGAAAAAATAAACTTGCGAGTTCCATTTTAAATGATTTAGGTATTTTATTTAAAAAAGAGTATTGATGTCCAATTCCTATACAATGAATACCTCTAATTCTAGCGGCATATGCTGATATTGGTTCAAAGTCTGTAATAATTACATCGTAATCTTTTTTAATTTTGAATACATCTTTAATAAATTGTATTAAATCAATGTTAAGGAGGGTCTTTATAACATTTAGTTTTCCATTTTTGAAAATAAAGGTAAACCCTTTTTTTATTATGAAAGGTTTAAATTCATCAAGATCAAAAAAGTCTTCATCATTTCTACCGCTAAAAAGTACAGTAACATCATGGCCTCTCTTTTTTAATTCTGATATTGTAATTCTTGAACGTGAAATATGACCATTTCCTGTCGCATTGACACCATAAAGAATATTCATAATTAAATTTATGATTCTAGATAGATTGTTTGAAGAAAATTAGCTTTTAGACAAAATTTTTCTAAGAATAGTACTGGATGTATGAGTAGTATAAGGGAAATAAATGATTTCAACTCCAAACTGAGAAAATTCATCTTCAATTTTATTCCACTGGTCTGTTCCTTTCCAGTCATCACCTACAAACATTTTATCAAATTTTAAATTATTCCATGCCTCAATTTTATTATAGCTTGTTTGTGGAACAACTTCATCAACATATTTCACTGCTTCAACTAAATCCATTCTTTCTTGAAATGGAATGAAAGGTTTTTGATTTTTAGCTGATTCGCAAAGTTCGTCAGTAGTAACACCAACAATTAAGTGATCACATTCTAAACTTGCCCTTTTAAGAATGTTGAGATGTCCTATATGAAATAGGTCAAATACGCCTGTTGTATATCCAATTTTTTTCATCTTTTTTTAAAATATTTGAGCTTTATATACTAGCAATTTTCTGATAAAAAAGTGACAATTCTTTTACTGGCATTTCCGTCCAAAACTCCAGCTAGCTTCTCAAGGTATTTTTTAGCTTTATCAGATACTTTGAAATCAGAATCCAAGCTTGTTTTTGCTTGGTCTATCATTTCATCGTATGAATTAGCTGTTTCTGCAATTTGACCATAATCATTATAGTCTTTATCCATCCTAGCTTTAAATCTATATGAAAAAATTCCTCTGTAATTCCATCTGAGTTGAAGAAAAGTACACCACAATACTGGCTTATTAAGCGCAGCAAACTCAACGATTGCTGATGAAGCATCACTTATCATCAAATCAGCAGATTTTAAGAAAGGTAAAAGCGAGTAATCGTCAACTTTTGCTAAGTAAACATTATCAAAAGAACTCCAATGTTTTAGAAGATCCCTTTGTTTTTTGTATTTTTGTTTACTCATTGAAAAAAAGTGTGGTTTGACTATGACATTGTAATTTTTCAAATCTGATGGAAAATTTTTTGAAAATCGCTCTATGCTGCTTGGATAGAAAGTTGGAGCATAAAGAATTGTTTTTTTATTACTATCTAATCCTATTTTTGAAAAATCAATCCCTTTTTCTTCACTATTAATGATAGGATCCATTTTACAAAAACCCACATTTTGAAAATTATCTTCTGGATACATTTCACACAGCCTCTTGTAACGATAATCACTTTCAACAAACCTGACACTGGTTGGAGTATCAGACTTTGAGTAATAGCTCTTCTTAGGACCTACACCGTGACCAAGTTGAGCGGTTTGACTATTGATATGAATTTTATCTAATTCAGGAAAAGTGTTTCCTAAAAATATCCAATCTGGCTTTTCTGTTAAGTAAAGTTTAAGGGCATGACTTTTATCTTGAATCCAGGTATGAGGTAAATTTTCTTCTTTGATAATTTTTCTAATTACATCGTCAAATTTTCCATGATGAAAAATAAATTTAGACTCAAAAACATTTTTGCTTTGAAGTTGTTTATAAACTGGAAGGTATTGTGGTAAATAGTAAAGCTCTTGAACATCAAAAAATATTGTTAGTCTTTTATTCATATTGTCCTGTTAGTTCAAAATACTGTTTTAATATTAAAAGCTGTATCAATCTTTCTCTTTTTTTGTCTTTAAATTGTTCTACAAATTTATTTGCATTGTCGATTATTTCCAGGCACTTATCATTTTTATGCTTATAAAATTCAATTTTTTCTTCAGCATCAGAAAAATCATCTTTTACTTGTATATAATGAACTTCATCTCTGAGTTTCCCTTCCATAAACCAACTTTCATATTTTGGTTTAGGCATTACACAAATAGAGTTTGAACTCATTGTCCAGTAAAGATTTGTTGAAATGCATTTTCCTTCAATGCAAAAAATGAATTTATAATCAAGTTGATCTTTAATAGACATAAAGCTTTTCATCCATGGAACTTCTTGCTTGGGACTTGTTTGTCCAATGTCAAGTAATGGGGATTTATAAAAATTTTTAACAAAATATTCTCTTGAAGAATTATTTCTTATATCACCTCTCCAGACAGCCCTATTTTTTTTATTTTCAAACTTTTTAGAATCACTTATAAAATGAAAGAGCTTTACCTGATTTAATTTGAGCAGAATAGAATTCTGGTTTTCATTATTTATAGGTCTTGATTTAACAAATGTTGGATAAGGTGGATGTTTTTTTGCGATTACACTGTCAATATATTTTTTTGATGAATAAACAAAGTCAACTTTATTTTTCTTTTTAAAAAACTGTAATAAAAAATAAAAGTCTATAAAATGTGAATTCTGTTTGTTTTTAAAAAACTGATTCCAAAAAAGTTCAGATAAATTTTTTGCTTTTTTTGAAACTTTAAAGTTTGAGGTTTTTTTAAAATAATATTTTACTCTTGAATCGATATACTCTTCATGTTGATTATTATTTTTTAAAATGTTTCTAAGTTTTAATCTGGAAATCAAGCTTGGGAAAAAATATACCATAGGAGTATAATAAAGATAGTACAGCAATTTTCTTCTTTTAGCGTTTGAACTTTTAAGATTTTGCATTCTTAATTCCAAAATCAGTTGCAGTTATTTTATTTTCAAGAGTTGATTTTCTTATTAATCTATTTTTTGCTACTGCATCCTTATTTTTATAGGGCCTAGTATGGTATAAATGAAGTACAGTTGTTCTGTTTCTCACTTGAGAAGATTTAATACCTTTATTATTCAGCCTATATCCAAGTTCGCAATCAAGTCCGCCATATTCCATTCTTTCATCAAACCCATTTGCCTCAACAATATCAGATCTCCATGCTGAAGAATTATTACCATTAAAAGTTGTTTTAGTTGGTGTTAACCTATCAAAAAAATGTGCTAATATTGGATTTTTAATTAGCTTAAAATAGTTTTTACCAATTGCTTGGCCCTTTTTAATGAGATATCTCTTTGAAAAACATATTTGAGATTTTATATCTTCAATTTCAAGAGAATTAGATACTGCTTCAGAAATTGGAAAATGTCCACCTGACAGAAAATATCCTTTTTTTGCTAATTTGGAATGAATTTCTAAAAAATTTGAGTCTGGAATGCAATCACCATCAGAGAACACTAAATAATCATTAGAAGATTTATTGATTGCATCATTTAATATCTTGCATTTTCTAAACCCATTATCTTCATGCCATACATGATATATTTTTTGGGTAATTAAATTCTCAAATTTTTTTATCATTTCTCTTGTTTCGTTTGAAGATCCGTCATCCGCAATAATAATCTCAAAATCTTTAAAAGTTTGATAGCAGTATCCTGTTAATACTTTTTTTAAAAAATGAGGCTTATTGTACGTTGATATGATAACAGATATTGATGGCATCAGATAAATTATTTAGGGGCAATCTTATAAGCCATTTTTTTTTAAATTAAATCTCTATGAACGATAATGTAAAAAAACAATGTATAGTTTTGCTTAGTGGAGGGCTAGATTCTGCTACTGTACTTAATATTGCTTTAAAAGAACATGAAGTAACTGCTCTGATATTTGATTATGGTCAAAGACATAAGTTTGAAATTTCTGCTGCAAAAAAAATTGCTGACTTAGCTAAAGTTCCAATTAAGTTAATAAAAATTGATTTAGGCCAATTTGGAAATTCTGCACTTACCGATAATATTGAAGTGCCTAAGAATCAAGAAATTGGAAAGGAAATTCCAGTAACATATGTTCCAGTAAGAAATACAATATTTCTCTCTTATGCACTTGCTTATGCTGAAGTAAATAATATTTTCGATATATTTATTGGAGTAAATGCATTGGATTATAGTGGTTACCCAGATTGTAGGCCTGAATTTATACAAGCATTTGAAAAGATGGCAAATGAAGGCACAAAGTTTGCACAAGGGAATAAAAAGATAAAAATTCATACCCCATTAATCAGTTTAACTAAGGCAGAAATAATTAAAACAGGAACTGAGCTAGATGTTGATTATAAGTTGACTCATTCATGTTACGATCCTTCTTTTGATGGATTATCATGTGGAGAATGTGACGCTTGTATTTTAAGAAAAGAAGGATTTACTAAAGCAGGTATTAGTGATCCAACAAATTATATATGAGTTATTCAGTAAAAGAAATTTATCTTACTCTTCAAGGAGAAGGATTCCATACAGGAAGGCATGCCGTATTTTGCAGATTTTCTGGTTGCAATCTTTGGACAGGATTAGAAAAAGATAGAGGAAAAGCAATATGTACTTTTTGTGATACAGATTTTGTTGGAACAGATGGATTAAATGGTGCAAAATATTCGAGCGCAGAATTATTAGCAGAAAAAATTGATGAATTATGGATAAAAGATATAAAAGAAAAATTAGTTGTCTTTACTGGTGGAGAACCTTTATTACAGCTTAATAAAAAACTTATTGATTTGCTCCACTCTAAAAAGTTCAAAATTGCAGTTGAAACAAATGGTACAATAATTCCTCCTGAAAATATAGATTGGATTTGTGTTAGTCCAAAAAAAGGATCAAGATTTAAACTTAGTTATGGAAATGAATTAAAATTAGTTTATCCACAGAAAGACTTGAGTCCTGAACTGTTTGAAAACTGTGATTTTGATCATTTTTTTCTTCAGCCTATGGATGGAAAAAATCTTCAAAAAAATATCTTGCAAAGTGTGTCATACTGTATCGAAAATCCGCTATGGCGTTTAAGCTTACAAACTCATAAAATAATGGGTATAGATTGATATGTTTAGATTAAAAAGAAAATATGAATTCCACGCAGCAAGAAAATTAACTGCTTTAAATGAAAATCATCCTTGTGGAGAGCTTCATGGGCATACATTTGCAATTACTATTAAAGTCACAGGAGATAAACTTACTAATGAAGGTTGGATTATGGATTTTTATGATATAGATAAATTATTTAAGGAAAAGATTCATAAAAAACTCGATCATAAATATCTTAATGACATTGAAGGGCTATCAAACCCAACAACTGAACATGTTGCAATGTGGATTTGGGGTAAGCTTGAAAATGATCTGAAAGGACTTTCATCCGTATCTGTAAGCGAAGGAAATAGTTATGGTTGTGAATATTTTGGAGAAAAAAATGCCTAAGGCAGATGGAAAAGAATTTAGTTTTTTGAGTGAAGATCATATTGATTCTTCCTACCTAGAAACATTTAGTTTTGATAGCAAAAATCAATATATAGAAACTACTACTAGAGAGTTTAGTGCGGTATGTCCTTTCAGTGGTTTACCTGATTTAGCAGATGTTATTATCGAATATTTTCCAGAAGGAGGAAAGTGCGTCGAATTAAAATCTTTAAAATATTATTTTGTCAGCTTTAGAAATGTTGGCATTTATCAAGAAGCAGCTACTAAAAGAATTTATGACGATTTAAAAGCATTATTAAATACATCAAGAATAAAGATAACCACTATTTACAATACTAGAGGCGGTTTTGATACTACATGTATTGAAGGAGAACTGTAATGAATTATTTTCAAAGATTGCAAAAAGCTATTCTTCTGGATGTTTCTTTTTACGAAGAAGTAGAAAAAGATAAGCAGTTTACTGATCAAGCAATGATGACTGTTGCACTCGTGTCGGTTGTTCAAGGTTTTATGATAGCTGGATTTGCTCCAATTGCTTTAGTTCAAGGTATATTAGGTAGTATAATTAGATTTGTTATATGGGCATTTTTTATTGCTTTTGTTGGTACTCGAATTCTTCCAGAGCCAGAAACTGAATCAAATACTGGCGAGCTTATTAGAACCTTAGGATTTGCATATGCCCCAGGGTTGCTTGTTGTCTTAAAAGTATTTCCAATAATTGGAAATTTTGTGGATCCAGTAGTTGTAATTTTACAGCTTGCTGCAATGACAATTGCCGTTAGACAGGCTTTGGACTTTAATAGTACGGTCAGAGCTGTTGGTGTATGTATCGTTGCATTTATTTTGATGGTTATTGCATTAACATTATTCATTGGATTTACTGCATTCTTTGTTGGAGTTGCTGAAAATGCTGTAGCACCAACTGCTCCATTAATGGATGCATAATTTTTTAGGCCTAACAATAAATACTATATACTTTTATTTATAAATATCATATACTTTGTATTATGAAAATGAAATTTTATAAAAAATTTTTACTTTTAATCGTTGCTGTATTATTTATTTATAGCTGTGATTCTTCTTCAACATCTTCCTATAGTGTAGATAATGGAGATGATAATATTGGTGGTGGTTCAAATAACACAGAATTACCTACAGGATTTTCTAAGTTTATTTCTGAGTATACAGATGTTTACATTTCAGGAAATTATGTTGTAGTTGAATCAACAGGAGTCCCTAATCACTCTTCCCCATATTGGGGGGCTGGTCATCCTAACTATGCAACACCACATTCAGGCATGTCTGTTAATCCTAATGTTATTTCTGCACAAAATTTTAAATTTTATATTCCACTTAATCCTTCAATTTCTGGTTCCGTTTCAAGCACGCCTTTGGGACCGATTGGAGTTTCAATTAGTGGTGTTCCATTTTTTAATCAATATGCTGGTCCAAATAATCAACCACTTGATAATGAAATACCATCTTTTGACTACTATTATGGTCACCCTCAGCAAACTGGCCAATATCATTATCACTGGGAGCCAAGATATCTTACTACTAATGATAGTTCAATGTTAATTGGTTATTCTTTAGATGGTTTTCCTATTTATGGTCCAACAGAACAGTCTAATGATCAATATCCATCTAACCTTGATGAGCTTAACGGTCATTCTCATTCAACAGATGAATATCAAGAAGGTACCTATCATTATCATGCTACTTCAACTTCACCATACCTACTTGGTGGATTCAGAGGTAAATATGGATCGTTAAATGGTGGTGGCTACTATACCAATTAAGTCTGCAGTTTTTCTTTTTTCTTTAATTCTATTTTCCTGTCAAAATCAGATAAATAT
>Ga0207985_1000136_pt1 | contig 18418 bp, 18 predicted proteins | sample ETNtaG_3_FD_185761 | JGI IMG/M metagenome (GOLD analysis project Ga0207985, IMG submission 185761) | Marine microbial and viral communities from oxygen minimum zone, Eastern Pacific Ocean - ETNP201302SV84 (SPAdes) (version 2) | ecosystem: Environmental > Aquatic > Marine > Unclassified ...
AGAGTACCTTGCTGATTTGGTAGTAAACAATGCTGACTACCACCATGGTGAAACTCAATTGTTAGAAGAAAAGAATCAAACTTACAAGTCAAATTACTGGAACAAAAAAACTATGGCTATTTCTATGCATTTAGCTTACATAGGCGTGAATCGTAAAATTGATAGTCTTACACATCATAATTATTTTTTCAACGAAGACTGGAATAACCATTTTGATCAAATTTTTAAAACTCCTCAATGGCCAGATAATCCTAACTTTTACGTTTGCTGCCCCTCTCGAATTGACAAGAATGTTGCTCCTAAAGGAATGGAAAATTTATTCTTTTTAGTTCCAGTTGCATCTGATTTAGAAGACTCTGACAATATTCGAGAATCCTATTTTGATAAGATTCTAGATAAATTTGAAAATTGGACTGGTGAAAAAATTAAAAATGATATTGTTGTAAAATCACTATTCACTCATCGTGATTTCAAAAGCAGATATAATGCTTACAAAGGAACTGGGTTAGGGATGGCCCATACTTTATGGCAAACTGCAGTATTCAGACCTAAACACAAAAGCTCTAAAGTTAAAAATCTATATTATACAGGACAATACAATCATCCTGGCGTTGGAGTTCCAACCACTGTTATTTCTTCCCAAATTTTAGTTAATGAAATGAAAAAGGAGGGGGTGTTAGCATAGTATACGTAAGAACAAAAAATATAAAAGGCAAAAAATACGCTTATCTTGTTGAAAGTAAATGGGATAGCGAAAAGAAAACATCAAAACAAAAAGTTATTGAATATCTGGGTTCTGTAGAGAACTTAACAATAGATGATGTACCAAAAGAATATCATTCTGGCTCAGTCAGGAAATTCTTCGTTAAAAATCAAACAAAATTGGATGATAAAGTAGTTGAAAGGCAAAAAGAATTGGAAGTCTTACTAGCTAGGTGCCTACAGACTGGTGACGAAGAAATGTCTTTTGAAAAGGCCGATGAACTAATAGAATTGATTGGTTTACAACGGTTTTATGTCGATTCTGTAACTGGAGTAATGAGAGAAACTGGGAAGCTGTGGGTCGACGGAGAAATTGGAATTGCACAAGAACACATGATTACTAACATTATGAGAAAAATAATTCAACAATATAATGCTAAAATCGAGATGAAGGGCTTGGTTGAAGGCTTGGCTGTCATCTGTAATCCTGAAGGAGATGATCACAGTATGTCCAATTTAGTTCTTGAAGGCCTTCTGAAAACTAGAAAATACCGAGTGACTAACATAGGTGGTGCATGGTACATGGGAGATAAAAGAGCCGTAACAAACAAAGCTATTATCGATTTTATAACTCATGCCCGACCAGATATTGTTTTTATTTCAGTGACTATTGCAAGATACCTGTTTAATGCAAAAATGATCGCTAGAGAATTAGTTAAGGAATTACCTAATACTAAAATTTATCTAGGCGGATTAGGCACAAGAGGTATTGTAGATGGTGAATTGCAAGAGGGTATACATCTAGCCAACAAAGACACTTTGAGGACATTGAATAAATTATGAAATCTAAATTAGGCACTAAGTTAACTCCTTTAAATACCTTCAAAGCAGAAGTTGATTCTAGTATGGCTAAAAACGTATATTCATCAGAAACTTATGGGAATCGAACTTCCACTACAAATCCTGATGAAATATTCAGAAAAGGTAGTACAACTTACTACTACAGTACAAAATTGTTTCCTGCAAAAATAAGGAGAGAAGTAACTCAGCTGTACAATTTTGTTAGAGTAGCTGACGACTATGTAGATTCAGTACCACAAGATACCAAAGGCTTCATGAACTTCAAAGAAGAGTACTACCGTGTACTTTCAGGAAAGTCTTCTGATAATGAAGTTATCACCGATTTTGTTCAACTATCACAAAAAAGAAAATTCGATAATAAGTGGGTTGATGCTTTCCTATTCTCAATGGAAATGGACACTAGAAAATCTACTTACAAAAACTTAGATGAATTGAACACTTACCTCTACGGATCTGCTGAAGTTATTGGTTTAATGATGAATAAAGTAATGAATGTGAACCAAAACGCAGACGATTCTGCAAGATACTTGGGAAAAGCAATGCAATTTATAAATTTCATAAGAGACATAGATGAAGATTTAGATTTAAAAAGAACTTATTTCCCTGTAGAAGACTTAGACTCATTTGGTTTATCCGGTCTTACTAGAGGAGAAGCTAGAAGAAAGCCTAAGCAATTCAAGGCTTTTGTAAGATCTCAAATTCAACTTTATTTTAAATGGCAAAAGCGTGCTGAATTAGGGTTTAAATTTATACCTAAAAATATGAGAATTGCTGTTAAAACAGCTTCCGATATGTATCTTTGGACAGCAAAAGAGATTTACAAAAATCCGTTTATTGTTTATGACTTGAAAATTAAACCGAGCTGGACTAAAGTTTTGCTTAACGGTTTAAGAAATACTTTCCAAGCTTATAATCCTTTAAATCGAAGCAATATATCTAGCCAAAGGGTCAAAGAAACTTCAGCTCTTTAATCTCAGTAAACTATAAAAAATAGGATAACGATACTAAAATATGATAAGTGTAACGGATATTGCTGCTGAGAAAATTTCAAAAGCTCAAGAAGGACAAGAAATGGCTGGTAAAATGCTCCGTATAGGTGTATTTTCAGGTGGATGTAGTGGTGGTTATCAATACGCTTTAGGATTTGACAATCGAAGCGATAGTGACTCTGTATTCGAATCCAACGGTTTAGAGGTTATTGTTAAATCTGAAGATGTTGAAAAAGTCAATGGAACTGAAATTGATTACATCGTTAGTGAAATGGGTGAAGGTTTTAGAGTTAATAATCCTAATCCTGCACCTGAAGGTGTCAAAGGTCAGTGTAATTGCGGCTCGAGCGATAGCTGCTGCTAGGCTAAATGAAACCAAATTCATTATCTGAGCAGGTTTTTTCTGTAATTGTTGGTTTAATATTTGTATCAAGTTCATACCTTCTTATCATTCAGGAATCAATCGATGAAGAATATGATATGAGAGTCCCTGTTTGGGCCAGAAGTCAGCTAGACTATGATACTTCTCAACCTTATAGTTTTGTTCTAAATCAAGGAACTTATCAACTATTGGAAACCGATAATGAATTTGATTCGGTCCATGTTATGATTCCTTATAATCTTCCTTTAAGCGAAGGTGGAGCTGCTGCTACTTGCCAATTTGGTGGAGAGTGCCCGCAAATTAGTTTGGCCTATTGGAGACCTAAAGTACCTTCTGGGATGAAAGTCCCAGTGATAGCGGAATTCGGACCTTACTTTGGGGAAACTTCGGCCTCAACGCCAGATGTTTCCCAACCTGGTAGTTGGTTGGGTGTAAGTGTTATTCAAAACCTTTTACCTCATGGATTTGCTTTTGCACAAGTTTCTGTAACTGGTACTGGAAGCTCTAACCATTGTATGGATCTGATGGGGTTTGCTGAACAAGAAGGAATCAATGCTGCCGTCGAATGGTTAGCAACACAGGAGTGGTCAAATGGAAATGTGGGAATGATTGGAAAGTCCTATGACGGTTCTACTCCATGGCAAGCAGCAATGTATGGAAATGAATATCTAAAAACTATAGTCCCTATTTCAGGACTTATTGGAGTGAGAGAACTAATGTGGAAGAATGGGTCTTCTGAAGCCCGCGCACCTTTCATGCATAACGTTGTTTACGGCTCATATGGCTATGAAGCCGACAAAGAAGAACAAAATTTACAAAATGCATGTCCAGACTACTTAGCTTCTAGTTTGTACGGAGGTGAAGCTTACGTATTCGGAGGAAGTGAAGTCAGTGGATATTGGGATGAAAGATACTTCCTTGACCGTGTTTTAGAGAACTATAGAGGCTCTGTCTATATTGTACAAGGATTTCATGATTGGAATGTTGATCCTCACATGGCAGTTCCTGTAATTAATACATTATTAGACACAGGTATTGAAGCAAAGGTTTTGATGGGGCAATGGGATCATGATTATCCTGATAGGCCTGACTATCAAAAACAACGATCTGATCCTGGAAGGGGATCTGAAGCTTACCCTCAAATGGTTCGATTCGATTGGATGCAAGATTTACTAGAATGGTTTACATATTATTTACAAGAAAAAGGGCCTAAGCCAAGTCTATACTTGGAAATACAAAATAATCGTGGTGAATGGAGAGTTGAAGAAAGATATCCTGCTAAAGACTCTCACATTATTGAAATGCCACTAGGTGGAAATAATCTTAGCTTGGTTGCAGAAAGTGCATTAGGTACAAGTGTTTATCCTGGAATGGAAGCCACTGACGACCAAGTAGTCTTTGAAACCAACGTATTTAGTTCAGATTTTAGATTTGGTGGATTGCCTCAGTTACACCTCGATGTTACTCCAGCTGGTCCTGGAGGGTCAATTTATGCACTTATGGAAGATTGCTCTGCTGAAAATGAATGTATTCATATTGGTCACGCTATCATGGACTTAAGATACCATGAAGGCGGCACTGAATACCAAAATGTGATTCCTGGCGTAGAAATCAGAGCCAAAATGGAGTTTTTCGCTATGGATGTTTTAGTTCCTGAAGGGCATAAAATTCGTCTTTCTCTAAGAGATATTGGAGAAGATTATCTTCCTCCAAGTACGGAAGCTGCTGTTGATATTGACATTAGTGGTAACAGTGTGCTAAGAATTCATGAAATAAATACGGACGAAAAAATATTTTTTAAGCCTCCTGTATGCATGCATGAAGATTGTTTATCTGAATAAACAAACTATATATCCTAGGAATAATAGTATACAATAATGCGTAGAAACTTGTCTAAGAACAAAATGCTAAACATTTCTGTAATTGCATTGTTTTTAGCGGTATCTTTCGCAGGATGTCTAGAAAATGATGACGAGAATATTATTTCTCCAAATGACGTTGTAGTCAACCCAGTTACTCTAGTTGCAGGAGAATTCCAACCTTTGGTGATTTCTGCAAAGCGTGATGTTTCTGTTTTCATTCCTCATATGGTAGTTGATCCAGCATCAAATTACCTTCAAAATGGAACTATTCTAGATATGCGAACGGGGGAAACAAAGCAACTCACAATTCTTGCCCCTCCTAGGATAGATACTGCATTTATCTTTCTATCTAATTATGGTACCGAGGTGTGGTCAATTAGAAATCCAAGTGAAAGCTGGAAGGACTGGGTGGAGAGAGGTGGAATTAATCAAGAAGGCCTTGCTGTTTCAAGAGTTGAACCCGAGGAATACGCCTCATTTTATACTTTAAACTCAACTGAAGAAAAAGCAGGCAAAAGTGTTCCTATCAAGATTGATCTAAAACGTGAAGTCTCTGCTGCTTATACTGTAGACGAAGGAAGTCTATTTTCAAGAGGGTTTGTTGATGGACGAACTGTGTTCAACAGTATAGCTCGTATTTCTGATGAAACTCCAGATATTTTAGACCCTGCCGATGGAGCTGTTGGATATTTAGATAGATGGGCAGGACAAGGCAACTTAGCTTACGAAGATGCTGCTCAATTTTTGATTGCCGAGATGACTTCATATGGACTCAGAGTAGAGGTTCAGAGATTCGCAATAGAAGACGTACTAGGAAATGTTAATCCAGAAGCTTACAATGTATGTGGATTTCGAGATGGTACATTAAATCCAAATGAATGGTTAGTATTTGGAGCTCATTTTGATATTGCTCCTCCAATAAATGGAGGGCTAGTGGATCCTCACATAACGGGATCTAGAACCTATGGAACTCGAGTTGGAGCTTATGATAATACTGCAGGAACATCAATGGTTCTTGCTGCAGGAGAGGCAATGGCAGGCATGCCATATGATACTCGAAGAACAATGGTCTATTGCCTGTGGTCTGGTGAAGAAGGAGGATTACGTGGTAGTGATTACTGGACAGATACACTAGCCGATAGATATCCTGATGTGACTGTTATGAATTATATTAATTTGGATATGGCAGGTGTTAACTGGCCAGGGGGTGGTGGAGCTCCTTGTGGTGGTGAACATGGAGGTGGTGATGGAGATTGCGATCCAGACCCGCAGCCTGATACTGATGGGTATCCTAAAGATAGTGAAGTATGGCCAATGAGAATTTACATTGGCCCTTCTCTAAATTACAATAAACTTGATCAGCCTGATCTTGTATATCTCAGCCAGTGGATTGGTTCCGATGCAATAAATGTTTCGATGCAGCAAGACATCTTAGTTGGAGCTGACAATAACTCAGAAGATACATGGAAGTATGATGTTTGGGTTGAGCAAGATAGGCCTGAGATAATAATTTACGAAGATACTACTGCCAGAAGCGACCACGCTTCATTTCAAAATAATCTAGATACTATAACTCTTGGATTTGGTGGATTAGTCGATGGTTATTGGTGTTACCACCAAACATGTGATACCGTACAAGAGATGATAGACTGGATGGATAATGAAGCTAGAGGATATGGAAATAATGCTACAGGGCTAAACAATCTAGTTAACGCGTTAGACATGATTACTTGGTGGGCAACCTACAGCTTTTTTCATATGGATCAAAAACCTATCTTGAATTCTTTGGATGATTAGGATGGATCTTGTTAAATGAATCCATACATCGCACTAACTAGACCCGGAAACGTTGTTCTAACTGCTATAGCCGTAGTTGCTGGATCTTTTATTGCAGCTGGGAACAATATTGTAGATTTTCAAATCGAAATATTAATTGCGTCAATTTCAGCAATGATGCTTGTTGGTGGAGGTAATGCCCTAAATGATTATAATGATCGAGAGTCTGATAAAGAAAATCATCCAAATAGACCTATTCCAGCTGGATTGGTCAGTGCTGAAGATACCCTGCTTTACTCACAAATCCTGTTGGCAGGAGGATTGTTGGTTGTTCTTTTTGGATTAGCTAATAAGCTACCATTTATCATAGCACTCATAGGAACTATAACGCTAATTTCATATGAAAATAGGCTGAAAGCTCTGGGTATGTCTGGAAATATTGCTGTTGGATTTATGTCCGGTGCAGTTTTCCTTTTTGCTGGAATGGTTGTTAATGATCCTGGTCCAACTTTATGGATGTTTGGACTTGCTTTTTTAGCAACAATTTCTCGTGAGATAATTAAAGATATACAAGATCTCGAAGGCGATAAGGATAGATTTACTCTACCTGCGAGAATAGGAATTTCAAATTCTTTATCCGTAGCTGGCGCTATTTTGATAACTGCGGTTGCACTAAGTTATACCGCCGCACCTCAGTTTGGTGGAATGGCCTTGAATGCTTATTTGATTGGAATCTCTGCAGCCAATATAATGATGCTAATTGGTTTTCAAAATGCCAGGAATGAAAATTACTTTTCAGGACAAAAGAGCATAAAACAAGGAATGGGAATTGCGATGTTAGCATTTATCGCTTCTGCAGGCCTTTAGATATATTAATATATGTACATTTATACATGCATTTATGGACGCAGTTATTTTCAAGGCCTTAGGAAACATTACGAGATTGAAAATAATTGAAATGCTAATGATTAAAGAGCATAACGTTTCCGACCTGACTAAAATATCTAAAAAGGATCAAACTACCGTATCAAGACATCTTGCAAACTTGAAAGAAGCAAAAATAATCTCTCAAAAAAGAATTGGAAGGAATAAAATTTATGCTATTAAAGACTCAAAGATGAAAACTTGGTTGAATGTGGCCATCCAAAATAATAATAAACCTGAGGAAAACACTCCACTTAGAGATAAAATAAAGGACTTTTTAACTAATCAAGAGAAATAAATATGAACGATGAGGAGAAGGAAATTCTAGATGAGAAACTTGTTCGATTGAGACAACTAAGTAAAAATCTGGATGAAAGCTTTACAATCCCTGGAACCAGAATTAAGTTTGGAATGGATGCACTACTTGGACTAGTGCCCGGAGGTGGAGATTTAGTAAGCGGTATTTTTTCGTTGTATATGTTGAGAGCTGCAATGAAAATGAATTTACCAAAACGCGCTATTTTTTCAATGCTAGCTAATATTATTCTAGATACTACTGTAGGAGTAATTCCTGTTGCAGGAGATATATTTGACGTATTTTGGAAATCTAATAAAAGAAATATGAATATTATTGAGAAGCATATAGCAAGCTTCGAAAAATAAACTGAATAAGTAGAAGCGAAATCTCAAAAAGTTTATTATTTAATTTGAGAGTGTAGCAACTACTTTATTGGCTAAATTGACTTTAGCTAGCTATCTTATGCTTTACCAAGAATGCGGTACATTCCAGTGCCACAAGTTCCGCATGATCCTTTCATTGCTTTGCGACCATTCTTCATTGTGACTTCTTGTCCGTTACCTATTTCTCTTTTGGCTTTACACTTTACGCAGTATCCTTCCATACTTCTACATCGAGGAAGACACCATATAAAGCAAACGGCTGACAAAGACAGTATATAAAGATTACTTTTCTATTAGTTTTCTAATATTTTCCTAATATTTTCCTATTCTTAATTGTAATTCTCACTAGGTGTAGCCATCTGCTTTAACACGTGCTGGAAAATTGCTACTATTGCAAAAACAGCTGCTGTTACTAGTGCAATCATAGATCCACTGCCTGTTTCCAACTCTGCTGAATAATAAAGTCCTAGAATTACAGATGTGAGGCCAAAAAACTGAGCCCAAATTAAACAAGAACGAAAACTGTTGCTAATTAACTGAGCTGTTGCTGAGGGCGTGACGAGTAGAGCAGTAACTAAAAGTGCTCCCATTACCTGAACCATACTGACAACAATAGATGCTGTAAGTATACTAAAAGCAAGGCCTGTAGCTCTAACAGGAATTCCCTGTACCTGTGCTACAAGAGGATCAACACTACATACAAGTAATACTTTTTGCATAATTATCAGGAAAAATATTGAAATGATAGAAACAGTACAAATTAAATCAAAACTTGTTTCATCGATTAACAGCAAACTACCAAATAAGTATCCTTCGATATCTGTTTGTATTCCTCCTCCCCAAATTCGTAATACCACTAGCCCTAAAGCTAGCATTCCCGTTAGAAAAATGGCAATTGAAGCATCGCCAGTTAGTATTTGCCTTGTCTGCATCTCGTGGATTAAAATTGCTGAGATAATGCTCAGGGCTAAAGCATATGACAAAGGTGTTGTAGAACCTAGAACAATCGCTATAGCCACTCCACCGAAAGATACGTGTGCCAAACCGTCTCCAATGAGGGCTAGATTTCTCATGAGTAAGAATATACCAAGAAGACCTGCAACAATTGTCACCATTAATGCTGCAATTAAAGATCGCTGGAACATTTCCATCGTAAAGAAGTAGGGAAATATTTCTCCAGGCATTAAAGGAGCAATAAGTTCTAAGACAGGCCCTAGTATTTTCAAAACTAACTCGCCAATTGTCATTGTTTACCACTCATATCTTCTAATTGATAAAGCGTTTTTTTTGAGTGACTATCCTCGTGAACTGGCTCAATTCCTCGCAAATTAGCTAAAGCTGTCAAGTCAGGAAAGCAGTCTGCAGCTCCATCATACCTAATTCTTTCTTCGAGAAAAATCATCCTATGAGAAGCTTGTTGGATTGCTGCAATATCATGAGAAATCATCAATATTGTTTTTTGAGCTTCATGGCAAAGTTTATCTAAAAATTTCATAAGAGAATTTCTTGACTCTCGATCAATGCCTACTAACGGCTCATCTAACAATATGAATTCAGCCTTTGAAGCTAAAACGCGAGCTATAACTGCACGTTGGCGTTGCCCTCCAGAGAGAGTAGAAACGTTACTATTTTCTACGGATTTTAAGCCAGCTAATTCTATCGCTTCATTAACTTGCTTATTCTGTTCCTTATTAAATGGCCAAAACATGTTACTTGAATTTAACGTGCCTAACTGAACAAGTTCTTTAACTGTTAGTTTGATATTTTTAGGAATATTTGATGCATGCTGGGAAACCCAACCTAACTTTCCAAACGTGGAGCTTGACGGCTTTGTTCGTCCATATAGCTCAATTCTACCCTTTCTATAATTTAGAAGGCCCAGTATGGTGAGAAGAAGTGTAGTTTTCCCACCTCCATTTGGACCTACAAGTCCAACAAATTCGCCACGATTGATAGTTAAACATACGTCTTCAAGAACCTGATTTCCTGATCGAACGACTGTTAGCTTATCTATCTTGAGAGGTGGCGATGATTTGTTGGTTGGCATAATTTGACATGATATTCTTTTAAATTATGCATATTTTTCAGCATCTGCCTTTGAAAGGATTTTGAACATTTTGTGTGTTTCTCCATCGATAGTTACTTCAGCTTTTGCTGCAGGTCTACCGTTTTTCATGGTAACAACTTCAAAGTCTTTTTCATCGACATTAACTTTCTTTTTTAGTTTTACATTGTAGAATTCCATTATTTACCTCCTTTCATTGTTTTTAGATTCAGCACCCCATACCTTCCACAAGACTGTTTAGATTCTTATTCATCAAGGTTAGATAAGTATCCTCGCTATCTTTAGGGGGCAATTCCATAGTGTACAGAATCTTAATAGTAACTCCAGTTTGCTCTACGATACTATCAACTGAGCTTGTACTTGTGAACTCCTCGACATATAGAACTGTCAAGTTCTTTTCCTCAATTTGCTCAACAACTTCTGCTATGTCTGCAGCTGATGGTTCACCCTCAGGATCGAGACCATGAACTGTCAAGATTTCAATGTTGTATCTTTCTGAGATGTAAGCATAAGCATTGTGGTTAGCCACAATTGTCTTTTCGGTATTACTTGCTTCACAAGTTCCGCCTGCACCAAATGCTGCAGTGTAGTTTGCATCCAATGTATCAAGTTCAACCGAGTATGCTTCGGCATTAGCTTTGAAGTCTGCTTCTCCTTCTGGGAAAGCCGTGACTAAAGCATTCAAGACAACATCAATTTGTGCCTTGTAAGCTACCGGACTTAACCAACTGTGTGGATCATAATCAAAAGCTTCCTCATCTTCATCTGCAGCTATTCCTCCACCATCATCAGAGCCATCCTCTTCGTCTGAATGGTCTTCATCATCTGAATGATCGCTGTGATCGTCACCATGGTCATCGTGATCGTCATGGTCGTCGTGATCATCATGACCTCCTTCTCCCATCAGAATGAAATATTCAATACCTGATGGTAAAGCAAAACCATAGTCTCCTTCTTCCTCTACGTGAAGAGTTGCAAAAGCTACAGGGTGCTCTTCGTGGTCATCGTGGCCATCGTGGCCATCATGACTTTCTTCAACCCAAATATATGGAGAAGTACACTCTTCTTCTGTTGCATTTACAATAACATGATTGCCCATATCATAACAGTAGGATTCTTCATCTTCTTCCCAAGCGTGCCAGAATTCATCAAAAGAAAGTAATGAATCGTTATTGGCGTCAAAGAAATTTAACACATCTTGAGGAGTTGGGACGTCATCGCCTTCAATATCATCATCATGTGTTTCATTGCCATCATGATCGTCGTGGTCATCATCATGTGTTTCATTACCGTCATGATCATCATCATGTGTTTCATTGTCATCGTGCCCATCGTGATCATCATGGTCGTCGTGATCATCATGGTCATCATCATACTCGTCTACTGCAGGAATGAAAGACTCAAGTTCAGTTAGGTTTAGGAAGCCATCACCATCTGCGTCTGAGTTATTGAAAATGGCCATTAAGTCAGTCATCTCTTGATGATGATCGTCTCCATGATCATCGTGATCATCTCCGTGGTCATCATGGCCATCTCCGTGGTCATCATGGTCGTCATGGTCATCGTGAGTTTCATTGTCATCATGGTCGTCATGATCATCGTGGTCATCTCCGTGGCCATGGTGGTCGTGGTGAGCGTGACCGCCCATCATCTTGAGAACTACCATGTCAAACTCGGTAGCTGCTCCGTATTCGAATTCTAATAGATATTCTCCTTCTTCAAGGTGGAAAACCGATACAACCGTGTCTGAAGGACAATTTGCTGGATTACTGATTACCTTTTCAGCCATTGCATGGTTATGACCTGCGTGATCGTCGTGGTCATCTCCGTGGTCATCGTGATCATCTCCGTGGTCATCATGATCATCTCCGTGGTCATCATGATTGTCTCCGTGGTCATCGTGATCATCTCCGTGGTCATCATGATCATCTCCGTGGTCATCATGATCATCTCCGTGGTCATCGTGATCATCATCCATTTCAGGATAGGATACCTTGTGAGTCATGGCTTCTGCATGAATTTCAACGTCTCCTGCTTCATCATGATGATCTGCAAGATTTATTGCCTCGAATGCATCATCATTTAGTGTTTCACATATTTCACTTAGGAGCATTGATTGGTAATCTAATGTATCTTCACCAGAAGGCATTGTATGTGTTTGGACTGCAAGAGGTGCATCACTTCCCAAGCCTGATATTGTTGATTCTACCCAAGGCTCAAGGTTCAAACCATGGTAGAAAAATAAGTCTACTTCTTGTAATCTAATTAGATCAGAAGCTGAAGGTTCATAATCATGAACCGGAACATTTGAGGGACTAATAATTTCTACTGTAATTCTGTCTCCTCCAACGGCCCTAGCAAGTTCTGCAACATGATAAGTTGAAACCATAACATTGCCTAGACTTGTAGGGCTTGTTACAGAATCTGTTTTCTCTTCCTCAGTATCAATACAACCTACAAAACTCGAAAAAACCATTACAATTGCGAATGCTATTGCTGATGTCTTAGTATTCATCTAACAGCACCCCAAATTACAATCGCATTCAACTTCAGGACCGTGATTGTGATCGTGAGCGCATGCTGGATAAAGTGCATCAATGGCACCTTGGTCTAATGACCATTTCAATAAGTCTGAAATTAATTGAGAACGGCTTATTCCATCTATGTTTGACTTCCAACCATCTAGCTGTTGAACCAACGCAGCTGGAAGATCTGCTGAGATTTTAGTTAATGCATATCTTGAACGACGTGTCATAATATAAATTCAGAAGACCTGTATAAAAAGATTAGGATAATAATATTTTTCTAATATTATCCTATTATTTTCTTATTTTATAAACTCTTTCCTTAAAAATTATTTATAATTTCAACCTCAGGACCGAGGATGAAAAATCTGTACAAAAACTTAGAGTAAAATAATAAGCAGGCGCCTTAATGTATAGTAATGAACGAAAATGCTTTACAAATTGGAGTCGCTTTAGTTATTGTAAACTTAGTAGCTTGGGGAGGATTTACAATGCTTCAAGATGATGAAACAAATGAAGTCATAAAATACATAACTGAAACAGTGTATGAACAAGAGGAACTTGCAATTGCTAACGTGACTGTCAACTTAGATTATAATGGTGCCGAAGAGAATGCTACAGCAAACACGAATATTACAACTGTGCAATATAACGTAACTGTGATTGGAGATAATTCAGCATTTAATGCTACTCTTGAAGCTGGGAAAGGGAACTTCCAAGTCACATTTAGTTGGCATCCCTCGTTCGGCGTTTTCATTGATGAAATAGATGGAATTGCAGGCGGATGTGCATATTGGCAATTATTACACAATGGAGAGTCCTCAATGCTAGGAGCTTCAAGTCTACTTCTTGCAGAAGGCGATTCAATAACTTGGAATTATAATACTGATTATTGTTAATCTGTTGCAAATATCATATCATCGCTTTTGAAAGCTTTGAATTCAAGGGCGTTTCCACAAGGATCTAGAAAAAACATTGTAGACTGTTCACCAGGCTCACCTTTGAATCTGGTGTGTGGCTCGATTATAAAATCGATACCAGATTCTTCCAATGCTTTTGATAATGAATTCCACATTTCTTGTTCCAAAATAACGCCAAAATGGCTTGCTGGAACCTCATCTCCATCAACTGGGTTTGTTTGAGAAATGTCAATTGAATCTACTAGATGAGCTACGACTTGATGGCCATACATATCAAAATCTATCCATCTATCTGAACTTCTACCTTCTTTACATCCTAGTGTTTTTGTATAAAATTCTCTAGTTTTTTCTAAATCATCTACCGGAAAAGCAAGGTGGAATGGACGCATAATACAATATTATGTTACTCTTTTTACGTATTATCTTAAGTAGAATCATTGCTAATGAGCTCTATGAATGAAACTATCCTTATCGCTGCAATTGTTGTCTACGGATTATTCATAATTTTTGGTACAAAATGGGTTTTTGAATTTATGATGGCTCGAAACATGAAAGAAAATGTAGCAATTTATTATAATAGAAAAATTTTACATATGTTCTGCGGAGGATTAATTGGTGCAATGGCACCTTCAATATTGAGTGAACCAATTTATGCATTGTATATTGGAATTGTTTTCACAGTTATAACTTACATCCCATACTATACAGGACACTTACTTTACTGGGTCCAAACTAACGACAATAAAAATGACGTGAACTTCTGTTTCATGGCTGGAGTCTCTGTATACATAATATGGGAATTATTAGGCGATCCTTACTTGGCTATTATGCCGTTACTATTCATGGCATTTGGAGATGGAGTTACTGGTATTGCAAGAAATATTAAATTTGGATATAGGACTAAAAATCCTATTGGAAACGTATTCATGGCGATTGTTTGTATTCCTATGGGATATTATCTTGGTGATTTGTCAAACCCTGCATTACCTATTTGGGGAGTTATAGCTGCCATTGTAGCTACATTTGTAGAAAGATACGAGTTCGGACCTATTGATGATAATATTTTGATTACCGTAAGTGCTACAATAGTCCTCTTTATCGGAAACGAAGTCGGACCTTTAACCGGGTAATTTGTGTGGTTTAGCTAAATTTGCTTCCATTAATTTCAGTTCATCAATTCCACTTATCAATATTTTTGAATCAGGTATAAGCTCTTCATCAGAAATTTTACCTTCATATTCCATTTTGGAAAGAATGTGTTTCATACAATTTAGCCTTGCTTTCTTCTTATTATCTGATCGAACTATAGTCCAAGGAGAAAGAGTCGTATTTGTTTCTAAAAGCATCTGAAACTTACGCATGGTGTATTCGCCCCATAACTCTTGAGCTTGCATATCTACAGGTGAAAGCTTGTATTGCTTTAGTGGATCCTTAGATCTCTTTTCAAAACGTTTTAATTGCATTTTCTTAGAAACTGAGAAATAAAGTTTAATCAAAATTATTCCTTCTTTAACCAAAATACGCTCAAAAATGGGTGCGTACTTCAAGAATTTTTTATGTTGCTCGTCTGTACAAAAACCCATTACTGGTTCTACCATCGCTCTATTGTACCAACTTCGATCAAAAAGAACTATTTCTCCTGCTGAAGGTAAATGATCTGTGTATCTTTGGAAATACCATTGTGTTCTTTCTGTATCACTTGGCTTTTCTAAAGCTACTACTCGTGCACCTCGAGGATTCAAATGCTCCCTAATTCTTTTGATTGTTCCTCCTTTACCTGCTGCATCGCGGCCTTCGAATAGCATAACTATCCTCTGGCCTGTTTTTTTAACATGATTTTGCAATTTTAAAAGTTCAATTTGCAACTTTAATTTTTCTTCTTCGTAAGCTATTGTAGACTTGGGAATCCAAATTTGGACTTTTTTATCTGAGCCTTTGCCATCTTTATTCTTTAGAGCCTCTCCTTCCGAAAGTTTAACTTTCTTTTCTGTGCTCATGTTAATTAATACGAATCAGCGAATATAAGATTTATTATTTCAATTACTAATTAAATTAGTCATCATTGGATTCCCATTGATTAGGGTCTCCACGTCCGGCTATTTCAGAAGAATCTGTCCAATTAGTTTCATTCCACATTGCATGGCCCCATGCTACACCTGCTGCACTCGAGCCTGAGAAATCTGCACCGGACAAATCTGCATAATCAAAATGGGAATCAGACAAATCTGCCAGCGTAAGGGCTGCTCCTCTAAAATTCATGCAAGATAATTCAAGACGATAACAACCGCTTGTAGCATTAAACTGCCAGCCCGGACTGTAGGTACTACCTCCCCCAGATTGTACATCCCAACCTAACGTAGAACCTCCAAAGTGTACATTCGTCATGTCAGCTCTACGGAACTGTGTCTCTTCAAAACGTGCATTTACTGGATAAGGTTCAGATGTATGGACATCTCGCCTAAAATCACCTTGCATATCGTTATAATGTTCATAATATCCCTCTGGTAACTGTGTAACGCAAATTTTTGAGTTGTCCAGTTTTGTATTATTCAAATCTGCACCCATAAAATCAACACAATTAACGTAACGGGAGCGCTCTTCATTCCACAAATCATATTCATGTAACCATTCCTGATCTAGTGAGTAATCCTCCCTATCTGCATAATTACTAAAGGCATTACAGTCATCGTTATCTCCATCATCATTATCATCATAACAATTTTGGAAATAAATGCCACTTGCCTTCATAACAGACAAAAAGCCAGAAGGAAGGTTTGAACTTACTTCCATAGCTGAGTGAGACATGTCTGCAAACGCAAAAGTAGCTTCAATGAAAGATACTGAAGCATAAGTTACTCCTACCATCTTTGTGGACGGCCCATCTGCAATTTTAGAAAAATCTGATTCATCGAAATTACTTACTTCAAAAGTGCTATGATCTAAACTTGCCCCTTTCCAAGATGATTCTTGACCTTCTACAAAGTAGAAATAACAGTCATTAGCCTTAATACGGTCAAAATTAGACCCAATTAAACTTGTGTGATGGATAATACAATTGTGCATCTCAGTATTTTCAAACTTTGAATCCTCAATACTTGAGTCTAATATTTCTACTGCATTCCAGTGCGAATTGGAAACGCTAGTATCTTCAAAATTTACTAAACGGAAGTATGCGCCGTTAGCGTGACTATTATCCATAATTGCTTCGGAAAAATTATTTCCAACAAATCGAGACCCATCTAAATTTGCACCTGATAAATCTGCACCTGCAAAATTAATGCCTGTTAAATCTTGACCTGAGAGGTCTACTCCGGTTAAGTTAAGATTTGAAGCTCCTTCTTCCTTAATTCTTTGAACCATTAGCATTTTCATAAAAACATGTCTTTCATTTTCATCCATTAAACTCATCAATGTTAATTGATTCAATTCGTTAACCAGTTCAGCTAAATCGTTGGACATGTTAGATACTTCAAGCTGAAGCAAAAATTGGTCTTTTTTAATTTCTCCCATTTCATCCATGCCATCGTGCAAATGATCTAAATCATTGCTAAGACTTTTCAAATCTAATTCCAGAATTAATAAATCAGTCTCAAGATCTCCAATCATATTCGAAAGCGAAGAATTCATTACTTCTTGTGATGATTTTAGAGAGTTAAAATCATTTAGAAACTCATCGACTTTGGTTTGCAAAGTTTCAAGATCTTTAGACACATTGCTAAGGTCATTTTGACCTACTGGTTCAATTTGTTCATTTTCATCAAGAACTTCAAGGTCTGATGATTCATCGCCACCAATACAACCTGTAAAACTTGAAACACAAAATAGCATTACAATTATCACTGCTTTGTTCATGATCAAACAATGTAGGTATCTATTTATTATTTAGAAAACCTACTCAAAAAGTCCCAGGCAATTTGAGGTGTATCTACTCCTCCAGGGTTGCCTGGCTCTGGTGAACCGGGATCGTTTTTCAAATAAACATTATGGGCTGCAAGATTAAGTGAAACTAAAGCAACCTCAGAATCATTATCACAATCTGTAAATTCCTGAACCGTATAACCTATATTTGTCTCACTAAGAGTGGGAAGGTCTTCCGTACAGCCATTCATTTCCTTCCATTCAAACAGGTTCTGCTCGGCACCAGTAAACCATACTTGTTGCTGAAAAATAATACTTGAGGTTACGAGGCTACCATATGGTGCAATTGGATCTTCCAAGCCATGAATTTCCATAATGGGAATCGCATTGTAACCAGAAGAAGGCTCCTCGAGCAAATACATAGACATGCAGGCCATTGCAGTTAAGATATCAGAAGCGTCATTAGCAAATGCTTGAGCCATAGCGCACCCGGTGGACCAGCCAGTCATGTAAACTCGATCGGTATCAATCGGAAATGTGTCTGAAATATGATAGATCAAAGTCCTCAAAAAACCATAATCATCAATACCCGCTTCATTAGCTGGATCGCAGCATTGTCCAAAATTCCAAGAATTTTCATACCCATGAGGATAAAGAACAATTGCATTATTTTCTTCAGCTATTCTATCCATATCAGATAATTGATACTGGTTATCTGCAGTTCTTTGCAAAGCATGTATATCTAAAATTAATGGAATTGATTGAGAGTCGTCAGTTGAATTAGGAACATAAATTGTCCAACATCTGTCCATTCCATCATACTCAAAACATTCATCTTTCATACCTATGAAAAATGAACTATTATCTTCTTGC
>Ga0207985_1000137_pt1 | contig 18311 bp, 15 predicted proteins | sample ETNtaG_3_FD_185761 | JGI IMG/M metagenome (GOLD analysis project Ga0207985, IMG submission 185761) | Marine microbial and viral communities from oxygen minimum zone, Eastern Pacific Ocean - ETNP201302SV84 (SPAdes) (version 2) | ecosystem: Environmental > Aquatic > Marine > Unclassified ...
ATCGGCAATTACATCCTTTATTTCATCTTTATTCATTTTGTAAAAATACTTTTTAAATCTCGATCAATTGTATACGAAGATTTAAGATTAAAATTAAATTTATCAATTCCCTCGTTGTCTTCAAACCAAGGGACACTGGCATCTCCTAGATTATTTGGTGACTTATATTCAATCAATTCCTCACATAAATCTTCTTTCAGAAATGCTCTTACTAATTTTGGTCCAGCTTCGACTAAAACAGAATTTATATCTTGCTGAGCTATATTATTAATTACTTTATGTAGATTTTTTTCTGCAATTAAATCAACTTCAGATGTTTGAAAAAAATCCATATCTCTATTCCATTCATTTTGAGAAGTTAGGAGAATTTTTTTTGGTTGCTTCAAAGCAAAGTCTACGCGGGCATTCATTCTGGGCTGATCGTTTCTTACTGTATTTCCGCCAGTTAAAATCGCATCATGTTCTGCTCTAATTAATTGGACATCTTCTCTAGATCTCTTTGATGTAATCCATGTGGAACTACCATCCTTGCTATGAGATTTGCCATCAGCTGAACTAGCAATTTTAATGGTAATAAATGGTCTTCCGTTTAAGTGTTTGAAAAAAAAGAACTTATTTAATTTTTTTACTTTATTTTCAAGGATACCTTGAACTACCTCTATACCTGCATCCTGAAGTTTTTTTATTCCAGTTCCAGCAACTTTAGGATTTGGGTCTAAACTGCCAATAATTATCTTTTTGATCCCTGAAGCAATAATTTTTTCTGTGCATGGACCAGTCTTGCCGTGATGATTGCATGGTTCAAGAGTACAAACCATTACATGTTCATTGGTGATTGGTTCTTTTAATGCCTGAAAACAATTTATTTCTGCATGAGCTTCGCCATATTTTTGATGTGCACCTTCTGAAACTATTTGATCGCCTTTTACAATTAAAGCACCAACCATTGGATTAGGCTTAACGAGATATTTGAAAGGCATAGAAATTTCTATAGCCCTTTCCATAAGAGACGTATAATTCATTAATTTTTTGATAGCTCAGAGACTTCATCAGCGAAGTCTTTAATGTCCTGAAAGTTTTGGTAAACAGAGGCAAACCTCACATAGGCAACTTGATCTAACTCCTTTAACTGATTCATAACTTGTTTACCTATTACTTGTGCCTGAATTTCTCTTTCACCAATTTTTCTAATGTAGTCCTTAATATTCTGTAGTGCATTTTCAATTTGATCAGAAGATACTGGTCTTTTTTCTAGAGCTTTATGTAATCCCGCACGTAATTTTTCTTCGTCAAACGGTTCACGTCTTTCGTTTGATTTTATAATCCTAGGCATTACCAGCTCAGCTTCCTCATAAGTTGAGAATCGTTCGCCGCAGTTAATGCATTCTCTTCTTCTTTTAATTTGTGAGCCGTTTGCTACAAGTCTTGAATCAACTACTTTTGTTTCTTCATGTGTGCAAAATGGACAAAACATTATTTATATACAGGAAATTTTTTGCATAATTCCTTTACCTTATCTTTTACTATATCAAGTTCATCAGAGTTTTCTTTATTTTCTATCGCATCACAAATCAATTCGACTACTTCTTTTGCTTCGTCATTCTTGAAGCCTCTTGTTGTTATGGCAGGTGTTCCGATACGAATTCCGGAAGTCACAAATGGGGATTCCGGGTCATTAGGAATTGAATTTTTATTGACCGTAATATTTACTGATCCTAGCAGTTCCTCAACTTCCTTACCGGTGACTTTCTTATTTCTTAAATCCATTAAAATTAGATGGTTATCTGTATTCTCCTGAACTAAATCAAATCCTCTTAATTTGAACTGTTCGCACATTATTCGTGCATTAGAAATAATCTGTTTTTGGTAATCTTTAAAATCATCTGTCATTGCCTCTTTAAAACAGATAGCTTTTGCAGCTATCACATGCATTAAAGGTCCTCCTTGTGACCCAGGAAATACTGCAAAGTTCAGTTTTTTTTGAAACTCTTCATTTTCATTGGATAAAATAATGCCTGATCTTGGTCCTCTCAAAGATTTATGCGTTGTGCTCGTGACAACGTGAGCAAATTCCACAGGATTAGGATAAACACCGCCAGCAACTAAACCTGACACATGAGCCATATCTACCATTAGGTATGCTCCAACTTCATCTGCAATTTCTCTGAATAATTTCCAATCTACGATTCCCATAAAAGCAGAGAATCCAGCTACAATCATTTTGGGGTTGTGTTCGTGCGCTAATCTTCTAACCTCTGCGTAATCAATATCACCACTAACCTGATCTAAACCATATTGAATAGCATTAAAGTTTTTCCCTGAAAAATTTACTTTAGATCCATGCGTCAAGTGGCCGCCTTGATCAAGAGCCATACCTAAAAAAGTATCGCCTGGCTCCATGAGGGCAAGAAAAACAGCGGCATTTGCTGAAGCGCCTGAATGCGGTTGGACATTTGCAAATTTTGCATTAAAAAGTGTTTTTGCTCTTTCGATAGCCAAAGTCTCGGCTCCATCAACATGCTCACAACCACCGTAATACCTTTTGTTTGGATAACCTTCAGCATATTTATTAGTTAAAACACTGCCTTGTGCTTCCAGCACTCTTTTTGAAGCGTAATTCTCTGATGCAATTAACTCTATATGTTCTTCCTGTCTATCTGATTCAGCTTCCAGAAATTTTGATAGGTCAGCGTCATACTCAGATATTTTTTGGTTTTGTGTTTTAATAAATTCGTTCATTATGGTTTTTTATGTATAAATTTCGATTTTCTCTTTGGGTAACAGCTAGTACAAATTGGACACTCAAGACCAAAACAGCTCCTAGCAGAACAGTAATTCCTAGCATACATGATAATTTGTATATGAAGTTTATTCCATTCTTCAATAGGGAAAAACTTCTTTAAATCTTTTTCTGTAGTTGAAACATTTTTACCAGAGGTTAAGCCCCATCTTTGGGCACATCTATGAATGTGTGTATCAACTGGAAAAGATGGAATATTAAATGCTTGCGCCACCACTACAGATGCAGTTTTATGGCCAACGCCTGGTAATCTCTCTAAAAGTTCAATATCTTCGGGCACTTTACCTTGATAATCTTTCACTAAAATCTCAGAAAGTTTCTTTATGGCTTTTGATTTTTGCGGACCTAAGCCACACGGTTTAATGATTTTATAAATTGTATCTTGGCTTAATTTACTCATTTTTATTGGGTTTGAAGCTTTTTTAAAAAGTTTAGGTGTAATTTGATTTACTCTTTCGTCTGTACATTGTGCTGACAACAATACAGCTATGAGCAACGTATACGCATCTTTATGATCCAGTGGCACGCCTGGATCGGGAAAATGAGTATTTAGAAGACTTATAATTTTTTCTCTTTTCTCGCTTTTTCTCAATGTTTCAAATGTTTGCTTACCTTGTTAATTGTTATATTATATTGGGATAAATATCTTATGGGAGAGTATATGAGATACATACTATTATTATTAGTTCTGCTAGTCAGTTCTTTTTCTTATGCTCAAGAAGATTCTGAATCGGTTGATACAGAAAATATTGAGGAAGTTGTTACATCAGCTTTAAGAAAAGAAACAGCGCTGCAGGATACAGGTCTTGCTGTCACAGTTTTATCTGCGTCAGATATCGAATCGAAGAATCTTAAGGAATTTTATGATTTCCAATTTAACGTTCCTGGTGTTCTTTTCAATAAAGGAAACTTTTCTGGTGCGGCGATCCAGATCAGAGGTATGACTAACTATGCAGTTGGTGGTTCCTTTGCTGCTGTTGCAACTCCAAGACAAGATGACATTAATATGGGTAACCTTCAAATGGCTCAAAACGAACTATTTGATCTTGCCAGTTTCGAAGTGCTAAGGGGTCCACAAGGAACTCTTTATGGTGGTAATAACCCGGGCGGTACTTTCTTAATGAAAAGTATTGATCCAGGCGATGATACAGACGCATATTTCAAAGCAGAATTTGGTGATAAGAGCTTGGAAAGATATTCAGGTGGTATGACTTTTGGTGCTGGTGAAAATCTAAGAACAAGATTTTCTTTCCGATCCACTAAAAGAGATGGATACACTGAAAACTTATTCGATGGTTCTGATATTGATGACAGAGACTACTTGGGTGTCAGATTAAAAACAATCTACGACATCTCAGATGAAACATCTCTCAAACTAACAATGATGCATAATGAAGAAAATGATTCTAGATTTAGACATCAAAATGCTGCTTGTAACACTAATAAATTATTAGGTTGCGACCAGTGGGGCGATGGTTTGCCGGACAGAGGTGTTAGCCATTCAGGTGTAAGTGCTTTTGGTTCAATTGATTTTATAACCTTGAACTATCCAGGAAACATTGTTACTCCTGTCTTATCTCTAGGCTATCAAGATAATGCCGTAATACCAAAAGATCCAAATCAAGTTTTTCAATCTTATAATCCTAGATTAGAAAGGTTCGATACAAGTGCAAGTTTAGTGCTTGATCATATGATCAATGATGACTATCAAATGTTTGTTACTTATGCATGGATTGATCAAGAATACGACCATGCTCAATCTCTAAATGGTTTTCAATCAACTAGAGATTATAGAATGGGTCCAATTCAAGCTAACCTTTTTGGTGTAGAACGTAACTTTACTACAACAGAAACAGCAGACGCGTCTCTCTCTAACTATACAAGTAAGCAATTTGAAGTACGAGTTCAGTCAGATCTTGATAGTAAAACTAATGGAACTGGTGGTCTCTATTACTCAACAACAGATAGTTTAACTAATTACCGTGTGTCTTCACCTGGTATGCAGTATTACTCAGATGTTAGTAAAGGACCAATTGGGGGCTTATTCCCAGATCTTGGTGTTTATGGTGGTCTAGGTTTCTGGGCAACATATTTTACTACTTATGGTAGTGTTGCTGGAGATAACATTTTTAATGGTGTGATTGCAGCTGCAACCGATTATGTTGCAAACGATCCAACAACGCCTGCTCAAATTGCAGCCTTAATACCGCAATTATTAGCAGCTGGCCAATGTACAGATCCAAATACTGACTGTGTTGTTTTAGCACAACAAGTGCTTGTTGGTAATGCTGCGGCTTTACCACAGATTCAAGGCGCAGGAACAGTAGCCGGTGTGAACCAATCTCATGTAGATGCGGCGAACCAAGTTAGATTCTTAGCTGGACTTCCAATCTCAAGTGTATTAGCAGCTGGTTTAATACCTGTTCTGCCTGCTTTACCTGATTGGCAACAACAGTTCCAGTCATGGAATAGATCTGAAAACGAAACATTTGGTTTATTTGTAGAAACTCAAACTGAGCTTGAAAATAGATGGTTTGATAAACTGACTGTAGGTGGTAGGTTTAACGCCATCACACAAACAGACTTTGTTTTCTCAGGTATAACAGATATTTCTCAATCTCTTGCGGGATATAATGGAACACTTAATGGTTTTCCTAATCCTCCTGAGCAATCTGTAGACCTAAACGAGTTTACTGGAAGAATTATTTTAGATAAAAAACTTGATGACGGTACACTTTTATATGTAAAAGCTGATAGAGGTATTAAGTCTGGTGGTTTCAACCCAACAACAAACTTGTTGCCTGGTGAAAATGATTCTCTTGTTGATGAAGAGGTTCATAACATCTTTGAGGTTGGTACCAAAGGTACATATATGGGCGGAGCATTACAAGTAAACTCTGCTGTATTCTGGAATGCCGTAACAGGTATGCAACTAAATAAAATTATCGGTCTTGCATCTCAAACCTTCAACTCCGACGTTGATATATCAGGGTTTGAATTAGAAGCATTATTTACACCAAATGCATACTCAAGATTTAATTTTGTTGGAGCATACAACACTTCTGAGCTTGCGGGTTATGAAGATTACGACCCAAGAAACCCATATGGTATTACATCTGTTGATGCAAGCACCATAAGTGAATCTCAAGGTGTTGTTTTTGGTATGACCGATGTAGGTATGATCTACAGAAGTTTAGGTAGTATTTGTAATGTACCATTCAATGCTCTTGTTGGACCTGCTTGTCCAAACACAGGCTTTGTTATTCAAGATCTTTCTGGTAGAAAACTGCCAGGAGTACCAGACATCTCATTCTCTATGGGTGCTGAAGTTGATGTCATGAATAACGAGAATGGTCTAATTACAGCTAGACTAGACTATATTTATAGAGGTGACTTTTATCTGACTGTATTTAACAACAGCCATGAATTAGTCGATGAATTCGACTTCATGAACGTTGATATAACATATGAATCTCCTGACGGAAAATGGATGGTAGATCTATATGTTCATAATATTGAAGATAAAGATATTATTACGGGTGCTTTCGTAGGTGCACTAGCAAACGGAGGTGGTTATAACCTCTTCATGCAGGAGCCAATGAATGGAGGTATATCCATACAATATAACTTCTAATACATAAGATTTTATATAATAAAACCTCTGCTTCGGCAGAGGTTTTTTTTATGGAATTTAAGACAATTAATAAACATCTTGAAAACTTGGTAAATGCCTTAAAAGAGGAAAATGAGGCAAATACTGAGATGCTTGATAATTTTTATACTTACTTAGAAACAGAAGATAAGAAATATCTAAAACTAGCAAATAAACAATTAAGGGAAATATTGAAAGGTGCTGGTTTTGGAATATTGCTGATTCTGCCTTTTTCTCCAATAACTATTCCATATTTATTTAAAAGGGCACAAAAGCTTGGTATAGATATAATTCCAGCTTGGTACAAGAAACTCGATTTAAATGATGACGAAAACAAGTTAAAATAATTTTTCACGGAGATGAATATGAAAAATGTCGTAATAGTAGATAGTGTAAGAACCGGTTTAGCAAAATCTTTTAGAGGTACATTTAATATGACTAGGGGAGACGATATGCTATCTCACCTAATAGATGAAATGTTGGATAGAAATCCAAACCTTCCTGCTGATGCAGTGGAGGATGTCATTATGGGCTGTGGTAACCCAGAGGGTGCAACAGGTCACAATATAGGCAGAAACTCAGTGATTTTATCGAAATTACCAATTACTGTTGGAGGCACTACCGTTAATAGGTATTGTTCATCTGGCTTACAAACTGTTTCGATGGCTGCTGGACAGATAATGGCAGGTGGTTATGATACTGTCATAGCTGGTGGCGTTGAATCTATCTCAATGACACAACCTAACATAAATATGAATGGGTTTGTGAATGATAAGATAAACGCTGAAAATCCAGGCATTTATTTTCCAATGGGTACAACAGCTGAGGTTGTCGCCAAAAGATATAACGTTTCGAGAGAGTCCCAAGACGAATATTCACTTCAAAGCCAATTAAGAACTGCAGAAGCACAAGAGGCCGGTAGATACGATGATGAAATTGTTCCAATGAAAACCCAAATGCTTTTGACAAATAAAGAAACTGGCGAGCAAACAGTAGTTGATGCTGAATGTGTTAAAGATGAATGTAATAGGCCAACAACAACTATGGAGGGTTTATCAGCTCTCAAACCTGTTTTTGACGAAAATGGTAGTGTTACAGCTGGTAATTCCTCTCAAATGTCTGATGGTGCATCCATTACATTAGTAATGTCTGAAGACAAAGCCCTTGAACTCGGTTTAAAACCTAAAGCTTATTTTCGAGGATTCACAACGGTTGGTTGTAATCCAGATGAAATGGGAATAGGCCCTGTTTTCGCTATTCCAAAACTATTGGCTCAAAATAATTTAACTATTGAAGATATTGGGTTATGGGAGCTTAATGAAGCTTTTGCCGTTCAAGTAGTTTACTGTCGAGATGAATTAGGAATCCCTATGGATAAATTAAACGTTGATGGTGGTTCAATAGCTATAGGCCATCCATTTGGTATGACTGGATCAAGATTAACTGGACACATTGTTAGAGAACTTCAAAACAGAGAACAACAGTTTGGAGTTGTTACTATGTGTGTTGGTGGCGGTATGGGAGCAGCAGGCTTATTTGAGCGATATCCCTCTTAGTGAATAAAGAAGAATATTTTCTTGAAAAATATTTAAAACCTTACACCAAAGTAAGTGCTAAATTTCCCCTTGAGATTGGGGATGACTCTGCAATAATTTCTTCACCAGAGGATTTGCTAATTTCTTCAGATAGTTCTGTAGCTGATGTTCATTTTCCAAGTTTACTTGATTCGTACTATATAGCTTATAGGGCAATAGCAATTGCAGCATCAGATATTATTGCCATGGGCGCTTACCCAGAAGGTTATTTGCTAAACATTACCCACCCAGATCCAACAGACCAATGGTTTGAAAAATTTTCTCTAGGTATAAAGGATTTTAATGAAGATTATGGTACAAATCTTATTGGCGGGGATCTAACAAAAGGAGAATTAAATATTTCTGTCACAGTTTTTGGTAAGCAGTTTGAAAAAATTATCAAACGAAGTGGAGCAAAAGCTGGTGATGACATTTATATTTCAAATGTATTAGGTTTAGGAAAGCAAGGATACGAGAAATATAAGAAACAAATCTTAGATTTACCTAATCAGTACCTCAAGCCAAAATTACTATCAGAAAAAACAATCAAAGCATTACAGCCATATATGAGCTCAGCCATAGATGTATCAGATGGCTTGCTATTAGATCTCAGCAGAATATGCAAACAATCAAAAAAAGGAGCAGTTCTAAATATTCTTGAAGAGGCCTTTATTAATACAATTGATGATTTAGTAGCTGGTGATGATTATGTATTACTTTTTACATCTAATTCAAAGCACAGTGAATCTATTAGAAAAACTTTACCTACTTCTTTTTTGATAGGAAGAATTACTGAAGAAGAAAACATTTTAGTAATGGATAAAGAAGGTAAAAATATTAATTTTGAAAAACTAGGCTGGGATTCTTTTTAGAAATTTGATATCTGCTTTTTAATTGAATCAACATCTAAGCCATTGAGTTTAAGAATTTCATTTCTACTCCCATGCTCAGGAAAAGCATCATCTAAGCCTAGATTTAAAATAGGTAACGCAATCTTCTTGGTAGAGAGATATTCATTTATGGCACTACCACAACCACCTTTCGTAGTATGATCTTCAAGCGTTACAATTTTTGAATATTTGCTACATATTTCATCTATTAATTTTTCATCTAAAGGTTTCACAAATCTCATATCGCATAAACCATAATTATTTTCATTAGCAATTTCTAAAGCTCTATCTATAAGGACTCCAAAGTTTAAAATGCATACATCTTCACCATCCCTTATTTTTTTTCCTTTTCCAATTTCAACTACTGAGAACTCTTTTTTAACTAAAGCACCACAGCCAGATCCTCTTGGATACCTTACTGCCGTAGGTCCAGAGTACTCAAAACAAGTATTCAGAAGAACTCTTGTTTCATTTTCATCTGATGGTATGGCAATAACTAGATTTGGAATACAGCGCATAAAACTTACATCAAAACTTCCAGAATGCGTTGGTCCATCTTCACCTACAATACCCGCTCTATCTAAAGCAAATGTAACGTCAATATTTTCAAGGCATACATCATGAATAAGCTGATCATACGCTCTTTGTAAAAAAGTTGAATATATTGCAACCACCGGTTTCATTCCGCCAAGGGCTAGGCCGGCACCAAAAGTTACTGCATGCTGCTCAGCAATTGCAACATCATAAAATTGCTCAGGAAACCTTTTTTCAAAATTTACCATTCCCGAGCCTTCTTTCATGGCAGGAGTAATCGCAACCAATTTTTTTTCAACTTCTGCTTTGTCGCAGAGCCACTCACCAAAAACATCTTGAAATTTTGTTTGTGGTTTAGAAGGATTCGTTTCAATCTTAGATATTGCATGAAATTTTATTCTTTCATTCTCTGCAGGTTCAAATCCTGCACCTTTCTTTGTGATAATATGAAGCAAATACGGTTCAGATTTTTCTTTCATTCTTTCAAGAGTTTTAACAAGTAATTTCACATCATGACCATCAATTGGTCCGATGTAGTGCAAACCAATATCCTCAAATAAATTACCAGGCATCACAGCTGATTTCAGACCATCTTTAAGTGACCTAGAAATGTGTAAGCCAAAGGGTAAATTTTTAAGAACTTTTTTCCCACTCGATTTAAGTTTCTTATAACTTTTAGATGCCCATACTTTTGCTAGATAATCTGACAATCCTCCTTTATTTTTTGAAATAGACATATCATTATCGTTTAAAACAATATTAAGATTTCTTCCTAGATGGCCAGCATGCATAAGGCCTTCAAAGGCGAGACCAGCTGTCATAGCTCCATCTCCAATAACTGAAAAGATAGTTTTATTCCCTTTCAATAATTGATTTGCTTCATTCATGCCTAAGGATGCACTTATTGATGTGCTAGAATGCCCAACACTCATTGCATCATACTCTGATTCTGTAATAGATGGGAATGCAGCCAATCCATCTAGCTGTCTTATTCTGTGCATCTTATCCCTTCTGCCTGTAAGTATCTTATGGGGATAAGCTTGATGACCAGTATCCCAAACGATTTTATCGTTTGGCAGATCTAAGACATAATGCAATGCAATAGTTAGTTCAATAGCACCTAATCCAGCACCAAAGTGGCCTCCAGACTGACTTACTGAGTAAAGCAAGAACTCTCTTAATTCATCAGCTAAAGTTTCTAGCTCATCTAAATTTAATTTCTTAAGATCAGCTGGTAAATTTACCTTATCAAGTAAATTATTTTTTGGTTTGCTTTTGGGAAATTCTTTAAAAATCTTCATTAACTTCTTCTATTAAACAAATTTTCGACATAAATCTTTAATGGATGCTTATTTAAACTTAATTTTGAAAATGATTCCATTGTTTCAGAATGAAATTTTTTTACTTCATCAATTGTTTCTGATCGGCCCAATGTCAAGGGGAGATTTTTTTTATTTTTAGAGTGATCTTTATTTGTAGCTTTACCTAAATTTTCTTCTGATTCTTCTAAATCAAGTAAGTCATCAATTAATTGAAAAGCTATACCTACATTTTTTGCAATTGTATTCCACTCTTTTTCCTCCTTATTAGCAATAATTAAAGGAGCTAAAATACAGAATTCAATTAACAAGCCCGTTTTCAGGTAATTCATTTCAATTATTTCATCTTTATTTACAGATTTTCCCTCAAAGCTTATATCTTGTTCTTGTCCAAGTATCATGCCTTTATACCCAATGCTCTCGACTAATAACTTTAATATTGAAACTTTGTGCTCATTCGATAATTTGTCATCCTCAAGAATTATCTGGATTGCTAATGATTGCATCGCATCACCTGCAAGCACAGCGGTTGCTTCCGAATACTTTTTATGAAGTGTTGGTTGACCTCTACGAAGATCATCATCGTCCATGCATGGCAAGTCATCATGAACTAAAGAATAGGTATGAATTATTTCTGATGCTAAAGCTAATGAATCTAATCTCTCTAGGGAAATGTTATAAATATCACCTACAAGATATAGTAATGATGGTCTTACGCGCTTGCCTGGAGCTGAGAGTGCAAACTTTATTGCTTCTTCAATTTGACTGTTTGAATTTAAATAAGAATTTAACTTCGAATTTATTCTTTTTTGAAGATCAACTTCAAAGTTTTCTAAATTAAGTTTCGTCACTTTCAAAAGGTTTTGTAGCGCCGTCATCAGTCAACTCTTTTATTTTGTTTTCAGCTGATTCAAGCTCTTTCTGACAAACCTTTATTAATGATATGCCTTTTTCAAAACTTTTTAATGATTCATCTAGGCTAGGCTCACCATCTTCGAGAGCCTTAACAATTTTTTCGAGTTCTTTTATAGATTCTTCAAATTTAGGCATTATAAAATTTTACTTAAGTTTTTAACTTTTAAAAAGAGTACTAATCTTATTTGGTATTGATGTAACAAAATTTCTTGCCCCCATTCTGTATTCCTTGAGATTTTCTAGAATCATTAAGAATGACGGTGTTACTAGTAATGTGATAATGGTGCTAAAACCCAAGCCCCAACAAATGCTTATTCCAAAAACTTGATACCATTTAACTGTAGATGTTCCCTCATAAATTGCCCTATTTATGACATCGATACTATAACCAAACGATAGAAACATCAGCCCAAAAATGGTAGTAACGGTTGTTAACAACACAGGTCTAAGTCTGCTCATACATGTTTCAGCTATTAGTTCTGTTGCTGGTTTATCTGGAAAATCTAATCTTAATTTATTAAAGGTATCAATTAGTACAATATTATTATTTACAACTATCCCGGCCAAACCAACTAGAGCAGTTCCCGTCATTATGGTAGATGGCTCTGATCCAGTGACAGTCAAACCCAAAAATACTCCTGCTGTTGAGAATAAAACCGACAATAGAATAACTATTGGTTGAGAAATACTATTAAATTGGGTTACTAAAATAATAAACATTAAAAATAGAGCACCATAGAATGCTTGAATTAGAAAATCAGTAGCTTCAGCACCTCTTTCTGTTAGTCCACCGAATGTAATATCCATTCTTGGATCATCAAAACCAGTTTCATTAATCCATTGCTGAATCTTGTTTATTTCACCGTTTAAGTTAAAACCTGGCACGTTAGTAGCATTTATTTCATAAAAAAACTGACCATCTTTTCTGACAAGACTTGCTGCGTTTGGACGAGCCTCAACATCAACAAAGCTTGATACAGGCACTGCTCCATTTCTGGAATTAACAGTTATATTTTCAAGATTTGACAATGTTCTTTTATCTTTGGCAAATCTCGCTCTTATATCAATCTCTTCTTTAGAATCATCTGGTCTATATTCTCCAAGCATTATGCCTGTTGTAACCATTTGAATAGTTGAGCCTATGTCGTACAGACTTATGCCTGATTGAAACGCTCTTTCTTTATCTACATCAATTTTCCATTCAATCTTATATTTAGGCAGTGTGTCATTTACGCCAGTAAGACCTTCAATATTTTGATCAATATAATTTCTCAGTTCTCGAGTTTTTCTTTCAATAAGATCTAAATCTTCGCTCATTAACTGTATCTCAACGGGTGCACTGAATTGACCAGGTCCTTCTTGAACTTCTCTTATGTTGAGTTTGTATCCAGATATTTCAGAGACTGCTTCTCTTAATAAGGCCAAGACTTCAAAACCTGTAATGTCTAGTTCTTTAGGATCTTCTAATACTATATAACCTCTTCCAACTCCGTCACCACTACCACCACCACCGGAGACGCTAATGTTAAGATCATCAACTCCTTTAACTGCAATCAATTTTTGTTCAGCATCTATTGCAAAGTCTCTCGCCTCATATGGTGACAAGTTTCCTCTGGCTTGGATATCAGCCTCAATTAACCAAGGTTCAACTGAAGGGAAATATACGAACTGTTTACCATAATTTGGTACGATATTTCCTAAAATTAAAAACATAGTTAAAAAAGTATAAGCAACTGATTCAACTGGATTTTTAACCGCAAAATTTATCGCTTTTCTATACGAATTTTTTAGAGCTGTATCATCACTATCATTATTAATATCATTAGCCCTCTTTCTTCTACCTAATAAAGATCCAATCACAGGAGCAAAAATTAACGCGTATGCTAAAGAAGCTGCTAAGATAACGAAAACTGTCACTGGCAAGTAACGCATAAATTTGCCTGATATTCCTGGCCAAATCATTAATGGTGAAAAAGCTGCAAGTGTTGTTAAGACTGAGGCAAAAACTGGTGTAAACATTCTTTCAGCTGCGTTTGTATATGCCTCTTTTCGTGACTGCCCTTTGTCGATTAATTTGTCAGCATATTCAACAATTACAATTCCCCCATCAATTAACATACCTAAGCCAAGCAACATCCCGAACATCACCAGAAAATTAAATTCGTAGCCTATAAAGAAATGTAGAATTCCGAAACCAACAAGAAAAGAGAAGGGGATAGCAATACCTACAATAAGTCCATTTCTAAGGCCTAGTGTAGCTACAACAAGAACCATTACCAGTATTACAGCTGTGATTATGTTTCCTTCAAGTTCAGAAACCATATCACCAGCAAATTTTGTAGTATCCAATCCAGGCTGTATGATCAAGTCATCTGGGAAATCTTCTCTAATTTTTTCAACTTCTGCTTGCACAGCTTGAGCAATATCCAACTCATTGAAACCAACTCTTTTAGTCACAGAAAGAGAAATTGCATCAAAACCATTAATCCTTGAAAAACTAGTTGGATCTTTAAAAGTTCTTTTTATATCAGCAACATCACCCATTTTTACGACTTTATTTCCATCCGATTTAATAGGAAGATCAAAGACATCCTGTCTTGTCTCAAATATACTTGGAATTTCTACTGCAAATTTTCCTGAACCTGTATCTTGGAAGCCTGCAGGTATTAAGACATTATTATTTCGCACCGCACTGTAAATTTCAGTGAGACTAACACCCAAGCTTTCTAGTTTTGCTTGCGACACTTCAACCTCTAAAAGCTCTTCTGGAACACCACCAATTTCAACACCCAAAACGCCAGGAACTTTTTCAAATCTGTCTTGTATTTCTTGGGCGACTGCGTAACCAGATCTAAGATTTGAAAAACCGTATATGCTGTAAATTAATATTGGCCAATCATTGTCAGATCTTTCTCTCACAATAGGATCATTAGCTTCTGGAGGTAATTGATTTCTTACTTCACCAATAGCTCTTTCAACATCTAAAATTGCTTGATCCATATCATAATCAACATCATATTGAATGGTTAGATTTGTAAAGCTTTGTGTATTTGTTGATCTAACTTGTTCTTGGCCTTCGAGACGTAAAAATCTATTTTCTAGGGGTTTAGCGACAATTCGTGCCATATCCTCGGGGGAGGCACCTTCTAAAAATACTGAAATATTAACAAAAGGAAATTGAATGTTAGGGTTTGAAGCAATAGGCATTGCCGCTCGTCCAAACATGCCCATAATAATCAAGAAAATCATTACAAGGAGAGTGGTTCTAAACTTGCTTACTGCTGTTTTAACAATTCCCATTATCTATATTTTGATATTACTTCATCACCATCTTTGACAAAGCCCTGACCTCCAATGATGACATTAGTTTCGTCAGGAATCCCAGTTATCCAAGCACCTTGGACGGTATCGATTAGGATCTGTACGTCCATAATCTGCACTACGTCATTTAAAACTGTAGCAAGTGCTACGTTACCTTGGTCACCAAGCAAGAAAGCCGAAGTTGGAATAAAGTGTGCTTTTACTGGCTCAGTATAAATTATCAACTCTCCGGTCAATCCATCTTTGATATTTAAATCGGTATTTTCTAACTCAGCCTCTACTTTAAATGTTCTCGTCCTTGTGTCTGCAGCAGAACTTATAAATGAAACTTCAGTATTATATTTTTCACCTGAAATGAAATTGATCTCTGCATCTAGGCCAGGTTTAATTTTTGCTACCATCATTTCGGACACATTTCCCACTATTTTCAAGGGTGTTAGAGAAATTATCGAAGCACAGCTTTGTCCATTTTGAAGAAGTTGTCCTTGTTTGGCTAGATTTTCCACGAAGCCATCAAAAGGTGCTTTAATTTCAGTTCTTTCTAATTCTATTCTTGCGCTTTCGAATACTGTTTCAGCTGTTACTAAAGCTGATTCTGAAATTAAACCTTTTTTCTTGAGTTCAATGGAAGAATCGTAATCGATTTTACTTTTCTTAAAGTTTGCCTCTCTTTGACCTGAGTCAAGTTTACAAATTACATCATTCTTTTTAGCATAATCACCTTCAGCAAAATCAACTTTTACAACTTTTTCTGAGGTTTGAGACCTAACATCTACTTTTGAAAAAGCTTGAGATTCAGCTTTTATGGTGACGGGTAGTCGATAATCGACTGCTATTGAGTTATTTACTAAAACAACTTCTTTAGTAGCGGGTGCTATGTATTCTTCCGGCTCTGTTTGTGCAAAATAACCCGAAATCATCCATATCAATGTGAAAAAAAGTATTACACCCGAAGCTCTTAAATTTTTCTTGTTCATTTAAATTTTATATTTTTCTCTCAAATTAGTTAAAGTATCGCTATTACTTTTGTTTTGAGACTCTACAGTCTCCTTATAAGGATCAAAAAAGTCAAATTCTTCTTTATGTCCATTAGACGAATCTTCAACATTAAAATTCCATTTTTTCTTTATGAAATCGAGAAATTTTATGTCCCAAGATGTGAAAGCTCTGCCATCTTCCTTCCAATAAAGAATAAATTCAGGCAAATACTTTTCTGCAAACTCTAAATCTATGCCTGTCATCTTAATTATGTCCATGCAATCATCAGATGGTGTCCAAGAATTATCAATAACAGTTGGAGACTTTTTTGTATCTACCTCAGCGGTATATTGCGCCCATTTTAATCTGGCGTGTTCAATAAACTTTGAATTATAAGAGATTAAAACATCCGGTCTTTCCGACCAATAAATAACAAATTCAGGAATAAGATCTTTAATAAAAGATTCATTCATGCCAGACCGCAATAATATTTCATGCACTTCTTCTGAAGGGCTCCAATCTGAAGCCATATTCGATCTTTTAATTTTCTTTGGAGTTTGAAGTTTTGATTTTGGTTGGCCTTTTGAAAGTGATACAAGCTTTTTTTCTGTATCAAGTTCAATTAGACCTCTTACATTAAGGTCAATTAGCAAACTCATTAACTCATTCTCATCCCAAAAATTAAGTTCTTTCAGCAAAGATTCAATTTTAAATTTTTGTAAATTAGAATTTGTTATATATTCCAATAGAACTGCATTATTCAGACCTAATGTTTCTGCTATCTCACGTTTGAATTTAAATTCCATAAATTTTATCTTCGGGCTTTGACTGCTTGTGCTAAGTCATCAAGTAATTTCTTTGTTTCTTCCCAGTCTACACATGCATCAGTAACGCTTTTGCCATACTCCATATCTTCAGAAATTTTTTGATTACCTTCCTTTAAGTGACTTTCAATCATTACACCTATTATATCTTTGTTACCACTTGCGATTTGATCACAAATTGAAGCAGATACTTTTTTCTGATTTTCATGATTTTTTTGACTATTTCCATGACTGAAATCAACCATAATATTGGCATTGACTTCATTTTTTTCTAAGTCAGCACGACAATTTTCAATATCTTTTGGGTGATAATTTGGTTCTAGTCCACCTCGCAAAATAATGTGAGTATCATCATTTCCTGATGTTTTAAATATTGCTACTTTCCCCTTTTTGGTTGTACCTAAGAAAACATGTTGGTACTGTGCAGACTTAATTGCATCAATTGCTATCTGAATGTCTCCTTTTGTAGAATTTTTGATACCGATAGGACATGAAAGGCCAGATGTTAATTCTCTATGAACCTGACTTTCTGCTGTTCTTGCTCCAATTGCACCCCAGCAAACAAGGTCTGAGACATATTGAGGTGAAATTAAATCTAAAAATTCTGTTCCAGTTGGCATGCCTAAATCAGCAATATCTTTTAGTAACTTTCTAGAAATCCTAAGACCTTCGTTAATTTTGAACGAATTATCCAGCCTAGGATCATTGATGAGGCCTTTCCAACCAATGGTAGTTCTAGGTTTTTCAAAATAAACTCTCATAACCAGCATCAGCTCATTTTCAACTGATGAGGAGAAATCTTTTAAAAGTGTTGCATATTCTAAAGCAGCTTTTGGATCATGTATTGAGCAGGGCCCAACAACGACAATTATCCTGTCATCTTGCCTATGCAATATTTGGCTAATGCTCCTTCTTGCCCCAAAAATTAATTTTGAAGATTCCTTATCTAACGGAATTTCATTAGTTATTTCTTCAGGTGTAGAAAGCTCCTCTCTTGAGAGAATTCTGCTATTATCAGTTATGTACATCATATAAATAAAATAGAGCAGTAAATTTTACATCATCGAAGCTAAAGTTTCTCTTTAAAAATAAAACATTTAGCTAGAAATAATTTATTTATTAATAAACACAATATTTAGTATTTATTTTCTTTTTTATATACAATATCTAGTGTATGGAAGCCGTTCAGGAAATAGCATTACCGAAAGTCAAAGGTAGTACGGTAGATCAGTTACCGGAAAATCTATATGTTCCTCCAAAAGCACTGCTTTTACTATTGGATGTTTTTTCAGGACCAATGGATTTTTTGTTGTACCTTATACAACGCAAAAATTTAGATATCTTAGAAGTTAATTTGATTGAAATTACAGATCAATATATTGCCTATATTGAAATGATGGAAGATTTTGAGTATGAGTTGGCAGGGGACTATTTAGCAATGGCTGCTTATTTAGCTGAGATCAAATCAAGAATCTTATTACCAAGAGAAGAAGAAAATGAAGAG
>Ga0207985_1000139_pt1 | contig 18295 bp, 16 predicted proteins | sample ETNtaG_3_FD_185761 | JGI IMG/M metagenome (GOLD analysis project Ga0207985, IMG submission 185761) | Marine microbial and viral communities from oxygen minimum zone, Eastern Pacific Ocean - ETNP201302SV84 (SPAdes) (version 2) | ecosystem: Environmental > Aquatic > Marine > Unclassified ...
ATCGTTCATCTCTTAGGAGACGGAAGTAGGTGAAAACCGAAGGAACGCCGCTTGTTAAACGGACCGAGTTTAACTTCAATTGTCCTGCAGACAAAAATTACAAAAGAAAAAACTTTACGGGGAAATTTTATGAAAAATTATGTAAATCTTTTATTTAAAAAAGTAATTTTAGCTTCTGTTGTTAGCGCTTTTGGATTAAGTCTTATGGCTCAAGAAGTTGAGGAAGTGGTTGTAACGGCTGAAAAACGGTCTGAAAGTCTTCAGGATATATCACAGGCAGTTACTGCTTTAAGTGAATCGGATATTGAAGAGAAGAATATTGAAAGTTTTGTTGATCTTAGTGCCATAGTGCCTGGCGTTACAGTAGCCAAAAATGAAGGCTATAAAACTATTATTTCAATAAGAGGGGTTGGTAACGAAACAAATCAGAATGCTATTGCAGCACCCTCTGTTGCCTTTCATATGGATGGTGTCTTTATCGCTTCACCATTTGCTATAAGTACTGACTTTCTAGATGTAGAAAGACTTGAGGTTATTCGAGGCCCACAAGGAACATTGTTTGGTCAAAACTCAACTGGTGGGGCTATTAATTTAATCAGCAAAACACCAACAACTGAAGGCTCTGAAGGCAAATTAAGCGTTACTTATGGCGACTATAATCTCAGAAAAGTTAGCGCATCAAATAATATTGTAGTTAGTGATAAAATCGCCACAAGATTTTCAGTATCATCTACAACAAGGGATGGTTTCACAGAAAATGTCTTCACAGGACAAGATTTAGACGATGCTAATAATAAAAGTGTAAGAACAGACTGGATGTTCGATCTAAATGATACTTCAAGCCTTAGAGTTTTTGGTCAATATTTTAAAGTTGATAGAAATGGAGCTGCTATAAGAGGTATAGATGATCAATCCTCAGGAATGCGTAAATTATCTCAAGATACTATTTCTCAACACGATCTTTCATCAATGGTTGTTGCTGCTATTTATGAAGCCGATCTTGGTTTTGCAAATCTTAAAATGATTGGAAGTGTGCAAGAAGATGACATCTCAGTTACAAGAGATAATGACAGACATAATTATCTTGACCCAATTCTTTCAATTCCAGGTTTAGGTGCGGGAGCTACTTATCAAAGATCTGAGTTTAGACCTGAAACATCTTTAGTAGACACAACAACTTTTGAAATAAATTTAATCTCAATTGAACCAATAGAAGGAAAATTGGACTGGACTGTTGGAGCTTTCTATATGGATCATGAAATTGAGAATCATATCAGAGGCTATAGAGACAACGACGGAACAGGAAGACTGAAATACGAATGTAGTGAATCATTTGCAGATCCAACATACTGTTATGAGCATGACTATGGTATTCCAGGAAGATTTGATGTATTTGCACCATCAGCAGACTGGGATTTTGTCACAGACTCTTTTCCAACAAGAGAATCTTACTCAATTTTTGGGCAAACAACTCTATACGTATCAGACAGTTTTAGGATTATTTCTGGTCTCCGATATTCTGAAGATAAGTTCACATCAGACGTTACAAACTTTTTTAATGTTGATGAATATCTACTTACTGGTGAGAGCGATGAAGTTACATCCAGAGTAGTTGCTGAAGTAGATTTCACAGATGACGTTATGGTCTATTTTGCACTAGCCAAAGGATATAAACCTGGTGGCAGTAATTTAACTTTTGGTTTCACAGAAGAGGAAGATATTGAGGCCGGTAGGCCTGTTGCACCTGCAATGGTATTTCCTACATTTGAAAGCGAGACAGTTGATTCAGTTGAGTTTGGTTTAAAATCGACTTTTGCAGATGGAAGAGCACGAGCAAATGTGGCAGTTTTTTCTTATGATTATGAGAATTTACAATTCCAAGCAACTGACCCAGATCCATATAGAGGTGGCGTAGCTAATATTCCAACTTCTGAAATGTCAGGGCTTGAAATTGAATTTACTGGATTTTTAACTGACTCATTGAGCTTAGATATGAACTTGGGATTCTTAGATTCAGAAGTTACCTCTAATTATGAAGCTTTAGACAATGTTGATATTTATCAATATTTTTTCGGAGAAGAGGATCTCAGATATGGTCTCAGAGAAAATGTTAAAGGTAATCAGTTAGCAAAAACGCCAGAATTTACAGCAGACATTACTATTAAATATGAAACAAATCTACCATCAGGCAATTCATTAACCACAGTTGCGCAATACGTCAAAAGAGGTAAGTTTCAGCAAAGAGTATCTAATAATCCAGTTGTTGACTCCATACGAGCCTACACAATAGGTAATCTGACAACTAGTATTGGATTTAGTGATAGCTTAGCTGTTGACTTCATGGTGCTCAATATTACTGATGAAGCAGGTGTGAATTCTAGTATGACAGATGTTTTTGGTGTTGCTGCAACAGGTCTTGAGCTTATTCCGCCAAGACAAATTATGACAAGGCTAAGATATAGCTTCTAGCAAAGTATTTAAGAACTGCTAGTTTATATATTAGGTCTGTTTGGAGTAATATACGCTTTATGGAAAAGCATTTTATCCAGGCAGACCAACTTCTAAAGGACTCTTTCAACCTAGCTTGGAAAATCTTTGAGAGTGGTTTTAAACCGGATTATATTATTGGAGTTTGGAGAGGTGGAGCTCCAGTTGGTATAGCAGTTCAGGAGTTCCTAGATTTTCTTGATATTCCTTCAGACCATATCGCTATTAGGACTTCATATTATTCAGGAATTGACTCTAGGAAAGATGAAGTCCAAGTCTTTGGACTTAATTATGTTATTAGAAAACTTAAGTCAGAGGACTCTTTATTAATTGTTGATGACGTTTATGACACCGGCATGTCAGTTAATAAGGTTGTAAGTGATTTAGAGTCTGCATGTAAAAAGAACACGCCAGAAATACGAATAGCAACTCCATACTTCAAACCAAGCAAAAATAAAACAGATAGAATACCTGATTACTTCATACATGAAACAGATCAATGGCTCGTTTTTCCTCATGAGCTTCAAGGCTTATCGATGGAAGAAATAAGAGCAAATAAACCTGAGCTAGACTCACTTATCAAAAAGATTGAGTCATTGAAATCTACATGACTAACCTGACAGTTGCAGAAGTTTATGCAATTGGGCTGCCCATAATCTATGGAATGATTGCTCTTGAAGCAATATTCTCATCAATTACTAATAAATCTTTTTATAGACTTGATGATACCTTATGCACAGCCGGGCTTCTTGTTGGGAATATACTAATTGGATCTGCTGCAAAAGGTCTATCTTTTGCAGTTCATATCTTTCTTTATCAATTTAGGGTTATCGATTTAGCAAGCATCATACCCCTATGGCTTATGTGGGTATTAGCTTTTGTCTTGATAGACCTAGTTTTTTATATTTATCATAGGCTGTCCCATAGGGTAAGATTTCTTTGGGCGATACATATGAGCCATCACTCAAGTGAGGAGATGAATTTTGCGGTATCGCTTCGCCAGGCTTGGTTTGCACCATTATCAAAACTTCCCTTTTTTGCAGTGCTTCCATTAGTTGGAATGGATCCAACCATTGTTGTTATTGCAGGAGTTGTAAGCACACTTTGGGGTGTAGTTGGACACACTCAAATAGTTGATAAGCTTGGGCCTTTAGAAACTATTTTTAATACGCCATCTCATCATCGAGTTCATCATGGAGCCAACAAAGAGTATATAGATAAAAATTATGGAAACCTTTTTATTGTTTGGGACAAGATGTTCGGAACATTTGAGCCTGAAAAAGCACCGGTCAAATATGGATTAGTTAATAATGTTAATACATTTAACCCTGTAAAGATTACCTTTATGGGATGGAGCGCAATTCTTAAAGATATTAGAAAAGCAAAAACAGTTAAAGAAGCTTTATCTCTGACATTTGGGCCGCCAAATACTAAATTAAGAGGCGGCTCATTTTAATCAATCAAGGGCGTCGTTTATTTTCCAGTTTAAATAATTAAAGTGCCCCTTCACCATGTCATTACCATATGCTGAATTTGTGAAGTTCTTAATCTTATTTAGTGAGCTAAAGATCGCTGCTCTAGATATTTCATCATAGCTTCCATCACTCATAGCTTCGATTAAGCCGTCAACATACGCTGACTGAAGATTCATTTTAAATGTACCAGGAATCTCTCTCGGTACAAAGATACCATTAAAGATATCTTCTAGTACTTCATTTGGTAGATATTCATTACCATACTGAGAGCTATCTGAGAGTCGCTTCATTACTCTTGGATGAAGAATAAAGCTAAGTGAGCTCATTTGCATTCTTAGAACAAGATCATGGATCTTTGGATCATCATCAGAGTTTCCATAGCTAGCAGCTCTTTTTTCTGATTGAAGCAGTTTTAATATTTCTGGATCAAACGTAAAAGCGTCATTTGCAAACAGTTCAGCATTTAGAACTTTCATTGCTCTTTTTTGCTCACTATATGGAACCACCTCAAAAGGCGTCATGTTTTCATCTTGCCCTACAACAAGCCTATTGGAATAAACTCCTCCAATTTGGATTGCTACAGACTCAAGAAACCTACCTTTATCTCTAACCAGGCTATCAAATGTACCTTTGAGTTCAGAGTAAGTTGATCCAGGTTCATTAAATATTTCTGGCAACTCAGCAATTTTCTTGTCAATCGTTTGAATTCTTTGAACTGAATAAGTTATTGGATCATTTGACATGTCATACCTTTTGTTTCTTGGATCAGTATTCCTTCCTGGAGATCCCATTGCATCGTCATCGGTTCCAAATATAAGCTCAGGTTTTGTTGATTGAGTCAATAAATCATTCCTTTCTTGTTCGCTCATCTCTGGAGTATAACCAAAAGCAATAGCCCAGATATCATAAAAACCAGGCACCGTTGGGAAGTAATTTCCTTGCTCAATACCCTCAGGCGCAATATTGATTGGATCATAATCCATAACAGAACCAATATGGTTCTTACCAGTCACATTTTTGTCATGAATTTCAGTAGGCCCATACAACCAGCTTGCTTTAAAGTTATGACGCAGACCAAGAGTATGACCAATTTCATGAAGTGTTAAGGATACAATCCACTGTCTTAGCGGATCATTTTCTTCATCGTAACCCCATATCTTCCTAAGCCTGTATCCATAACTGATGGAGTTAAACTCTTGGACTATGTCGGCAGCTATCATCTCCCCAGTTCTTGGATTAGCAACACTTGGACCATATCCAGAATATCTAGGAGAGGGAGTTGAAGCCCAACGAATAACATTATATTGAACATCACCAGCATCCCATTCAGCATCATCTGGCTGAATTTTTGCAACAACAGCATTTTTAAACCCTGCTTTTTCAAAAGCAATATTCCAAAGTTCGATTGCTTCTACAACAAATGGTTTTATTTCTTCAGGTGTTGAGTTTTCAACCCAAAAAACAATAGGATTTATTGGTTCAGAAAACTCCGCGGTCGGATCCTTTTTAATTAAACGCCATCTGTTGATTAGATCCTTGCCCTTAAAGTAATCATAAGTGCTCAAATCGGTAATCTTTGTTGAGAAATATCCTACTCGCTGATCAGCAGTTCTTGGTTCATAATTATTATCTGGCATTTCGACAAACATATGCCTAGCTACGATACTTGAATATCTTGCGTCTGGCACTGCATCGACTGAGCTCTTAGGGCTGGGATTAAAAAACCCATAGGTTACCTCTATAGAAGTATTTTTTGGATAGTTCTTTACTCGACTGATATATGTTTTTTTGTCATCAATTCTTCCAAGAATAAGACTGTAATACTCCGCATATTCTTTAGGTGGGGTGAGCCCAACAAGCATTTCACCTAGAAATAACTTATCGATATTAATTAGATATCTGCCTTCCTCTTCTATTTTTACCTCAAACCTGCCAACAAATGATTCAAGTATGTTCGTTAAAGTAGATTTTGAGATATTGTTTGAGTCATCGTAGTTAAAAACTGTATTCTTTTTATAGAGTGCTATATCGTCCTTAAATTTTCTAAACTCTAATACAGAGCTATCTCCCATGTCTCCACCACTTGCTCCGCCAGCTTGGGCACCACTTATGATGTAGTAAAAATAAATAAATTCTTTTGATAGATTTTCTTCTTCAACAATTGTGTAGTAAGTGTCTTCTTCTGTTTCGTAATAAATGTCGAGCATTCCTTCAATGACTTCAAACTCACCTTCTTCAATGAATTCACTAATAGTTGGATCTTCATCTTCTTCAGCTTCCTCGTCCATTGCTTCTTCTACTACATCTTCTGCAACTTCTTCTGACTCTTTAGGAGCTTCTTTAACTTCTTCGTCTGCAAAAGAAACATAGGAAAAAGCTAATAATAAACTTAACAAATAACTGATATTTTTCATTTTCTACCTCGTAAACTAGGTGATTATTCTAAAGGTCAAGCTATCAACATGCAATCTGATAGATGTTAAAATATTTTCATGGATAAAACATATGATTTTGTAATTATAGGAGCAGGTTCTGCAGGGTGCGTTTTAGCAAACAGACTGAGTTCTGATCCAAATACCAGTGTATGTATTATGGAGGCCGGGGGAAAAGATAAAGATCCAAGGATCCACATACCTATAGGTTTTGCATTCTTTGGTCCAAATAATCCAGTTAGCTGGAACTATGAGACAGTTCCTCAAAAAGAATTTGAAGAGGTAACAGTAGCTGAACCAGCTGCTGAGGTTGTTGATACAGCTGGTGGTGTCCACTCATTCAAGCAAGAAATTAAAGAACATAGGCGAGGCGCACAGCCAAGAGGTAAGACCCTTGGTGGCTCAAGCTCAATAAATGCCATGCTATACGTTAGAGGCCATAGATGGGATTATGACCACTGGGCAAGTTTAGGAAATGAGGGATGGTCATATGATGAGATCCTAAAATATTTTAGGAAAGCTGAACATAATGAAATGTTTGATGATGAGTTCCATGGCCAAGGTGGCCCGCTTAATGTCTCTAAGATAAGACATGAGAATAATCCGACAAAAGATTTTGTGGAAGCTGGTTCAAAACTTTACAAACGTAATGAAGACTTTAATGGCGCAGAACAAGAGGGCATAGGCTTCTATCAAACTACACAAAAAGATGGCAAGAGATGCAGCACTGCAAAAGCATACTTAGTACCTGCTTTAGATAGACCGAATTTAACCGTTATTACCGAAGCAAATGTAAATAAGATACTCATTGATGATCAAAAGGCGGTTGGAGTTGAATATATAGATGCAGAAGGAGAATCACACAATATATCAGCCTCAAAAGAAGTACTTCTGTGTTCAGGTGCTTTTGGCTCTCCTCAAATATTACTGAGATCAGGAATAGGACCAAGAGAAGAAATAGAAAAACATGGCATTGAGCACAAGGTTGACCTTCCTGGAGTAGGAAAAAACCTTCAGGATCACATTGACTATCTTACTGTTCATAAATATAACTCTATGCAGTTTATCGGCACCTCTATAAAGGCTTTCTTAATAAAATACCCATTAGAGGTATTAAAGTACATATTAAAGAAAACAGGATTATTCACTTCCACTATCGCAGAAGCAGGAGGATTTATAAAATCCAGCGAGTCAAAAGAAATTCCTGACATACAGCTTCATTTTGCTCCTGCTATGGTTGTTGATCATGGAAGGACACAAGTGTGGGGACATGGATTTAGCTGCCACAGTTGTTTGTTGAGACCGAAGTCAAGGGGAACAGTTACATTAAAGTCTGCAGATCCATTGGAAGATCCTTTGATAGATCCAAAGTTTTTGTCTCATCCTGATGACATGAAAGATATGATCGAAGGTTACAAGAAAATGATGGGTATCTTAAATGAGGAACCTGTAAATAAATATATAAAACAACACTGTCAAAGACCGATTGATATAAGTGATGATGCTGATATTGAAAAGGCTATTCGTGAAGGAGCAGACACTGTCTACCATCCTGTAGGAACATGTAAAATGGGCAGTGGTGATGAGGCAGTTGTTGATCAAAGACTGAAAGTTCACAAAGTAGAAGGTTTGCGAGTTGTTGATGCTTCAATCATGCCAACATTAATAGGAGGCAACACCAATGCTCCAACAATTATGATTGGCGAAAAAGCATCTGACATGATTATTGAAGACTGGAAAAATAATTTATGATTGAGACTGGTAGCTGTCTATGCGGATCGGTAAGTTACTCATTTCAAAGGAATAAAGTTATTTCTGGACACCATTGTCATTGCAAAGATTGTCAAAAAGCTACCGGCTCTGGAAAAGCAACTATTCTCGTCCTAGCGAAGAAGAACCTTACAATTAAGGGTGACCCAAAATTCTACGAAACTGTTGGCAGTGGTGGCATGCATATAAATAGAGGCTTTTGTGAGAAATGTGGATCCGGAGTAATAAGCTTTGCAAAAGAACTTGATAGAGTAGTTTTTGTAAAAGCAGGAACACTGGATGACTCAAGCTGGGTAACTATTGACTCAAACTATTTTACTGACTCATCACATGACTGGAATAAACCAGATTACAATATTAAAAGTTTTAACCAAAACCCAAATCTAATTGAAAATATAAAAACAGTCCTTAAGTCATTTATCTAAGTTATGAATAAAGCACTTAAGAATATTCTTGAAAGAAACTCTCATCGCAATCTTGCTGACCCCATCCCATCAAAAGATGAAATGGAACAGGTATATCAAGCTGCTCTTAGAGCTCCAGATCATGCATGGGTCAGACCTTCAAGTTTCATCCAGGTCAGCGGTGAAGGGCTTGAAAAACTCTCTGATATCTTTGTTGAGGTTGCAGAAGAAAGTTTTGAAAACTTAACGGATGACATCCTAGAGAAATATAAAAATGCACCATTCAGAGCTCCACTAATTGTAATACTTGTTTCGACGAAGAAAGATCATCCAAAAGTCCCTAGAATAGAACAAATCATATCTACAGGCACTGCTGGGCAAAATATTATGCTTGCCTTGAATGCATTGGGCTATGGAGCAATTTGGAGGACTGGAAGATTTGCATTCAATGAAAAGATTTCAGAAAAACTTGGTTTAAGTAATAAACAAACAGTAATTGGTTATATTTATATTGGCACGCCAAAGGGTAAGAAAAAATCTTTACCTAAGATGAATACTGACGACTATATTTCTGTTTGGGGTTAAAATCTTTAATGAGTAAAAAAGTTTTTTTTATACCTCTACTTGCTTCTTTCCTTTTTTTTATTGCATATCTTTTATTAGCTCAAACGGGAAGCTTCCTTTCTGTAGAGCCAGGCTACAGCATTAATGATGTTTCACGATGGTGTGAGAGGATAAGTGGTGGCTATTTCCGTGAGCCCAGTAACGCTCTTTCTAATATAGGATTTATTACTACCGGCCTGATAATGTTTTGGATCTTATCAAGAGAGCCAAGAGGCAAATCAAGATTCCATGGTTCTTCACCAACAGCCATAATATTTGCAACTGCTGCACTATTTTTAGGGCCAGGATCACTGCTAATGCATGGGACTCACACCGCTTGGGGGCAGTGGGCTGACTGGTTAAGCATGATAATGTTTATTTCCATCCCCTGGCTTGTAAATATCTTTGTTGTTAAGGACTTCTCAGAAAATGTTTTCGCAAAGACCTATGTCTCTTACATCACAATTTATGCATTGATGAGTTGGAATTTCGGAAATGACCTTGGTATTGGATTAAATTTATGGTTTTTATCAATAGCTCTGTGGGTAATTACTGAAGTATTGCAACACTTTTATTCTCCACTGCTTAGATTACTATCAGGCTTTATAGGCTTCCTAGTTGCAGCAGTCTTTGGAGTTTTTCCTAATGAGATTTTTACAAACTTTAGTGAATACTGGTGGACTATCTTATTTTGGATACCAGCAATTTTTATTAATAAGAAATCACTAATGAGAAAGACTAGATTTCGATGGTTTTGGTTTGGAATGTTTACGTATTTGACAGCATTTATAATCTGGCTTCAGGGTTATCCTAATACAGACTTCTGTAATCCAGACTCTATGGTACAGGCACATGCTTTATGGCATATTCTTTCATCAATAGCTACATTATTCTTCTTCTTTTATTTTAGGAGCCTAAGACTGACATGAAGTCACTTAATGATAAATTAACTTTCGCTTCAGGGCAGCAAATGAAAAATAGATTTATGCTTGCACCCCTAACTAATACCCAAAGCCGCGAAGATGGAGTGCTTTCAGATGACGAATACCATTGGCTAACAAAGAGAGCTCAAGGTGGCTTTGGTATAACAATGTCTTGTGCCTCCCATGTTCAAGATGTAGGCAAAGGATTTCCTGGACAATTAGGAATTTTTGATGATAAGCATATTGACGGTTTAACAAAGCTTACAACCGAAATTAAAAAGCATGAAAGTCTAGCAATTGCTCAACTTCATCATGCCGGAATGCGTTCCCCAAAGGAACTTATAAACACTCAACCTTTATGTCCATCGGATGATAGCAGCACAGATGCAAGAGGTTTATCTCTTGGAGAGGTTATAGAGTTAAGAGACGACTTTATAGCTGCAGCAGTTAGGGCTAAAAAATCTGGCTATCAAGGAGTCGAAATACATGGAGCTCATGGTTATATACTCTCTCAGTTTTTATCATCAGAAATCAATAGACGGCAGGATGAATACGGTGGCACTAACGAAAACAGGTCAAGGATTATTTTTGAGATAGTTGAAGGCATTAGAAATAAGTGCGGCGAAGATTTTATACTGGGGGTACGATTGTCACCAGAAGGATTTGGATTAAAGCTTGGTGAGATAAAAGAAGTATGTGAGGAACTTATAACCCTAAATAATATAGATTTCTTAGATATGTCACTTTGGGATTCATTTAAAGAACCGAATGAAGAAGAATATAAAGAAAAAAATTTATTACAGCATTTCACTGAAATGAAGTTTGGTAACACAATGCTTACAGTGGCAGGCAATATAAGATCAGGTAAAACTGTAATGAAAATATTAGAAAGAGGTGTTGACTTCGTAACGGTGGGAAGAGCTGGCATACTTCATCATGACTTCCCTAAGAGAGTAATGGCAGATAAAAAATTTGAACCAATTGAGCTACCCGTCTCCAAAGCACATCTAACTCAAGAAGGCCTAAGCGAAACTTTCATAAAATATATGCAAAGATGGCAGGGATTTGTGAAAGAGTAGCTTAGATCAGCTAAAGCTCGCCATTTTTTGACGAGCTTTAAACTTAGATTTGCAATTTTTTTACTTAGGAGCAGACTCAGGTTGAAACATATAATAGCCATCAACAGGAATCATTAAATGAGCATAAGGTGACCCTTTAAACATTTGATAAGGAGCCCCAGTTGTAAAATCTGTTGGAAAATTTTCTATAGTAGCGGGATTTTTTGGCATGAGCATAAGGTGTGGGCCTGATTCAATAAAGTGTCCCTCCATCATAGACTTTTCTTTATCTCCACCGTATAGAGAAGATTTCCTATTATCCTCACCTACATCTCCATTTAACATCCAAATATATGCATCTCTTTCCATGTTTGGAGTTGATCCACTTCCATAAGCTTCAGCCCATTTAAATCCTTCTTCATCAGCACACATTGAGTTCATGTCTTGAGCATCAGGATATCCGCCCTCTGGCATTGGTCTCATAGGAAGACATGACCATCCATTAGAGCCTTCTCTCAGAACAACACCATCTGGGCCAAGTATTGTTGCGAAATCTGAAATAAAAGATGGAGCTGAAGCAGCGACATTCTCTATCAGCCAAGATTTATTATCTTTTTCAACAGATGAGTCATTATTACTTGAGCATCCGGCAATGGCTATAATGAAAACTGTAATTAAAGTTACATTTTTAAACATATTTATTCCTCTTAAGATAAAGTATTAAGATATCATAAAATATAATTGCTTTATGAAAGTCACCCTTTTTTTTATCATCTATTTTTTATCATTTAATTTAATATCTTTAGATTTATATGATTTAGATCCTAATAAAAATTATTTAGACTCTGGAAAAAGACTTATGGATTTGGATTTTGGTTTAAAAGATCTAGAGTCGGATACATCTAGTGATGAGATCATAATTGCTGTTCATGGAAGGGATAGTAGAGGATTTGAATGGATTTATCCTCTGCAAACAATTGATAGCGACAAAACAAAAACCTATTTCTTTAGGTGGGATACAACAAAGTGCCCCCAAGTATCTGCCCAATTATTGCTTAAAGAAATAAATAAATTTGAGGCTCTCAAAAAGATTACAATTTTAGGACACAGTGCCGGAGGAGTATTATCATCTCTGCTATTAAATCATTTAGAGGGAATAAGAACAGACATTCATGTCATCGCTGCACCTATAGCAAGTATAGATCTTCTGAGATTTTGTAAGTATCTTCATCCAGATAAAAAGAGCAAAAGTGTTTCCTATTATCAATGGAGAACTATCAAAGAACTTGATTATGCATTTAATAGCTTTGATTATGATCCTCAGTTAATAGATTTTAAGGATTCCAGCGTCGTTAGACTTCCGCGGCAATATAGAGGAAAAAGATTGGGGCACCTTTGGTCAATTAGTTGGGTAGCAGATAATATCAATCTAGATTAGTAGTTCGTCCATAAGGCTGCCATAAAAATGACAATCGAAAACCTTTTTTGTAAACTTTTAAATATGCGAATAAACAAATATTTATTTATATCAACAATTCTTATCTCCGGGTTCTTGGCTGCTGAAGACCTTAAAGAGAAACTCCAAGCTGATCTTGATCCCTTAATGAAAAAAGTCATTGAATGGCGTCATGATATTCATGAGTTTCCTGAATTGGGCAATAGAGAGTTTAGAACTTCAAAAAAAGTTGCTGAGCACTTAGTATCGCTTGGTGTAGAGGTAGAGACAGGCATTGCTTACACTGGAGTTGTCGGACTTATAAGAGGTGGAAAGTCTGGACCAACAATTGCCCTAAGAGCAGATATGGATGCACTACCAGTTACTGAACAAACTGGACTACCGTTTGCTTCCAAACAAAGAACAAAGTATTTGGGCCAAGATGTTGGAGTTATGCATGCATGCGGTCATGATGCCCATGTTGCTATCTTGATGGGAGCTGCAGAATTTCTTGCTAAAAATAAGAAAAATCTTAAAGGAAATATAATGCTTATATTTCAGCCAGCTGAAGAGGGTGCCCCTGAGGGTGAGGGCGGCGGAGCTGAACTTATGCTTGCTGAGGGAATATTTGATAGATATAAGCCTGAAGTAATATTCGGACTTCATGTCACCAATTCACGACATGCCCACCTCGGCGTTCTACCAGGACCAGCTATGGCTGCTGCATCTTCTTACAGAATTACCATTAACGGTGTTCAAGCTCATGGATCAAGGCCATGGGATAGCGTTGATCCGATCATGGCTACAGCGCAATTGATCGAATCATTAAATACAGTTGTAAGTAGAAGAATAAATATTATTAATAATCCTGCAGTAATTTCAGTAGGCATGGTTCAAGCTGGAACAAGGAATAATATTATCCCCGACAAATCACAAATTACTGGAACGATTAGAACATTTGACCCAGACTTGCGTGCTGAGATTTATGATGAGATTAGACAGATAGCTCGAGGAGTTGCAGAAGGAACTGGAACAAAGGTTGATGTCGAGTTTGATGTCGGAGGTTTTTACCCAGTTACTTTTAACAACGTAGAATTAACAAATAAATATTCGCAGACATTGTCTGAAGCTGCTGATGGAAAATTTTTTATTCTGGATAAACCGACAACAGGCGCTGAAGATTTTTCTTTCTTTTCCCAACAAATACCAGGCATGTACTTTTGGTTAGGTGTAAATGAGCCAGGTGTTGACGTAGCTCCTGGAAACCACACTCCATTCTTTAAAATAGATGATCGAGCGTTAGATGAGGGAGTTAAAGCAATGATCTATTTAGCTCTAGATTACGCAAGCAATAACTAAAATCCATAAGATGCTGGGTCAAGAACATAGTCGAAAGACTGAGAAGGCTTACAGCTATCAAAACTACCTGAATAATATCCTATCTCTAAATGCAGGTGTCTACCTTCGCTTCTCCCAGAGTTGCCCATTAATCCAATAATTTCATCTTTATCAATCTTTTCTCCAACTTTTTTATAAACTCCATCAAACCTCATATGACCATATCTTGAGTAAAAATTATTTCCATGGTCAATAACCAAATGATTACCCCAGCCAGCACCACACTCTCGCAACATTGTATTATCAGAAAATTGAGTACTTGAAGGACATCCAGTCCTTGCATAAACAACAATTCCCTCAGCTATAGTATGAATAGGTACATCCAATAATGCTTCATCAACATTAAATAAATCTAAACCCTCATGCTCTGCTAGCTCACCGAAAGGACCGCTAAATCCTTCCCTAGTTTGATAAGTGCTTATAAATGAAGAAAAATCTAAATTAAGCTCTTTTTTTCCGACAGTTTGTACCTCAGCGTATTCCTCCTCTTGGCTTTCATAGGCCAAACATATAGAACTTTCTTTTTCCTGCGAACATGAGAAAAGAAAAAAAGAAAAAAAAATCAAATATAGATTAAAACGCCTATTCATTTACTGGTATATTAAGTTTTTTAATTCTATTACTTAGGAGCTTATATGCCTATACCAGATTCAATAAAAGATAATATTTCTATACCTGTAATTGGAGCACCTTTATTTCTTATTTCCGTTCCTGATTTGGTAATAGCGCAATGTAAAGCTGGAATAATAGGATCTTTTCCAGCACTTAATGCGCGACCACAACATGTCCTGGAGGAATGGATTGTAAAGATCAAAACAGAATTAAAAGAATATCAAGAACAAAATCCAGATAAAAAGGTAGCACCTTTTGCAGTTAATCAGATTTGCCACGGATCAAATGATAGATTGCAAGGTGATATGGAAATTTGCGTTAAACATGAGGTACCAGTAATTATTACTTCATTAAGGCCACCTTTAGAAGTTGTAGAAGCCGCTCATAGCTATGGAGGTTTAGTTTTCCATGATGTTATTAATGTAAGGCATGCAAAGAAAGCTGCAGATATGGGAGTAGATGGTTTAATTTTAGTTTGCGCTGGAGCAGGAGGTCATGCAGGAGCATTATCTCCTTTTGCTCTTTTAAGAGAGGTAAAATCTTGGTTTGATGGAACTATTATTTTATCAGGCTCTATTGGAGATGGATATTCCGTTGCATCCGCACTAGCGCTTGGAGCTGATTTTGCATATTTAGGCACTAGATTTATCGCAACACAAGAAGCAAATGCTGAACCTGAATACAAACAGATGCTAATTGAAAGTTCTGCTAATGATATTGTCTATTCAAACTTATTTACTGGAGTCTTAGGTAACTACCTTAAACCATCTATCCAAAACTCTGGCCTTGATCCAGACAATCTCCCAACTGCAGATAAGTCTGCAATGAATTTTGGCTCTGGGGGCAACACAGACTCAAAGGCTTGGAAAGATATTTGGGGATCTGGTCAAGGAATTGGGCTAATTGAAGATGCTCCTACCGTTGAGGAATTAGTCGATAGGCTAAAAAGTGAATTCACTGATGCTTCATCAGAATTCAACACTAAAGCAAAGATTTTATGAAGATAGACTTATATTTTTCTTATAGAAGCCCATATTCATTCCTGATACTCCCTAGAATGCTTGAGCTTAAAGAAAAGTATGAAATAGATATAAATTTTAAGGTTGTTTATCCTTTAGCAATCAGAAAACCAGAGTTCTTCGATAAAAAAGGTCTGCCATATTTTTTAGCGCTAAGCTTAGATGCTAATAAGAAAGCCAGAAGACTTGGCATGTCTTTTACAACTAAATTAAAACCTGATCCGATTATTCAAAATACTGTGACTGGAAAGATAGCAAACAACCAGCCATATATTTTCGATATCTGTCACCTTGGACAAATGGCACAAATTAAAGGTGTTGGAATAGAATTTGCATTTGAGGTATCAAGTCTTATTTTCGGTGGTGTAGAAAACTGGAATAGTGATGAAAATTTATCTAATGCAGCAAAAAAAGTAGGCCTTGATCTTATTCAGCTTAGAGAAAGCGTTACGGTTCATGAGGATAAAATTATAGAACAAATAAAACAAAATCAGGTTGATCAACTTAATGCTGGTCACCATGGTGTTCCACTAACAGTTATAGGAGATAAATATTTCTTTGGCCAGGATCAATTTGAGAAAATAATGGAGACACTCAAAGAAAGTGGCCTCAAAGAAAGATAACTAAATGTTAAAAGTTGGATTTATTGGCCTTGGGACTATGGGGTTCCCTATTGCAGGGCACATTTCTCAATCTTACGAGACCGCAGTATTTAATAGAACAACGAATAAATCACAAAAATGGACTTCCGAATTTAAAGGGGAGGTATGCGAATCTATAAAAGACCTTGCTTTAAAATCTAATGTAATCTTTCTCTGCCTCAGCGAAGATAAAGATATTGAGGAAATTGTTTTAGGTAGCGATGGAATCATGGAACACTTGAATGAGGAAACTATAGTAGTTGATCATTCAACAACCTCAGTTGATACGGCGACTTTAATAAGCAATGAGCTTTTAAAAAAAGATTCTATTTTTTTAGATGCTCCCGTCTCTGGTGGTGAGGTTGGAGCAAAAAATGGCACGCTCTCAGTGATGATAGGAGGAGATGACTTAGCTTATAAACAAATATCTCCAATTCTTGATTGTTATTCAGCTTTCCATAAATATATGGGCATATCAGGGAATGGGCAATTAACAAAAATGATCAATCAGATCTGTATTGCCGGTCTCCTTCAAGCGCTTGCTGAAGCAGCTAGCTTTTCGAAAAAGTCTGGCATCTCATCAAAAGATGTCCTAGATGTTATTTCAAAAGGAGCAGCGCAGTCTTGGCAAATGGAAAATAGATGGGATTCGATGATTGATGATCAATATAATTTTGGTTTTGCGGTTGATTTAATGGTTAAAGACTTAGAAATAGTCTCAAAGTTTTCAAAAAAAATTGGTGCAAACATATCTGTTACTGAAATGATAAAATCATATTATAAAGAACTTCAAGATATGGGAGCAGGCAAGCTTGATACTTCAAGTTTACTAAAGCGACTGGATGAGAAAAACTACAACTAGACTCAATTTTTTTATTCTTTCCCTATTATTTATTTATTCATGTAGCGGAGGATCAAACTCTTCTAGTTCGGAAATTTTTGAACCTGCTGTTTTTCCTGAGCACCCACTTATTTGGGAAGTTACTTCCCCAAGTTCTGTGAACATGAATGAAGCAAAATTAAACACCGCTTTTAATTACGCTTTTGCTGATGGGACTTTTACTCAATCAGCTATCGTAATCAAGGATGGTAAACTGGTTCATGAAAGATATAGAGGTATTTTAGACGGAGAGATCAATTCAATAACAAGCTCTACTACCCTCGATGCTGCAACTCTACAATTCCTTTTTGGTGACAGAGATCAACAAAGCCTTTCTTCTTCTTGGTCGAGCGCTAAGTCGTTTACAAGCTTTCTTATTGGTATTGCTGAGTCACAAGGACTAATTTCATCTATAAATGACTCTGCATCTATGTATATTTCAGAGTGGGCAAATGATGAAAGATCTGAAATCACAATTAAAAACATTCTTGATATGAGGTCTGGACTTGAGCCTATGTGTTTTGACTTTGTTAATCAAAATCTTAGGGTATGTCAAAATCAATTAGACTCTGGATCTGGAGGTGATATCGTTTATTCAGATGATCAGCTTTCAGGTTGCATTAATAGGAATCTTGCTGAGAGCGGAGTCATTCAACCCTGGTACTCAACAACAGAGATTTATATTAGGGGAGACTTTAAATATTCAAATTGTGACACTATGATTTTAGGAGAAATTATATTTCGTGCCACCGGTCAAGATGTTCAAACATTTGCAGATTATCAGCTTTTTTCAAAAATAAATATAGATGCTCTTTGGTGGAAAGACTTTGTTACCTCTGGTCAATCTAATGGAAATCTACTCGCATATTGCTGTTTAGACTCTAACGCAAGGGATTATGCAAAATTTGGTTATATGCTTTTGTTAGGAGGCATTTGGGAAGACGGAACTTTAAGTTATAACTCCTATGTAAACAAGATTACAGAGCTAGAATACTATGGATTACAATTTTGGAAAGTTTGTGCAAAATCTCCTGACGTAAATGGAAATTGCCCCGATAATATCTTCATTCACTCTACAATTGGCTTTGATGGACAGTATATTATGATTGATTTTAATAGGAACATAGTTGTAGTTAGAAATAGTCTTTACGCGCCTAT
>Ga0207985_1000143_pt1 | contig 18229 bp, 17 predicted proteins | sample ETNtaG_3_FD_185761 | JGI IMG/M metagenome (GOLD analysis project Ga0207985, IMG submission 185761) | Marine microbial and viral communities from oxygen minimum zone, Eastern Pacific Ocean - ETNP201302SV84 (SPAdes) (version 2) | ecosystem: Environmental > Aquatic > Marine > Unclassified ...
CATGAGGACTAGGAATAATTCTGTTATCCAGTTGGTGTCTGTTTTCGCTATTGCATATGCTAGACACTTCCATGCAGAACGAGGCGGTGACGCATCTATCACCAACTCTAACTCTAACTTTGGACAGACTGCTCTTGAGGCTACAGGTTTCCGTCCAGAAGCATTTGATAGAGATGATGTAGGTTATATTACACACATCATACCACCAAGAGAGATTGTAAGAGAGGACTCTACAGTATCTTGGTTGACTATTGATACTAGAAAGACTATCGGTGTTGGTGTTACTGATAGACTATATCTCTTTGGATATGATAATGAGGAAATCGTACCTCCACATGAGATTGACTCATTTAAGGTTGGTGCAAGAAAAGGCGATAAGTTATTCCTAAGTTTGGTTAATACTTTATCTGGTCAGGCTGTACAGGAAACCTACGAGTCACCTATCTTCATGCAAGTTCCAAGTGGTATTGGAACATCATCAGTAAAACAGTATGAAGTTATTAGAAATTCTGGTGTAAACAATATTATTTCAAACGTACTCACCTTTAAGACTAATCATCAATTAGTAAACGGAGAGAAAGTAAGGGTATTCAGTAATACTGGTGAAACTCCTGCTGGTATTATAAACGACAAGATATATTTTGCCATATCTGGTGGTACACTTGCTGCAGATAGAATACAGTTGGCATCTACATTTAACGATGCTGTTGCTCGTAGACCGATTACTGGTATATCAAATGGTGGTGGTAAACTAACTGTCAGATCTACTGTATCGGACAAGAATCCTGGCGACCCAGGCCACCCAATGCAGTATGATGAAACAACTTATACTATCAATAATGTTGCAAACACAGTTGGTGGTTGGTATCTAATTGCGTCTCCAAGCACAACATTCAACACAATATTCCCTGCCATCAACACTATTGGTGTCAGTATTATTGGAGAAGAAACAGGTACAACATTCTTAAAGAGAAGAGTAGACAACAGATCGCTACTTGATAGAGTTTACAGAGCAAGATATGTTATACCAAAAGAACACACCAATGCTCGTGCTCCTAAGCCTGGTTTCATTCTACAGGAATCTAAGACAGTTGGTGTTGGTAGTGCATCATTCTTGAGTGCAGACTTGAGTAACCCAACTCAACTTAAGAACGTCAAGATTATTAAGAACGCCACATATAACGCCAATACTCTTACCTTTACTACAGAAGAACCACATAGGTTAGTAAAAGGAGATACTGTAACTATCAGAAACGTATCTTCCGTAAACAATAGTACATCAGTACAAAAACTAGGATATAATGGTGAACACCCAATTACAGATGTTCTAAGCACAAAACAATTTACTGTAGCTGGTATTACCACAGATCCAGGCTTATTCCTAAACCAAGTCAACCAGAGAACTACACAACAACAGATTGAAGCACTTCCAACAGTTCAGAGATCAAAGGCTGTAGATAGTTTTGCAGTTTACAGAGTTCAAGAAAACAGACCTCATGTGCCTGGCACATCTGGACAAGATGGTGTTTACAATGTCATCTTAGTATGTTCATCAATACCACTAGACAAGGATCTAGGTTTTGGTGTATCAATGAAGTCCTTCTCACAGGACGTAAGAAACCTATATCCACAACAGGATAGAGATAACTACGACTCAGATCCAGAACCAGCAATCACTCACGCTAGTGCTAAGATTATTGGTGATGTTGTAACAAATGACAAGAAGAAATCAATCACCAAAGAATCTCTTGGTTACTTCATGCAAGGACAGTCAGTTGGTTTTGCTGCTACTGGTGCGGTCATCACTGGTACTGGTAGTACTACTGTTACCTTGTTCACTGATGTTGAACATAACTTCAACCAAGTCAAGTCAGTATCACTTATAACTCCTGGCGCTGGATACAACAATGGATCAGGAATTGCAACAGTTATATACGCTGCGGATCTGGAAAATAATGCACTGATTGGTAGAAATGCCGCTGCTAAGATTACTGTATCTGCTGCTGGTACTATTACAGATGTTGACTTAATTGATGGTGGTTGTGGTTATGGTATAGGTAACACCATGACAGTATCATCATTCCCTGCTGGAGCACCTTCACAGGCTGGTGTGGTATCAGTCACATCAATATTCAATAATATTGGCGATGGTCTTAACTTAACTGGTTTTGAAGATCCAAAACTTAACGGTACATTTAAGATTGTAGATGTTCCTACATCTAAATCTATTTCAGTTGAGATAGGAACTGCTAGGAATCTTGAACCATACTTCAAAGATAGAGATGATAGAAGAGTTCCAACATATCATTTAGCAAACATTGGTGTTGGTGTAACTTATATTGATGTAACAGCTGCAACTGGACTCACTACAATTAGAACGGACGCAAACCACTCTCTTGTGGCTGGAAATGGTTTCGTAATTCAAGGAACTAAGAACCCACTCTTTGATGATAGAACACTTGTAGTTGATGGTGTAGAGGAAGATCTACCGCTTAGAAGTATTACTTTCAATGTTGGTATCATCACTGCTGGTATTGATACATCATACCTAACAACCAATACTAGACTATTTGGTAATGGTATATCTGCCAATGGTAAGTCATTGAGTGCTGGTGAAAATAATTTGGCTGGTAGAGGTTCATATTTCTACACTGGTATATCTACCACAATTAATGCCCCATTAACATCTACTGATACAAATATCACTCTTTCATCTACTGATGGATTTAAAAGAGGAGATTACTGTATAATCAACGGTGAAATTGTAAGATTCACCTCTGATAACATTAATAACATTCTTAGAGGTCAGTTTGGTACTCTAGCATCGCCTGCAATCACAGGAACTACGATTAAGAAGGTCAAGGTTCTTCCTATGGAATTACGCAGACCTTCGATCCTTCGTGCCTCTGGTCATACGTTTGAATATCTTGGTTATGGATCAGGAAACTACTCCACATCATTACCACAGAAACAGGACAGAGTTCTATCTGATACTGAATCACTGACTGCACAGAAGAAAGAACTAGATGGTGGTACAGTTGTTTATACTGGTATGAACGACTCTGGAGACTTCTTCACAGGATATAAGAAACTATCATCTATTACTGGTGAAGAAGAAGTTCTTGAGGCTCCAGTGTTCACCTATGTTGGTGACGATGCTGAGGCGGAGACAATCAAGAGAGCATCAGGTGTATTTGATGAAGTATTGATTAGAGAATCACTTACAGTTGAGGGTGGAGACAACAACAATAGAACATCACAATTCTATGGTCCTGTTAACTTTACTGAGAAATTAACAAATACATCTACAGATGGTATCGAGACTGTAAACTTCTCACTTAGAGGAGATGCCCCACAGGGTAAGGTAATCACAGTTGGTATCTCTACTCCTACAACTGCTGCAAGATCAGGTGACATATCATTTGTTGGTGTGCCTGCGGCTGGTGGATACTTAGGACATATCTTTGCAGAGGGAGAGTGGAGAAGATTTGGTGTCATATCACAGGAGACAAATAGAGATTTCCACAAAGTAGATCAACTTGGTATTGGAAATTCTACTCCAGAATTTGCTTTCAATGACGCTCTTCAAGTTAATGGTGTTGCTAAGATCAAAGACTTGTTTGTGTCTGGTATGGTTACATTTGCTGCCAACCAGTCATTTGCTGGTGTGTCTTACGATACTCTAGTAATTAAGAAGAACGCTAATTTCTGGGGATACAACACTACAGGTGGTATATCCTATGATGGAATCCCTTGGGAAAATCATGGATACTATACACAGGTACATGAGGCTGGTACTTCCAGACTTTACAACATGGAAGTTGTTGGTACATATGTAACCTTCAAGCCTGCAGCTGCAATACACTTTGAAGGTCCTTGGAAATCAACATACGCTGGTGTAAGTACATTTGGTGGTACACTTAAGGTTGGAAACCTTGAGAGTACAGGTGGTACATTCAATGGTACATTTGTCAACGCAGACAATGCCTCCTTTAATATTCTTGAAGCATCAACTCAGTTGTATGCAAAGGCTGGTATTGTTACGGACTTACACGTTACAGTCGGTGTTGTAACTAACGGACTGTATGCTGATATTGGTATCACAACTCTATCTCATGTTACAACACAATATGTCAATGAGAATAGAGTATTTACAGGTATTGTTACTAACTTACAAGTAACAAATAGTGCTACGATTGCCAATGAGACAGTCACAAACGCAACTATTACTAATCTAACAGTTCCCTCTGCTGGTGGTGGTAATGCTGATATTGAACTTGCGAACATTGCTCAACTTACATCTACAGACATCACATTTACTGATGACCTCATAGGTCCTGACGCATACTTCTCTAATGATGTAGACTCTGATGCTATGACTACCAGACAGATTGGTAGTAAGTACCCTGAGAACCCAGGCAATGAGGCAGAACAATTAACTATCTTTGCTAACGCTGGTATCTACACTTGTATTGTTGGTTTCGCTGCAACGATAGAGAGAATCAATATGGTATCAGGTGGTGATGGACTTTGTGCTCCTAAGATCACCGCAAACGTTGGTATCATCACAGCATTGAGTGCTGGTAATGGTGGTAACATGACTATTGATGCTGGTTCTGCTGGACAGATTAAATCATTCCAGTTTGAATCAACTGCAACAACTGTTCCACCTATCAAGACATCATCTACTGCCAAGTGTGTAAACTTGAACGCTGATTTACTTGATGGTAAGACAACCAAAGATACTAACTGGACAAGTGGTGCGTCAGTAATGACCAGAGACTCCAATGGTAGTACAAAGGTCAATGTTATCACTGCGACATTATTCCAAGGTGGCACAGGTGCCTTCCCTACTGCGATCACAGGTAATAATGCGACTATTGGTGGTAGTAATAGTATCAACAACCTAACTGTCTCAGGTACATTTACTGCGCCTCCAGGCGGAATGACAGGTAATGCTGCAACTTCAACACTTGCATCGAACATTGCTATTGGTGCAAATAGAGTTCCTTACAATAGTTCTAACAACAACACTACATCATCATCTAATCTTACATTTAATGGAACTAGACTGACTGTAAATTCAATTACTGCTTCATCAGACTTTGATTGTGACGCTAGCACAGGTACATTTAACAATGATCTTGTATGTAATGGTGTATTCAGAACTGACAACGTAAGAATCAATGGTAACAAGATTGATACCACATCAGGGGCTCTGACACTAGATGCAAATAACAATTCAATTGATGTCACTGCTGACATTAATCAAACTGGAAACTTCAATACTACTGGAGATGTTACTGCCTTCGTATCTGACATGAGACTGAAGACAAGTCTAGAACAGATTGAGGGTGCTGTTGCTAAGGTATGTAAGTTAAGTGGATTTACATATTCATTCAATGATACTGCTGGTGAACTAGGATTTGATACTGAAACAAGGTATGCTGGTGTATCTGCACAACAGGTTAAAGAAGTGTTACCAGAGGCTGTTAAACCAGCTGCTGTAGGTAAAGGATACATGACAGTACAATACGACAAACTTGTACCTCTACTCATAGAGGCTGTCAAAGAACTTAAAGATGAGATTGAGGAACTGAAAAATGGAGGATAGATACGAACCCCAGCAGTTTCAAGATGGAGACTGGCATTGCGAAGCAATAATGGGGATTGAAGAGGTGAGAATACTTCACCACACAGTCACCGAATACCTAGATAAGATTGAAGACATACCGCCAGTCAATAAATCCTACCTAGAACATATACAGAGTAAGATGTTTGGTATGATTGCTGAATACAACCTAGAGTTATAACAACATGAATTTGAATATTATTGATGGAAAGACTCATAGAGTCAATGATGAACTAAAATATGACATTCACAGACTAGAAGACCACCCGATCATTGTCATTGATGATGTATTGGCAAATCCACATGACTTCATAAGTGAGGTGGTGGAGAAAATTCCTATGCAATATAATGAATTGGGAAAAGGCGATCCAGACGAGGTATTTCCAGGCTATCAATCAAATGTACATCTTGACCTAGCAGAACTATCTAAACTGACTGGACACATGATACAAAGGTGTACAGACTTTCAAAACATTGATCCAGACGCAGTAAAACTATTATATCAAGTCAATGCCATGTATAGCGATAGGAAAGTTCCTAGAATCTCTATACAACCACACATAGACCCAGCGATATATGCAACAGTATTATATCTAAATGAGGAAGGTGAAGGTGGAACTTCATTTTTCACCCATAATGCAACAGGACTAACTAATACAGAGAACATATACAAACCATTTAAAAGAACCCAAGAGTATTGGAATCTTAAAGAATGGATCTATGATTTCTCTGAAAAGGCAACTGACCTAATAGATAATGACACAACTCTTATTGAAGAGGTATGGGAAGAACAACATCATGTTCAAATGAAATTCAATAGAATGATTATATACCCTTCTTTTATGTGGCACAGTGCCATAATGAAAAATGGTTGGTATAAAGATGACCCTAGAATATCATTATCTGGATTTGTCTTTGCTCCTTCTCTCAATGTAGATGTCAATGCTGAATGAAACAAATCAATTATTTCACTATATCCTTCATTCTGGGAATGTTCTTCCTACACTCGATCATAGAAGATTGCTCGAACTCGTTGAAGGATTAGATTGGCCTGAACCAGGCAATCCTCCTCCTAGTTCATATTATGATCTAAAAGGATATAGGTCACAGATGCTCATAGAACCCGAACATGGGGAGATATTTGATCTAATTCATAAGGCACACATTAGATTGATGCCTAGCATATATGAACACTATGGAGATACTTTACCAAAAGACCCTATCTACGATAAATACTCTGGATACTGGTTATGTAAATACCCAGAGGGCGGTTATCTTTCTCCTCATGTAGATGTTGATGCTGATGCTGGTTCAGTAACCACATCTTATACTATTAATGATGATTATGAAGGCGGTTGGATCACATTTTGGGGAAAATATAATATTCTCTCAGGAGGCAACTCTGCTCATGTATATCCAAGTAATCACTTGTTTAAACATGAAGTCACACCTGTGACTAAAGGCGAGAGATACTCAGTTATCACTTGGTTCAGTTACGAAAAAGGAAAAGAATGGTTGACATAGAAAACCTAACTAACATATCAAATTCTGGACAGTATCCTACTCTATTCAATTCAGAGGATATTGAAGCGGTAAAGAGTATTGTAGAGATATATCCTGATTTATTCTCTATTAGTATGAATCAAGGTATGGGATTAATAAAGAGTGAATCAGATACAACAAAGTATGGATTTAAGTTTCAAATACCAACAGGCATAGAACAATATCAGTATTTTGATGGACATATAGGAAATAATGTGTTGTTTAAGTATCTGAACAAGTACAAATTTCTATATTTTAAAGATGGAGTGATGATAGAGGAGTTACTGTCATTTGACCCGCCTGCATTGTTTGCTCCTAGTATAGAAGGATTATGTCAATTAGCAACAGAGGCCACAGGGAATACTGATACTTCATCTTTAAAAGAACTATTAGAGTTATTTGATGCTGACATAGAGAACTATAGTATTAGTAGTGCCAATGTTAGTAGAATCAATAAGAAAATTAGGATAGGACTAATTAAGAATGATATGAATATATCAGAGGATATATTAAAATATCTTGGCACTAGATCAAATACCAAGACATATATTAATATAAAAGGTATAACTGATTGCGTAGATGAACTGGCGGTGGATCAGGAAAATAATTTGATAGAGATAATAATAGAGTTCAATGAGACAGGTGTAGTTAAGAATTTAGGTTATGCCTTATCGACACAGTTTTCTAAAGATGCTCCAGAGGGAACAACGGCTCAAGATAATTGGGTAACATATACGCAGAGACATGAATCTCATAATTCATCTATAGCATCAATATCCAGTAACGCTAAGACATTTCTATGGATGCCAGATTCATGGGCAGATGAAATATCTAAATGGGAACAGTTGCCCTCCGCAGTTCATGGTGCTACAATAATAACTGCCAGTTCAGAAGGAACTAAGACTGAATTAGTATATGGTTTAGATTAGATATTAGATATACTACCGCTACCACCAAACTGAATTTTACCATTATTACCTCCAGCACCTCCGCCACCTTGGCCTCCTTGCCCATTTCTACCAGAGGAATGGTATCCACAACCCTCTTGATCTCCAGCTCCTTGAGTTCCTGTACCACCTTGGCCTCCGCCTTGACCATTTGATTCAAATGCGCCGCCTTGGCCTCCGCCACCGCCAGCACCACCTGTACCGCCTCCTCTACTGTTTCCTCCTTGACCGCCACCGCCGCCTGAACCATTCCTACTACTTGCAGTTTGAATATCAATAAAGGCATTGTTTCCATTCCAGTAATATCCCGCTCCTCTACCACCTTGGCCTCCGCCGCCTCCATTACCGCCTGCTCCTCCATTGTTTGAACAGACACGATAAGAACTATTACAGAACCAACCTCTACATCTTCTTCCACCAGCGTGACCACCACCGCCACCTTTACCGCCATTGCCGCCACCGCCGCCGCCTCCGCCTGCGCCACGGACTCTTGAATCTTTCTGTGAAGTGGGCATGAATATTGGAGACTCTACTACCATTGCTCTTCCGCCTGCTTTTCCGTTACCGCCTCCGCCACCTCCACCTTCTCCAGAGTAACCTCTGACACGAGGATTGCCAGATGCACTGGTAACATAAGCAATGATATTACCGTTACCACCACTATTGAATCTTACTGCTGGACTTAGATCAGAGTTACCTCCGAAGTTACCATTAAGATTGATTTGTTTAGTTATGTTTGAAGTCCACTCTTGATTGCCAAATACTTCATATCTTGCCTGACAGTGCATCCAATTTCCATTACAATCAGCAGTAAGTTTACTTACAGTGCTTCTTAGATCGCCAAATGATATTGCACCACTGGTAGGAACATTATTGTTATCAGATATATCTGCAACGCCTTGCCCTCTATAGTAATTACCAAGACTATTACCAGCACTGTACTTGGAGTTTATTTGACTCAACTTAATTTCGCCACTAACAAATTCTGTGGTCTTACTTATACTTAGACTTCCATTACCAACAGGACCACTTGTGAAATCACTGTAAAAATTATTTGACACATCTGAAAAAACTTTTGATGATGTAAGATCGTAATTCATATCATACATCGCTTGGTTATCTTCCAGATCAATCGCTATGATCTTATCCTTATCTGCCTCATAGTGTGATGCCACACCTGACATATATTTTACACAATCTTTTAGATCAGCATTGACATTGAACTTAACGCCATTTCTTCTTATAATAGGATTGACAAATACTACGCCCTCAGACCAATAATCATTTGCTAAGTTCAACCACTCATTAATTTCTAGATGTTCAGTTATAAATGATTCCTCAGTAGGCACAATATGGATTCTCTTTGTACCCTCAGTGGTTCTAGAAGGATCGTAATTATCGTTATAGTACCAAATGCGACAATAGAAGTCTCCAACAGTTGCAAGAGTCTTGTAGATCACATCACGTTTGCACATGATATTCTTTACAGTAGGATTAATCTCGGTTCTTTGCAGTTCTGGATTGGTTTCTATTTCATAGTCAGAATATGCCATTCTTTGTAGTGATACCTTGCCAATTCTATTTATTATGGTATGATATATAGAGTGAGTGCATTAAAATTATGAGTCATAAAGAAGATCTGACTAAGAGAGCGAATGATCTACAGGTAGAGATACAAGAGTTGAGTAAAACCTTTGAACTCAAGAAAGAGGAGTTTTTAAAGGTACAAGGCGCTTTAGAAATGCTTCAAATCTTAGAAAATGAGAAAGCAAGTAAAGAAACTTGACGATTTAATTATCAAAAAAGCAAACCCAAGACTATACAAACAGATGTACAGTACAAAAACTGTACACTGCTGCCCCCAATGTGGACATTTATTTGTGGATTAGGGTTGACAGATAGTGAAGATTCTGTTAGATTATGTATATGAGTACATTTTCAGCCAAATCAATTAAGCAGTTCATACCTATTCCAGGCTGGGATAGTAGTGAAGCGTACCTTTATGAGTACAGAAACATTCTTAATGGAATGATTTATCTTGGTGTTCATAAAATTGAATGGGGAGAAGTTTACTATCATAGTTCAACCAATAAAGTATTCAACAAACTTACTTCAGGCTCTGAACCAATTTTTACACTAAAAATACTACAATACGGAAAATACACCGATATGCACAACGAAGAGCATCGTCTACTCTCAGAAGTGGACGCAAAAAACAATCCAAACTATTACAATCTCAGTAATAGTAATCCTACTTACAGAAAGAAGAAGGGTGCTAACAGACCATATATGCTTGAACTTTTAGAGAGATTTAAAGCAGGCGAGTTCAACAAAGGAAAAATGGACAAGAACAAGTTGAACAAATATGAGAAGTTTCAGTGCAGAAAAAAGCAATTTGATAACACAAAAGTAAGTGGTATCACTGAAATGATAAACATAGCGGGTGGTAATACAGATGAGTGCGAACCAGTTTTCATATTTAAGTGGAAAGACGCTCCAGAAGGAATGATTATAGGTGGAAACCACACTATGAGGGCGTGTATCAGAGCAAAAAATGCACATGATGCTCCTTACGCAGAATTTGAGGATTTAACTGTAAGAAATATTGACATCAAAAGTCTTGCAAACTTATTAAACAGGAGAGATAAAACAATTTCTTCTCCTAGTGAAAATGCTGAGATAGCAGACATATTACATGAGGAAAAGATTGCTGATGTTAGATTTGATTTCAAAGGTTCAGAAGCCCTCAAGATCATGGAAGAACATCATATCTTCTTAAAGAAAGATAAGAAGGAAATTGTTGACCTTGCAGAGAAAAACTGGGAGAAGTATAGAAAAAGAAACTCTAAGACAGTTCGTATTGAATATGCTGCCAAAGAAGAGAAGGAAAATGGTCAACAAGAGGCAGAAAACTATGTTGATAGAGACACAACTTCATTCATGGTTGCGACAGGCCGACCTGATTCAATTCATGTTGGTATCTTAAATAAGTTAAAGAATACAACAAAACAAAAAGTTGTAGTCTGTTACTACTGTACAAGTGATGAATTGGAAACTAAGTTTGATGACCCTACCAACAAGGACGGAAAAGCAAAGTTGACACAGTATTGGAATGATATGTGTGATAAGGTTATTCAACCTGTAACGATAGATGGCATAGAGAAGAAGAGACAAGTCATATTCAGGCCTCTCACTTCCCATAAGTTAAATCCAAACTACAAAAAAGAAGAGGAGTAGTGATAGAAGTTTACGATAACTTCTTACCTACAGAGGTCTTTACGCCCATCAAGGATTATGTCTTTGGTGGGCGTATGCCTTGGTACTATTCGCCTACCTCTGTGATGGAAGGCGATGGTTGCCCACAATTTTCTCATGCGTGTTACATAGACGCTGAACCAATATCAGATGTTTATGGTATAATTAAACCAGTATTCTCTGCACTTAATCCATTTGCCTTGCATAGGATTAAGTTTAATGCTACGCCAAGATCAAAAGATATAAAAGAAAAACCATTACACATTGACATTTCGGGTCCTCAAGATGATAAAGGTAATTTTACTGACATACCAAACTATCATATATGTGTCTTATATTTCAATGACAACAACGGATATACATATTTTGAGGACGGGCAAAAGATAGAATCAAAAGAGAATAGAGCAGTGATATTCTCAGGAGATTTGCTTCATGCAGGCACATCATGCACTGATACAGATTTAAGAGTTGTTCTCAACATAGACTATTGTAAGTGGAATTAGATGGATTTATTTCCTACATTATTAGAAGAATATGATCTCAGGAAAGCGCCTGGATTAGACAATTTTAAGAAACATATCAAAGAACAAGGAAAAACATCAGGACATTCTTTGGCAGTGAATGGTGTCAGTAGTCATGGTGGTTGGGACCCCTTAGAGGATAAGAGTTGCATTGATATTATGAATGTTTTTCATCAGTGTATTGATGATTATAATTTTAAGATAGGCAACTATCCTTCAATGATTAGTGGTGCATGGTTTAATATACTACCCAAAGGTGGGTACACAGAAAAGCATCGCCATGAGTCGAGCGTGATAAGTGGTGCTTTTTATTGCCAACTACCAGAGGGAGATTTCGGACAATTTTTCGTGGTGTCGCCACTCAAACCATACATGATGTGTATTCATAATGTACAACCTACTCGTTATGGTGTGTATGAAATGGACATACCAATTAAACAAGATCATCTATACCTATTTCCTTCGTGGTTAGAACATGGTAGTAGAGTCAACAATACAGATGGCGAAAGGATTACTGTAAGTTTCAATACAACGCCTGTACCAAAAGACGCTTTACCCTCTGACTTTAAGAAATTTTATTATGGAAATAATGAGGACAGTTGATGTACTACCGTTGAAGTTGGGAGCAGTGATGTACCCAGAACATGAGAAAGTAAAGTCATTACTGGTTGATGAGATTAATAGTCATGGTAGTGATTATGAGTACAAAAAGGTTGACGCATACGCTAAAGGATTAGAACATCTAGATTACTACTCGCCTCTATCACAGGACAAGTATAGAGAGTTTAGAGAGTGGATAGAAATACAGGCAGAAATATATGCAAAAGATATACTTAATTACGATACATCTGATTTTCTACTGACAGACAGTTGGATAAATGTGTGTGACTCAGGTGGTAAACAACTACCACATTTCCATATAAATGCCGCTGTGTGTGCCCTGTATTATATTAACTTTGATGATGAAGTTCACTCGCCAACATATTTTTATCGCCCTAACGGTAGTATGAGTTTTCCTGATTACTTTGCATATACGTTGACAAACCAAAAAGAAACAAAGTATAATTATATCAATGAAGTGGTTGGAGTTGAGGGTTCGTTGTTACTGTGGCCTGCTAATGCCTGTCATGGATATACAACCAACTATGGCAATAATCGTATAACAGTATCCAGTAATTTGATGCCTAGATATATTAATGACGTTAGAATTGAACCTCTAACAAAAGAAGAAAGACACACTGCCATGACTACGTTTAGGTCTGGTAAACTATGGGATTATCCTCTATTATAATATGGAAGTCGTAAACATACTGCCAACACCTGTTGCTATCATACCTTGCCCATTCCACGACAAGGTAAAGGACAACATATTGACAGAGATAGAAGAACAAAAGTTAAATCAGTTATCATATAATACAAACTCAAGAGCATTGTCACATATAGGACACTATTCTGTTTTACAGAATGATGTTAAGTTTGGTAGATTTAGAAATTGGTGTGAACAACAGGCAGAATATTATGCAAAAGAAATTAAAGGCGATTACATACAGGAGACAGTACAAGTAACCGATAGTTGGATAAATGTAGCAGACAAAGGTGGTTATCAGCACCCACATTACCACAGTAATTCATATCTATCTGCTGTATATTATGTGAACTATGATAATGAAAAACATATCAGTACAAACTTTACTAGAGAGGAGAGTCTATATTTTCCCTCAATGCCTGCTCTACAATTAATGAGAAAAAAATACACGCCTCATAATCAAGATAATGAACTTATCGTGAATGAAGGCGAGTTGATAATATTCCCTGCACAGATCATACATGGATATGATGATAACCAATTCCAAGATAGAGTTACATTATCAATGAATATGATGCCTACAATAGTGACAAATGGCGACTATGGTTGGCGGTGTGTCAATCTGAACAAGGCAGAGAGAGAAAAGGCATTTGATACAAAAGAAAATTTAGACTTGACAAAGGAATAATATAATGCCATAATAGGATATGGGAAACAAAATGATCTTAGTTATCATTTTTGTTTCTCGCACCCTATTATAATACTATGGATAGACTAGGTTCAAAACCGTACTCAATGCACAATCAAGGTATGAGGCCTGCCCTAAATCAAATGGGTAGAAGTGTGAGCACGGCATCAAAGTTCGGTATTGGTTTCGCTTTGGGTATGCTTTTTTATAGATTCAGTAGTGGACAGTTGAAGAAGTGGCACACAACCGATTGCGTTGATACTGACCATACAGTATTATAAGAATATGAGAGGGAAGGTTTTGTGTTTGTTACCTTCCCTTTCCTTTTTTTACAACAAACATTAATTATCATGCCTAAATTGACAAACGCAATTCAAAAGACAGAAGTTCTTAAGTGGACACAGGAACTATGTAGATGCCTAGAAGCACAGTACAGGAACTATTCGTTGAGATATGTTATGGATAGTCAGAATGGCAGTGACAAGTATCTACAGGAGAGGGCAAGAAAAATTGAGAATGATGAGGAGTGTATCAAATTCACTATCACATCAGGTAAGAAGTATCACAAAATCATACAAAACGATTTCAGAAATGGTAAGTATGAGAGTGCAGGCGTACACGCTTTTGTTGACAAAACAACAGGAGAAGTTTACAAACCTGCTTCATGGCGTGCTCCTGCTAAACACGTTAGATTTGATATGAGAGATCAAAACCAACGTGAGTATATGTATGCTCATTGCGATTGGGCAGGCGGTTATCTCTACATCAGATAATCCTTACACTTCTAAATAACTAAAAAGAATAAATTATGGGTTACGATTCACTTACTTCAGATACAGAGACACTAACTAAAGTTAAGTTGCAACAAGTTGATAGACTAAAGAAACAACTAAATGGTGCAATGAGAACTATAGGCAATCTTGACGAGAGATTGGCAACACTAGAGTCTATGGTTCATGCTGCCCTACTCAAACAGCAAGATGATATTAAGGCACTTATTACTGAGATTAATACCCTTAAAGGTAAGGCAGACTATGAAAAGGCATCAAGTAAATTTGACATGGACGCTAAACCCGCCGACCCGACAGGAGCGCCACCAGTTGGATAACTGACACACAACCCCTTGCGAGGGGTTTTTTTATTCCCTATACTATGTTTATTGAAACAACTACACTATGAAACTTAGAGATCATCAGACAGAGATAATCCAGACTATGCAACGCAAATGTGGTCAGATTCTTGTGCCCACAGGTGGTGGTAAAACAATGTGTATGATTATGGACGCTAAATGGCGGTTCAGTATGCCCATACCACAGACTATAATTGTTGTTGCTCCTAGAATCCTACTCGCTCAACAGTTATGCGAGGAGTTTCTTGAGCATATTGATAATGTCGAGGTGCTTCATGTTCATAGTGGAGAGACAAACTATATTACTACCACCAATCCAAAGAAAATACAAGAGTGGCATCATAACAGTACAAAGAATCAGTTGATCTTTACAACATATCATTCACTTCACAGAGTCAGACAAGATGTTGAAGCGGATACAGTATATTATGACGAGGCACACAATTCAGTTCAAAAGAATTTCTTTGAGAGTGTCAAGGATAGGTCTAATATCACTAGAAGAAAGTTTTACTTCACTGCTACACCTAAACATCATACATCACAGGAGCGTGGTATGAACAATACAAAAGTGTACGGTCAAGTGATTGCACAAATCCCTGCCCCAGAGTTGATTGAGAAGGGTTATATCGTACCTCCACAGATTAAGACTAGAAACTTTAATGTTGGTTTCTATGAGAGTGTAGAGGAGATAGACAAAGAAATGATACTTGATGCTCTTGACAATGAGGAGAGCATGGACAAAGTATTGGTCACTGCTAAATCTACTACCAATATTCACAAATTGATTACTAGAACAGACTTTCAGAGTGAGTGCCATGCTCGTAAGTACAATGTGATGTGGATTACATCAAAGTATGGTGCTATCATCAATGGTAAAAAGATTACACGCAAAACATTTTTCAATTTGATGAACAAGTGGGGCAATGACCCAGACAAAAAGTTTCTATTGTTCCATCATTCTATCCTATCAGAGGGTATGAATGTATCAGGTCTAAACGCCTGTATTCTATTGAGAAATCTTGATCTAATCACTATGGCACAAACTATTGGTAGAGTTATCAGACTACATAAAGAAGATGCACATAGAATTAGCACAGGTGCTTTGAAACCTTGTATTAAGGGTACTGGATACGTTAAACCATTTGGCAAGATGTTTGTACCAGTTTACAACAATGTTGGTATTGGTACAGAGCGTCGCCTCAATAATGTTGTTGATACTATTTTCAACAAAGGAGAGGCACAGGTATCGTTATCTAACAGAAAATAGACAACGATACCAATTTATAGTATAATTAAACCATCTAAAGGTCACTAAAATGCACCAAATTGACAAAATTAGACTTAAGTGTCTTACTACTATGGAAGATCACTATGCTACTAGAATTGAACAGTTAATTGATGAACAATTACTAGAGGAAGCAGAATCATTATGCCATGAAATGTCAGTAACAGCAGAAGATTTCTTACAAGATGATCTATTCTTAGATGATCTAACCGAGTGGACAGAATCAGAATTGAGAGGCATCTATTTTACAGACCTAAATGACATTGACATAGACAATGGATAAAGAAGAGCGACAAACTAAAAAAGATTTAATGAAGATAGTTTATCCTAATCACTTAAAATTTCTGAAGAAACTTAAATCAGAATTGAAAAGAGATAAGGGCATCAAACCAAGAAGAAAAGCACGCTACAACTATAGACACAAATGAGTGTTCAATCTTTAAATCTATTCTCAATGCCCATAGCAAAGTTTGCTGTGGACAAGTGGGAGAGCAAAAAAGATAAGTTGTTAGAACTTATCAGTTTTGAGGGTTGCGACATAGTAGAGTGCCAAACAGATTACTACAAATATAATACTGTATCGCCTTACTTAAATGATTTTGTAAACATACTTACATCAGACTTAGACGGTATAGTAGAATATTATACACAGTTATTAAGTGATAGATATAGAGGAGATTGCCCCTGCGATACTGTAGATAAATGGCAACTATGGTCACAGAGATATACTAGAGGACAATATCATGGTGCTCATAATCATGGTTTAATGAATATATCATGTGTATTATATGTTGAATTTGATGATAAAGAGCACTTTCCGACTACGTTTTATAGTCCATTTCCTGACCCTTACTATGGTACAATTAATAAGATTGCGCCTCCAGTAAGTGAGGGAGAGATACTAACATTCCCCTCTATATTACTACATGAGTCGCCTGCTTCAGTATCAGATAAGCAGAGAACTATCATGTCATTCAATATACCTTTAAGATAAATGTACGACATTAAAGTAACACTAACTGATAAACAATTTAATTTGTTAAGTGAAGCATTATTCTACTATTCTGAGGAAAAAGATAATGTAACCAAAGATATAGAAGAACTAGAAGATTTAATTGATCTTAATACAAAGAAAGTAAAGCGAAATAGAAAGTTTGTCAACCCAGAGTGTGACATTTAATAAACTGGCACACAGGTGGTTGCAATTATATGTCAATAGATTATTATATGAATGTCAGGGATATACGGTTCTACTACCCGAAAGTCGAGCGTCAGCATTGCTAGATCAGTAGTTAGTAGGGGTACAGGTGTAAGCGATTCCTAGTAGGTAAATTTGGGCGCCATGAGTGAAACTCAGATCAGTTCGCCCCGTTCCCTGACAATCTATAAACTGGCACATAGATGGTTGAAAACCTAGTGCCATGTGGTATAATAATAGTATGAAGAACAAACACTTAGAACATATTGAAGATCATATACTTGAGGGTAAGCAAGGTGCGATCAATGCTATCAACTTCTTAGATACCAAACAGAGTCAGGTATCAGTAAAATATGATGGTGCCCCTGCTATAGTATATGGAACTAACCCTGAGAATGGTAGATTTTTTGTAGGAACTAAATCAGTATTCAATAAGAGAAGAATCAAGATAAACTATACTCACACAGATATTGAAACTAATCATGGACATATACCTAGAGTTGCTTCGATTCTACATATATGTCTAGACAGACTACCACAGAATGATGGCATATATCAAGGCGACTTTATTGGTTATGGTGGTTCAGATACTCACACGCCCAATACTATTACATACAAATTTGATAATGTAATTGATGACATTATTGTTGCCACTCATACACAGTATATTGGTGCTACCATACAAGAGTTAGATGCTAAGTTTCATTATAGAGAATCTAAGAGTTA
>Ga0207985_1000144_pt1 | contig 18214 bp, 17 predicted proteins | sample ETNtaG_3_FD_185761 | JGI IMG/M metagenome (GOLD analysis project Ga0207985, IMG submission 185761) | Marine microbial and viral communities from oxygen minimum zone, Eastern Pacific Ocean - ETNP201302SV84 (SPAdes) (version 2) | ecosystem: Environmental > Aquatic > Marine > Unclassified ...
GCCATCATCCCTGTTTCAGAACCAGAGAAAAACCCACTAAGAATTAAAAGAAAAATTAGTGTAGAAAATAGAATTATTAACGAGGGATCTTCTTGCATTATGAATCAACCAAGTAAGTATTCATATAATATGCAGCTAATACAGCCCACATAGATATAAATAAACTTCTAGTTGCATACTTTATTGGGAAATTAAAATATTTAATACCAACAACAACTACTAAATATATTGTCCAAGCAAGGAAAGTAAAAATTGCTTTAAGTATTAGGTTTGATGAAAATACAGTTTGTAGACTTAGTCCAGATAATAATGCTAATGACAAAAAGAAAAGACCAATTCCTAATAATTTAAAGACAACTTTATAATATTTCTCAATAGAAAAAGATTCTAGGCTTAATAATTCACCTTCTTTAATTTTTTTAACTTTTCTTTCAAGAAAAATTATTTCATTGTAAGCAACAAATATAAAAAGGAGACTTAGGCCTGTTACCATAAAATGAATAGTAGGCAAAATCGAAATGAACTCATATGTTAAAAGATATATTAAAATGTATGATAGACATCCTATTGCAACAGCAATATTTAACGATTTTTCATTTTTATAAAAAAATCTAACAAGAAAATAAATAACTATACTTATAGTTACTTGTGCAATAAAACTCATTAATTAATAAAGATTAGTTAAAACTTTGCATAATAATACTATGAATATTAGCAAGGTTAACCTAAAATACACATCTTTTTAACGTATTTAAATATTTTTTATATGGTAATTATTAGATTAGCAAGAAGTGGGGCAAAGAAGAACCCATACTATTTTATAACTGTAGCAGACGAGAGACGCCCGAGAGATGGTGCTTTTATTGAAAGATTAGGGTTTTTTAATCCTATGGCTAGAGGCCAAGAAGAAAGGTTAAGATTAGATTTAGATAAGCTTAATGAATGGATTTCAAAAGGAGCTCAAGTAAGCGATAGAGTTAAAGCTCTAGTAAAAGAGTCAAAACTGACTCCTGAAGAGCTTGAGGCAAAAATTGCTGCAAAAAAAGCAAGAGCAGAAGCTAAAAAGGTAGCCATTGCAGAAAAATTAGCTAAAGAAGCTGAAGAGAAAGCAGAGCAGGAAGCTCCAGCAGAAGAAGGAGCTCCAGCAGAAGAAGCAGCTCCAGCAGAAGAAGCTCCAGCAGAAGAAGCTCCAGCAGAGGAAGAAGCTCCAGCCGAAGAAGCAGCCCCAGCTGAAGAAGAAGCTCCAGCTGAAGAAGAAGCTCCAGCAGAGGAAGAGGTTGCTGAAACTGAAGATCAAAAATCGTCTGATCAAGTCGATGAAGAGAGTTCTTCAGAAAATGAAGAAAAATAATCACACCTGTATAGGATCTGTTGGAAGGTCTAAAGGACTCAACGGTGAATTTTATTTAAATTCGTTTTGTAATCCTAAAGAGAATATTATTGATTATATAAAAGACATAGTATTTCTTTCTGATAGCAAACTAGAAATTGAATATATAAAGAAAAGTGCTAACAAGCTTTTTTCAAAAATAAAAAATATAAATGATGTAGACAGTGTTAAAGAATACACTAATCAAAAACTATATCTGAACATGAGCTCTCTTCCGAAATTACCAATGAATGAATTCTATTGGAATGAGTTGATTGGTATGAAAGTAGAAGATGAAAATGAAAAAAAAATATTGGGGATAGTTAAAGCTCTAGAAAATTATGGAGCCAATGATTGTTTGGTTGTTAAACCTTTTAATGAATCAATTGATAACAAAACAAGACTTATTCCATATATAAATGAAATTTTTATAAAATCAGTTGATATAAAACAGAACATAATAAAAGTGGATTGGAGAAGCGATTATTAGATGCGAATAAACGTAATTACAATTTTTCCTGAGATATTTGATATTTTGAATGTTGGTGTAATATCTAAATCATTAAAAAATAAAATTATTAAGTTAGATGTTCGCGATCTTAGAAAAAACGCCACTAATAAACATAACAATATTGATTCGAAACCATATGGAGGTGGTGAAGGTATGGTTATGATGGCAGAACCAATAGTAAAAACTCTCAAACAAATTAAAAAGAAAGAGCGCGGTCCAGTTATTTTTATGTCACCACAGGGTGAAAAACTAGATCAAAAAAAAGTTAAATCTTTTTCAAAATTAAAAAACATAACAATCATATGTGGAAGGTACGAAGGTATTGATCAAAGAGTTATTGATAAATATGTAGATGAAGAAATTTCAATAGGAGATTTTATTTTGAGTGGGGGAGAGTATGCTGCAGTTTGTTTAATTGATGCAATAACAAGACACATTCCAGGTACACTTGGAAATGAAGACTCCTACTTAAAAGATACATTCTCAAATGGGCTTTTGAAAGGCGATGTTTATGCAAAGCCTGAAAGTTTTGAATCTATGAAAGTTCCAGATGTTTTGCTTTCAGGGAATCATAAAGAAATTGATTCCTGGAGAGAGCACAATTCATTACTTAAAACTTTCATAAAAAGACCAGAATTGTTAAATGATGTAAAATTAACAAAAAAACAAAAAAAACTCTTGGAAGAATGGGCATCTAAGGATATCCTATAGCCCTTTTTAGGCGATTATTATGAGTGAAAATAAAGAGAACGAAAAAAAAGGTTTTTTTTCCAGATTATTTGGTGGCTCAACTGCGTCTAAAGATACTGAAGTTGCAGCAGAGAATCCTGTAGAATCAATTGAATTGCCTACAAAATCTGCTTTAAATAAAATGAAAAAGGCAGATATTGTAGCCTTAGCTAAAGATAATGGACTCGAATTAGATATTGGTTTAACTAAACCAAATTTATTGAAGGCATGGGAAGAACATTTTGCTGACACCACTGATGAAATTGCTTCAAATGAGGAAGCACCAGTCGAAGAAGAAGCTGCTCCAGTCAAAGAAGAAGCTCCAGTAGAGGAAGCACCAGTCGAAGAAGAAGCTGCTCCAGTCGAAGAGGAAGCTCCAGTAGAGGAAGCACCAGTCGAAGAAGAAGCTGCTCCAGTCGAAGAGGAAGCTGCTCCAGCAGAAGAAGAAGCTGCTCCAGTCGAAGAGGAAGCTGCTCCAGCAGAAGAAGAAGCTGCTCCAGTCGAAGAAGAAGCTCCAGTAGAGGAAGCACCAGTCGAAGAAGAAGCTGCTCCAGAAAAAGAGGAATCATCTGAACAAGAAAAACAGATCTCACTGAATGAGAAGTCTCCTTCACAAATAATAAGTTCTTTTGAGTCGCAACAAATGAAAACAGATATACCAGATTTTAGGCCTGGAGATACTTTGGTTGTATCTGTAAAAGTTAAAGAAGGTGAAAGAACCAGACTTCAAGCATTTGAGGGCGTAGTCATGGGTGTAAAGAAAGCAGGTTTAAACTCTTCATTCATAGTTCGAAAAATTTCAAGTGGCATTGGAGTTGAAAGGACATTTCAAACTCACAGCCCAATGATTGATTCTATAAAAGTAAAAAGAAAAGGTGATGTTCGTCAAGCTAAGCTTTTCTATCTAAGAGAGAGGTCTGGTAAGTCTGCTAGAATAAAAGAAAGACTAGACTAACATAATGTTAAATCCAACAAATGAAGATTCTGATCTCAGATCTTTTTTTAATTATTTATTTGTTGAAAAGGGGCTCTCAAAAAACACAGTAGAAGCTTATAGAAATGATCTAAATGAGTATCTTAAGTGGATAAATCTCCAACAGATTAGTGACTATAAGTTAATTACAGAACCTCAGATAAATGATTTCATAGCAAGTCTTTTCAAAAAAAATTTAAAAAGCACTTCTGTAAATAGAAAAATCTCTTCTTTGAAAGCTTTTTATTTATTTTTAGTTAGAAAGAAAAAAATTCAAACTACTCCATTATCTGAAATTATCACGCCAAAGAAAGAACAGCATCTACCAGTATCAATGTCTGAAGATGAGGTTGAAAAGTTACTTAATAGCCCAGACACCTCTATTCACATAGAAAATAGAGATAAGGCTATGATAGAAATGCTTTATGCAACTGGTATGAGAATATCTGAGCTAGTAAATCTTAAAATTACTGATATTGATAATGAGAGGTCTGTTTTAAAGGTGTTTGGTAAAGGATCAAAAGAAAGATTAGTTCCATTTGGAGAAAAAGCCAGTGATTCATTAAATTCCTATCTTTCAGAAAGAAAAAAATCTTTATCCAAAGAAGTTTTTCTATCCAATAGAGGTACAAAAATGACAAGATCTGGTTTTTGGCAGAGAATAAAAATTTATTTATCAAGATCTGGATTAAAAAACTCTATCTCACCACACACTTTGCGTCACGCTTTTGCAACACATTTATTGAATAGGGGAGCTGATCTTCGATCTGTTCAGTTACTTCTGGGACATAGTGACTTATCAACGACTCAAATATATACTCACATTGCAAAACACAGATTAGGTGAGGTACTAAAAAAACATCATCCTAGGGGATAAAATGAAGTTAAAATCATATTATTTATTAACAATATTATTTTCTTTGAATTTATTATCAAATGAGAAAGATATAAAAGAAAATATTGAAAAAATTCTTCCACCTGAAGCCAAGATTGAGTCTATCGAAAAATCAATTTTTCCTGGAATTTACAAAGTTTTTTATGGAGATCTTCAACCATTGTATGTATCTGAGGATGGTAAATTATTTATATATGGAGATATGTTTCAGATTTCAGAAAATGAAATCTTAAATATTACTGATAAAGAAATTGCTTATAAAAGGAATGAAATTCTTAAAGAGCTGGATCAAAATACCCTCATATCTTTTCTTTCAGATAGAGAGTCTCATCGAATAACAGTATTTACTGATGTCGATTGTGGATATTGCAGAAAATTGCATGACCAGATAGGTGAGTATAATAAATTAGGAATATCAATAGATTACGCTGCGTATCCAAGATCTGGAATTGGCACTAATGCCTTCACGAAAATGGTAAGCGCATGGTGTTCTGTAAATCCACATAAAGCTTTAACCGATCTCAAAAAAGGAAAAGAAATAAACGTTAAGTTTTGTGAGAATCAACCAATTGCCAAACATTATACGATAGGAAAAAAAATTGGAATTTCTGGAACACCAGCCATAATTACATCAAGTGGCGAGCTTTTGCCTGGATATATATCTCCAGATGAATTATATAAAAGGTTAAGAGGATAATATGAGCACTCTAAAAATAGGAATCTGTGGATGGGGCAATGTTGCAACTGGACTCTACAAGATAGCTAAAAAGAATATCGAATCTATAAAAAAACAGGGTAATTTGGATATAGAAATTGTCGTTATTGGAGCCAGGAGGGATAATCCCAACTGTAAACCAGAAAATGTAATCATTGAAAGAGACATTTTCAATGTAGTTAATCATGATATTGACGTGATGGTTGAATTGATTGGAGGAGTTGATGTTGCTAAAGATTTAATTCTGAAAGCTTTAAAGAAAAAGAAACATGTTGTAACTGCAAATAAAGCAGTTATCTATAATCACGGCGATGAAATTTTCGCATGCGCAAAAGAGAATGGTGTAAAAGTCTTATTTGAATCATCTGTATGCGCAGGCACACCAATAATAAAATTACTAACCGAAGAGCTATCTGCAAATAAAATTTCAAAAATTTCTGGAATGCTTAATGGCACATCGAATTTTATATTATCAAACATGGAAGATGGTGCAGAGTTTCAATCAACATTAGAACTTGCTCAAAAAGAGGGATATGCAGAGCCAGACCCTTCATTCGATATTGAAGGCATGGATGCAGCTCATAAAATAGGTATTTTATCTTCTTTAGCCCTAGGAACCCCTTTACCACCTGATGATTTTTACGTACAAGGCATAACAAATATTAAAAAGATAGATTTCAAATATGCTGATGAAATGGGATATACCATTAAACATCTAGCAGTGGCAGAACAAAACAGTAAAGAAGTTGTTTTAAGAGCACATCCTGTTCTTATCGCAAAGGACTCATATCTTGCAAATTTAAAAAGTGTTAGAAATGGCATAGAAGTAGAAACTGATTTATTGGGTACTCTTCATCTAGCTGGATCTGGAGCTGGACAAGAATCAACAGCATCTGGAATAATCTCTGATCTTGTTCACCTGGCTAATTCTTCAGAAGAGCATTTAAAAGCTGCCTCAAATGAGAAAGTTATATTAAGTGAATTCCTTAATCTTACGTTTCAATATTATTTTTATATTGAAGCTGAGGATATTCCAGGTGTAATGGCATCAATAACATCAGTATTTGCAGATAAATCAGTTGGCCTAGAGACAATTGTTCAAAAAGAGAATTTAGACGAAAATTTTGTACCAATTGTCATCATTACTGATCCTTTTAAAGAGCAAGATCACAGTAATTTGATAGAAAATCTAGAAAAATTAGATTCAATTAAAAGTGTGAGAACTATTAGAATTGAACAAGATTAAATATGTTATTCCACAGCACTAGAGGTCAAGATAAAGACAAGACTTTTGAACAAATCCTAATGCAGGGTCTTGCAGATGATGGCGGGCTTTTTATGCCTGATTATTGGCCTCAAGTGGATATTGAGTATCTTAAGAATCTTGAGAGTTTTATAGATGTTGCAAAGTATATTGTGCCTCTATACACAGGATCTTCATTTAAAAAAGAAGATGTGATCGAGCTTTTAAACAATACTTGGCATAACTTTGAAGAGCAGGATTTAATAAAAATAACTCAAATTAAACAATCAACCTCAATACTTGAGTTATACCATGGGCCTACAGCCGCATTTAAAGATTTTGGCTTACAGCTTGCTGCAGCATTTTTTAACAAAACTCTTCAAACACAAAATAAAACAGCTATTGTTTTTGGAGCAACATCAGGAGATACAGGCTCAGCAGCCATCGATGCTTGTAAAGATTTCGAAGTCATTAAAAGTTTTATATTAATACCTCATGGAAATATGTCTGAAATACAAAGAAAACAAATGACAACAGTTCAGAGTCCAAATGTTCATCCAATTATTGTTGATGGAACATTTGATGATTGTCAGGATATTGTTAAAAATGGATTCAAACAAAGATCGTTTCTTAAAAAAAATCAATATCTTTTAGCAGTGAATTCAATTAATTGGGTAAGGATTATTGGCCAAATTTGTTATTATTTTTATTCAGCTATTAAAATCAATAAACTTTCTAAGCCATTAAACTTTTCTGTGCCTACTGGAAATTTTGGAAACGTCTTTGCTTGTTATGCAGCCTCAAAAATGGGCATGCCTTTGTCTAAAATAATAGTTGCAGTTAATTCAAATGACATCCTGTATAGGTTTTTCAAAAATAATGATTATTCAAAAAAAACTGTCAGTGAAACTATATCTCCAAGCATGGATATAAGTGTTGCTAGCAATTTTGAAAGATTGATTTACGATTTTTTTCTTAACAGTAATAGTGAATTATGTAACAAGCTATACAATAATTTTCCTGAGATAAGCATCAAATTGGAAGATAGTATTTGGAAAAAATCATCTGAACTATTTTTAAGTCATAGTGTCGATGATGATGCTACTATCCAATGTATGAAATCTTTCTATGAACAACATGGATTTATAATTGATCCTCATACAGCTGTAGCTGCGCATGCTGTGAATAGGCTTGAAGAAGAATTAATGAATGAAACCGTTATTTTATCTACAGCACATCCAGCTAAATTTCCAAATATTTTAAGAAATGCTGATTTAAAGCTTAAAAATATTCCTAAAAGACTTGATGAAGTTAAAAACAAGAAAGAAGTTGCTGTGAATATTCCATCATCCGATAAATTAATCTTTGAATATATTATTAAGCATAATTAGCAATGGACGCTCAAGAATTAAAAGCTACTCTCTTAGATTTAAAATCAAGACTTGAAGATATAAAAGTTAATGTTTTTCAGATTGAAGATAAGAAGAAAAGACTTGAAGAAATTGAAAATGAACTTTCACAGGAAAAGGTTTGGTCTGATTTGGAGTTATCGCAAAAATTAAGTAAAGAGAAAACTAATTTACAAAAAATTATAAGTAAATACCAAACAGTTGATCAAAAAGTTTCTGATTCAGAGGTTTTAATTGATATTTCAATTGAAGAGAAAGATGATTCAGCCATTAAGGAGGTTAATCAGGAAGTGCTTGAAATTTATGAGTTAATAGAGGATTTTGAGTTTAGTAGAATGTTTAATAAAAAAATGGATGGTTCTTCAGCCTTTATAGAAATTCAAGCTGGTTCTGGTGGAACAGAGGCTCAAGATTGGGCTGAAATGCTTATGAGAATGTATTCAAAATGGGCTGAAAGCAGAGGGTTTAATATTAAAGTGGTAGAAATATCTCACGGAGATGTGGCTGGGATAAAGTCTGCCTCTATCTATGTTGATGGAGATCATGCTTACGGATGGCTAAGAACTGAAACTGGAATTCATAGATTGGTGAGAAAATCACCATTTGATTCTGGAAATAGAAGACATACTTCGTTTGCATCAGTTTTTATATCTCCTGAAGTTGATGACTCAATAGAGATTAATATTAATAAAGCAGATATTAGAACAGATACTTATAGAGCTTCAGGTGCTGGAGGCCAACATGTAAATAAAACAGATTCTGCTGTGAGGCTTACTCATATTCCAACGGGTCTTGTAGCTCAATCGCAAAGTGATAGATCTCAGCACAAAAATAAAGAAAATGCTTTAAAACAATTAAAATCTAAGCTTTACGAGTTAGAATTACAGAAACAAAATGAAGAACAACAAATGCTTGAAGATAGTAAGTCAGATATAGGATGGGGTAGCCAAATCAGATCCTATGTATTAGATCAATCTAGAATAAAAGATTTAAGAACTAATCATGAAACAGGTAACACTCAGGCCGTTCTAAATGGAGATTTAGATGATTTTATGAAATCATCTCTTAAAGCAGGCATATAAATGGATAAAGAAAATTTAAGTGGAGAAAAAGCTCTCATAGAAGAGAGAAGAAAAAAACTTGAGCAACTTAGAGATAAGGGAGATGCTTATGGTAATTCTTTTAAACCTAAAAACAATGCAAGCAAACTTCATGAGGAATATGGAGTTTTTTCAAAGGAAGATCTAGAAAAAAAAGACATTAAAAATATTTCAGTAGCTGGTCGAATTGTGCTTAAAAGGGTGATGGGTAATGCAAGCTTTGCAACGCTTAGAGATTCTTCAGGAGATATTCAAATATATGTAACTAAAAACAATGTTGATGAGTCAGTTTATGAGGATTTTAAGACTTGGGATCTAGGAGATATTGTTGGTGTATCAGGTTCTCTGTTTAGAACAAAAACAGATGAGTTAACCATAGATGTATGGGATCTAGAAATGATTACAAAATCATTACGGCCTATGCCTGAGAAGTTTAAAGGCCTAACTGACATAGAGGCTAGATATAGGCAAAGGTATCTTGATTTAATGACTAACAATGAAACGAAAGAAGTTTTTGTTAAAAGAACCAAAATTATTGATTCGATGAGAAAAAAAATGAATGAGTGTGGTTACTTAGAAGTAGAAACACCAATGATGCATCCTTTAGCTGGCGGCGCAGTAGCTAGACCATTTGTGACTCAACACAATGCACTAGGACAGGATTTGTATTTAAGAATTGCACCAGAACTATATTTAAAAAGACTTTTAGTAGGTGGTTTTGATAGAGTATTTGAAATTAATAGAAGTTTCAGAAATGAAGGCTTATCAACTAAACATAATCCAGAATTTACAATGATGGAGTGGTATCAAGCATATGCGAGCATGCAAGACCAAATGGATTTAACTAAAGAAATTATCACAAATGCTGCAGATGCTGCTGGATGCAAATCAAAAATACAATGGGGAGATTTAGAAATAAATTTAGATAATTTCAAACAATCCACTCTTTCAGATTTAATATTAGATTTTAATTCTGATCTATCAAAAGATGACTTGAGTAATCAGAAAAAGCTTGAAAAAATTCTAAAAGATAAAAAAGTAAAAATTGAAAAAAATTGGGGCATTGGAAGGATTCTTCTTGAGGTTTTTGAAGAGACAGTAGAAGACCAATTAATTGATCCAACATTTGTAACAGAGTATCCAGTAGAAGTCTCTCCATTATCAAGACGCAATGAAACTAATCCAGATTATGCTGATAGGTTTGAATTATTCATTGGAGGAAAAGAATTTGCTAATGGTTTCTGTGAACTAAATGATCCTGATGATCAGGCATCTAGATTTGAAGATCAGGTTGCTGCAAAAGACTCCGGTGATAAAGAAGCAATGGATTATGACCATGACTATATAACTGCTCTGGAACATGGAATGCCTCCAGCAGTTGGAGTTGGGATGGGAGTTGATAGATTGGTGATGCTACTCACAAATCAATCGTCAATAAGAGACGTTTTATTATTTCCTCAACTCAAATCGTAAGGAAATTATTACCATCTAAATTTATCAAAATTTTCAGGATTTGCCCAACCCTTAGGATTATTCCAAGTTCTTTTATTATTGTAAGTTTTGAGATTATATGAAAAACATTTTAATCCATTACTCTTATCAAGCAATTCAGTCTCAAATCCAAGTTTTAACATAGTTTCATTAATTAAATTGTTATTTTTAAAATTTGTAAAGATAGCAATTTTGTGACTTATTAAATTTTTAATCATGCCAATATAGGGTTCTGATGTCTGAATATCATCTAGAATTATGAATAGATCAAAATTTTCATTTGATATCTGCTCTATATCTGGCCCAATTTGCAGAGATTGAATATTTAATTTTTCAATTCTTTTAATAAGTTTTGAAATATCTCGTGTGGTATTTACAAAAATAGTATTAGGATTTTCATCCTCAATAATATTACTTAGGTAACTGTATAGAATTTTTTCTTTTTTTATCATTGCATAAGATGTTTCACAGCTTCTCTTTCTGAAAGAAGCTCATCTATAGATATTTGAAATTTATTTTTTGCAAATTCTGATAAAGAGATATCTCTTTTTATTTCTATTGAACCATCTTCTAAGGTCATTAAAGGATAGCCGCATATGATTCCTTTAGGCACATTATACGAACCATCACTTGCTATAGCTGCACTAAAGCAATCGCCAGGGTCTGTTGGATTCTCACAAGCAATTACAGTATCAATTGCTGCTTTTGCAGCAGATGTAGCAGAGGAGGCGCCTCTTGCATCAATTACTGCCTTTCCTCTTTGTTGAACTTTTGGAATGAAATCAGATTCCACCCAATTGATATCATTTATTACTAAACTGCCTAATTCTCCTAATATTTGAACATTTTCTGAATCTGGATACATCGTAGGACTATGATTCCCCCAAATTATCATATTTTTAATATCAGAAACATTATTATTTGTTTTCTTTGCAAGAATTGATTTTGCTCTATTAGCATCAAGCATCGTCATAGCCATCCAAAGTTGGCTATCATTATTTGCTGCATGTTTTCCAATAAATGCATTTGTATTGGCAGGATTACCAACTACTAAAATCTTAGCATTCTTCTTCCCATATCTTCCAATCGCTATACCTTGGTCAACAAAAATACCACCGTTAATACTTAAAAGATCCGATCTTTCTTCAATCTTTTTACCGTTATAAACAATTCCTCTCGGAATACTCCCTACTAATAAAAACCAATCGGCGTCTTTAGAGGCTTCTTCAAAGTTATCTGTATAAGTAACCTCACCCATGTTTGGAAAATATGAGTCTTCTAGCTCCATTACTAAACCTTCTAACTTATCAACTACTTGAGGAATTTCAACCAATGCAAGATTGACAATCTTATCTCCAAATGTCTTACCATCTACAAGTCTTGGTATTAAAGAATATGCGATTTGACCAGCTGCTCCGGTAACAACAACTTTTATAGATTTGCTCATTAATTATCCTCAAAAAAAATGATAGTACATTATATTCTTAAATTGATTTGTAATCCTCAATTTTATAACGTAGTAAATGAGTTTTTTTTTGATTAAAATAACTTCAATTCTTATTCAATGTTAGAAAAATATTTTGGAGAAAACTATGACAATTAGATTCGATGACAAGGTTGCAATCGTTACAGGTGCTGGAGGCGGTATTGGTAAAGAACATGCTCTTGAGCTTGCAAGACGTGGAGCCAAAGTTGTTGTTAACGATCTTGGCGGAACGGTAGATGGAAGTGGTGCAAGTGACGCTGCAAATGAAGTTGTTGATCTAATAAAATCTGAGGGTGGTGAAGCAATTGCTAATGGTGCAAGTGTCACAGACTTAGATGCTGTAAAAGCAATGGTGAATCAAGCTATGGATGAATGGGGGAGAATAGATATATTAGTTAATAATGCTGGTATTTTAAGAGATAAAAGCTTCCATAAAGTTACTTTAGAAGATTTTAATCTTGTAATGGATGTGCACTTTCAAGGAAGTTTAAATTGCACCCATACTGTATTTCCAATTATGCGTGAGCAAGAATATGGAAGAATTGTTTTTACTAGTTCATCAAGTGGCGTATTTGGTAATTTTGGCCAAACAAATTATGGTTCAGCAAAAATGGCAATGATAGGGCTTATGAATACTTTAAAATTAGAAGGACAAAATAAGAATGTCTTTACTAATTCAATTACGCCTGTTGCCTATACCAGAATGACAGAAGGCTTAATTCCTGAAGACTTTGGTAAAAACCTTCAACCAGAATTTGTTACACCTGCAGTAATATATTTAGCAAGTGAGAATGCTCCAAATGGAGTAATAATGGCTGCAGGTGCTGGTGTTTTTTCAAGGATATTTATTCATGAAACAATGGGTATTTCTCTTGGTATGGGAGAAGATATGACTCCAGAAAATATACAGGCCAGTTGGGATAAAATATCTGATATGGAAGACGCTCGTGCTCTTCAAAACGGAGGCGAGCAGACTCTAAAATTCTTTGAACTTATAAATAAGTAAATTTATGCTGAAAAGCTTGGTCTAGAACCAATATCATTTGTATATCTTGATAGATTTTCATAATCTTCAATATTAATTTTGTTTAATCTAACCAGAAACTGTAAAGATGTAACTGCTTGTATGTCCGCGTATGAGAACTTGTTGCATGCTATAAAGTCTTTGCCATCCATAACACTGTCATAATATTTCATTGATTTAAGAGCTAACTCTCTTTGTGCCAGACCAAATTCATTATTTTGATCTTCAAGAGCGCTCATGTGAGGGTGGGTATGCCTAAAACCGTGCATTAGAGGCATCATAAGCTCAAATGAGATACGTGAGTACCACATTTCAATCTGAGCTATTTCATCAGGATTAGTTCCAAAAAGATTTGGCTCGGGATTTAGGCACTCTAAATACCTACATATTGCAGTTGTTTCAAGTATTACCTCTCCATCGTCAAGAACTAGAGCAGGAATACGAGAATTGGGCGCAATTTCTTTGTATTCAGGAGTTTTATGCTCCATTTTTCCAATATCAAGGTTCTCAACTTCAATATTTTCAATGCCTTTTTCAGCTATGAAGATAAGAACCTTTCTTGGACTTGGAGCAACTGGGCTTGAATATAGCTTCAAGATTTATTCCCAGTTTAGTGCGCCACCAACTTGATATTCGGTTACTCTTGTTTCAAAGAAGTTCTTCTCTTTTCGTAAATCTATAATTTCAGACATCCAAGGAAACGGGTTTGTAACACCTGTAAACTCTTCATCAAGACCTAATTGAGTTAATCTTCTATTGGCAATGAATTTAAGATATTCTTCCATCATTGCAGCGTTCATTCCAAGAACACCTCTTGGCATTGTATCCCTTGCGTACTGTATTTCTAATTCAGTACCCTCAAGGATCATTTGTGCTGCATCAGATTTCATTTGATCATCCCATAGATGAGGATTTTCTATTTTGATCTGGTTGATAACGTCAATGCCAAAGTTAACGTGCATAGACTCATCTCTTAAAATATATTGAAACTGTTCTGCTGTTCCGGTCATTTTATTCCTTCTTCCCATAGAAAGTATTTGAGTAAATCCACAATAAAAGAATATTCCTTCAAGAACACAGTAAAAAGCAATTAGATTTTTAAGAAGTTGCTTGTCTGATTCAACTGTTCCTGTCTTAAAATCTGGATCAGAAATTTCCTGTGTATATTTAAGCCCCCAGGAGGCTTTTCTAGCAACGCAAGGCACTTCTCTATACATGTTAAAGATTTCACCTTCATCCATTCCCAGAGACTCTATACAGTATTGATACGCATGGGTATGAATAGCTTCTTCAAGACTTTGTCTTAATATATATTGCCTACATTCTGGGTTAGTAATTAATCTATATAAAGCAAGAACTAAATTATTAGCAACAAGAGAGTCAGCTGTAGAGAAAAATCCAAGATTTCTTTTAACAATAACTCTTTCATCTTCTGTAAGCCCATCTTCAGATTTCCATAAGACAATATCGTTTGTCATATTAATTTCTTGCGGCATCCAATGGTTAGCACTACCGTCTAAATATTTTTGCCATGCCCAGTCGTATTTGAATGGTACAAGCTGATTAAGATCAGCTTTGCAATTAATCATCATTTTTTGATCAACCTGAACTCTGCCAGCATTAGCCATCATTTCATCAAGCTCTTCATTGCCAGCTGTTTCATCTAACGCATTCACAGCTTTTCTCGCTGCTTCTGCTCTAGATCCTTCGCCAATGTTCGTATTGGCTTGTGGTGTTTCTTCTTTTACAGCTTGTTGAGTCACTGATTTTTCCTCAGCTACTGCTTCAGCTGTTTTCTTAACAACTTCATTGTCTATCTGAGGTGATGATTGAGGAGTTGTATTGTCCTCTTTTCCATAGTCGTCCCAATTTAACATATTATTTCTCCTTAGTTTATTGACATGCCTCGCAATCTGGATCATCCAGAGAGCAGGCTGTTGGAACTGGAGCAGGTGCTCCTAATTCTTGCGCAGTTGGCTGTGAAACTTCAGAGCTCACTGCATTTAATTTTCCCTGTTGTACGGTTGATTTTTCTGTTGATGTAGCTGCTATCGATCTTAGATAATAGGTTGTTTTTAGACCAGAATACCATGCCATTCTATAAGTAATATCTAGCTTTTTACCATCAGCATTTCCAATATATAAGTTTAATGATTGAGCTTGATCAATCCATTTTTGTCTTCTGCTTGCAGATTCTACGATGTATTTTGGTTCAACTTCGAAAGCTGTTGAAAATAATTTCTTAACATCATCAGGTATTCTGGATATTTCTGAGAGACTGCCTTCAAAATATTTCAGATCATTAATCATTACGTCATCCCATAAATCAAGTTCTTTTAGCTTTCTTACTAAATGGGGATTAACAATAGTGAATTCTCCTGATAAGTTCGATTTAACGTATAAGTTTTGGTAAGTTGGCTCAATCGATTGAGTTACTCCAGTAATGTTAGATATTGTAGCTGTTGGAGCAATAGCCATGACGTTTGAATTTCTCATTCCATCTTTGATTACTTTTTTTCGAAGTGTTTCCCAATCTAGCGTCTCAGATCTATCAACGTTAAGGTATTCACTACCTCTGTTTTCTGAAAGTATGTCGATAGAGTCTTTAGGTAATATTCCTTTACTCCAGAGAGAGCCTTCGAATGACTCGTATGCTCCTCTTTCCTTTGCAAGTTCAGTAGATGCATATATTGCACTATAACTTATAAGCTCCATGCTTCTATCTGCAAATTCTACTGCCTCATCACTGCAGTATGGAATATCTTGGAGGTAAAGTGCGTCTTGAAAGCCCATTAGGCCTAAACCTATTGGTCTGTGTTTAAAATTCGAGTTTTTAGCAGTATCTACTGAGTAATAGTTAATGTTAATTACATTATCTAGCATTCTTATTGCTGTAGAGACAGTTTGTTTAACTTTTTCTTCATCTAAACTTCCATCCTTCATATGATTAGCAAGATTCACAGACCCTAGATTACAGACAGCAATTTCTTTATCAGCACTTGTGTTCAAAGTAATTTCTGTACAAAGATTAGACGAATGAACAACACCTGAATGTTGCTGAGGCGACCTTAAATTACATGAATCCTTAAAAGTTATCCATGGGTGGCCAGTTTCAAAAAGCATTGTGAGCATTTTTCTCCACAACTCTTTTGCTGGAATTGATTTGAATTGATTCATTTCTCCTTTTTTTGCTTTATCTTCGTATTCTTCATACTTTTCTTCAAAAGCTTTTCCAACCAAATCATGAAGTTCTGGTGCCTCACCAGGAGAAAACAAAGTCCAGTTTTCGTCTTGTTCGACTCTTTTCATAAATAAATCTGGCACCCAGTTTGCTGTATTCATATCATGCGTTCTTCTTCTTTCATCTCCAGTATTTTTTCTGAGCTCAAGAAATTCCTCTATGTCTAAGTGCCATGTTTCAAGGTAGCCACACATTGCACCTTTTCTTTTACCGCCTTGATTTACTGCAACAGCTGTGTCATTTGCTACTTTAAGGAATGGAACAACGCCTTGACTCTTTCCATTAGTTCCTTTTATATATGAATTCATTGCTCTTACAGGAGTCCAGTCATTTCCGAGACCACCAGCCCATTTTGAAAGCAATGCATTATCTTTCATGGCTGAAAATATTCCGTCTAAGTCATCAGGAATAGTTGTGAGGTAACAGGATGATAGTTGAGGTCTTTTAGTTCCAGAATTGAAAAGAGTAGGCGTTGAACTCATATAGTCAAAACTTGATAAAAGTCTATAAAATTCTATCGCTCTATCTTCTCTATTTTCTTCTTCCAATGCCAAACCCATTGAAACTCTCATGAAAAATACTTGAGGTAGCTCATACCTAACATCATCGCAGTGAATAAAATACCGATCGTATAGAGTCTGGAGACCAAGATATGTGAATTGGTTGTCTCTTGTGTGGTCAATCGCTTGTGATAGCTTGTCTAGATCAAAAGTTTTTAGCTCAGGATTAAGAATATCTAACTCAATTCCTTTATCGATATATGCTTTAAATGCTTCTGGATAGTATTTCTCCATTTCTTGATATGTTGACTCTTCAGCAATATTTAAAAAATTAAGCGCCTCACTTCTTATTTGGTCCATTAGTATTCTTGCAGTTACGTAGGAATAATTAGGTTCTTTTTCAACTTTGGTTCTTGCTGACATGACAAGACTTGTTCTCATGTCGGCTATAGATACGCCGTCATATAGATTTTTTAGCGCTTCGTCCAAAACCTCGTTTATTGATACTTCATCAAGATTCTCACATGCATCGCTTATAAGTCCTGCAACTTTTTCAACATCAAGTGGGACGACTGTTCCATCGCTCTTTGTTATATTAATACTTGGTGTATCGGGCAGCTCAATCTCAAGTTTTTCTTTTTTTCTTTCCTGAGTTCTTTCAGCTCTGTATAAAATGTAGGATTTTGCTACATCTAATTCTTCTGATCTCATTAATTGAAGCTCTACCTGATCTTGTATTTCTTCTATATGCAATGTTCCGCCTGACGGCATCCTTCTTTGAAAAACTTCAACGACATTTTCAGTAAGCTGATTAACTTTTTTATGAATTCTTTCACTTGCAGCAGCATTACCAGACTCAGTGGCCAAAAATGCTTTTGTTATTGCAACTTTTATTTTATCGTCTTCAAATGCAACGACTTTACCATTTCTTTTAATTACTCTTAACTTGCCTGGTGCTGTTGTTTCAATATCTTTGATATTTTGTTGATTATTCTCAACTTGTTTTTCTTGTTGTTGTACTTCCATTTCTTACTTCTTGCCCACTAATACATAAACTAACATGAGTTTTTACTTTAATTTCATCTGGAAAAATTTAAGTGTGTCTGCAGTAACGGTAACTTTTTTCTCCTAAGGAGTAATATACTAGTTGTGGACAAAGAATCAAGTAAAAAAACACAATATATTGTGACAATTTCATTTTTTTCCACTATATAGTGTATATATCGTGTTTTTTTGCTGTTGGAAATAAGTGTATAAATTGTGGATAATTATTAACTTGGAGTATTAATATGAAAAATTATTTGTCTATTGATCAAGGAACAACAAGCTCAAGATCAATAATATTTAACTCAAACTTAGAAAAACAAATAGATTCCCAGTTGGAATACAAATTAGACTATCCTGATGACGGTTGGGTAGAGTTACATCCAGACGATGTAGTTAATACTGTTAAAAAAACCATAGCAAATGTCTTAGACAATTTTAATGGTTCCATTGAAGCATGCGGGATAACGAATCAGAGAGAGAC
>Ga0207985_1000147_pt1 | contig 18107 bp, 11 predicted proteins | sample ETNtaG_3_FD_185761 | JGI IMG/M metagenome (GOLD analysis project Ga0207985, IMG submission 185761) | Marine microbial and viral communities from oxygen minimum zone, Eastern Pacific Ocean - ETNP201302SV84 (SPAdes) (version 2) | ecosystem: Environmental > Aquatic > Marine > Unclassified ...
AAGTTCTTTGTCAGTTTCTTTTTCAAAATATTTATTAAATTTGGGAATGGAAATAATGGTAGAAATTTTGTCTGCAGTCAAACCACTTTTCTTAATACACTCTTCGATTGTTAGCTTAGAATCTAATATTGATAGAAATAGAATTCCTACACTTTTTTCATCGTCATTAATCATTAATCACTCTTGTTCCTTTAGGTATGCCGTTAACACAATCATCGAGATAATCTAGGCCACTAATCCAGCATTCACTATAATTTGAAATTTGAAGGGCACATCTAATTTTGTTAAGCAGCCCTCCTGTTACGTCAGGCCTGTCTCCTTCATTGTGTATAGACACATTATTTACAAATTTTGAGTTGATTTTGTTATGTATTTCAATTACATCTGCATCCAAACTTCCCTTAACTACGCCTGGATAGTCCATTACAAAAAATGTCCTCTTAGGTTTGTATAATTCAGCTAATCTTAGTAATAGAGTATCTCCACTAAGTATCCCTACGTTATTTTTTTTTGTATTGACTATATCGCCAAATGTTATAGCTATCTTTCCGATAGAAATTATTTCATCGAATTTCCTTTTAGGAAAATCTATAATTTCATTTTTATGATTTATATTCATTGATTTTGAAGGTATAATACTTTCACAATCAAGCCCTACTTCAGTTATGGATTTGCATAATATTTGATTTAATTCTCTCATTTGTTTCTTAGCTTTTGAGATGGCTTCTAATTGTTCATCAGTTCCATCTAAACCATTGCTAATTTTATATTTTTTAGCAAGCGGATGAGCATAGGATCCAGCCCCATGTACGATAATAATTTTTTTGTTAGATTTCGAAATAATTTCAGCTATTCTAGTAATATTTTCTCTACGGCATTTAGGAGTCTGACTTTTCTTATTCGTAATAACTGAACCTCCCAATTTCATCAATATGAGATCATCTGCCATGACATTCTATAGCTTGGCACACAAAAAGGTACAGTGCGTAATTATATAGGGAATTTTGTAGCAGTTGTGGATAACAAAATCAAACTTGCTCTGTTAGGTGCATTTTGCTATAATTTGACTCAAGGCCTTTCTTTTACTTTAATTCGTCTTCAAGCAAATTTTTTGGGCGATTTCCGTACGTTGGGATTAGTCGTAGGTTTACCTAATTTTGCCTTGGTTGCAGGTTCAGCTTTCTGGGGATATGTTGCAGATAAATGGAGAAGTAGAAAAAATGTAGTTGTTCTTTGTTCTATTGTTACAGCTTTGCTATATCTTCCTTTACCATGGTTAGGTCCATTAGAATTAGTGTTAGTACGTACAATTCAGTCATTTTTTCTAGGCGGTATGGTTCAAATTGCGACAATGTTTTCTGAACTAGATTCATCTGCTAGAGGTTCGTTTATGGGGCGGCTAGAAGCTGTACTGGGATTGGGATGGGGTGTTGGTGCCTTTGCAGGTGCATATCTTGTAAGTGAAGACGACTACGGCCTCGGCAGCGCTCCTGTAGTCTTTTCCTTTTTCTTCACATCTTTTTTAGGATTAATCTCGGTAATTGGGTACATGTCTTCCACTGAAAAGAAAAGAGAAATTTTAAAGGTTAAAGATAATTTCTTCTTTTATTTTAAAAGATTATCTCGATTGTTTATTATTACGTTTATTTTATTTATGGGCTACATATTTTTCCTAACCATATCACCAGTTTATTTGACAGACATTGCAGGGTCTAGCAACAGGATGGGCTGGATTGTTTTGTGTAGTGGTCTTATACATGCAATAACTGCCCCTTACGCAGGAAATTTAATTGATAAATATCCAAGGGAGACAGCTATTCGAATAGCATCAGCATTTGTAATTTTCTCAATGCTAGCTTATTCTTTCACAGTAAATCTCTATGTTATAACCTTAGTATTTACAATTCCGATTTACATGACTTTCTTTCTCGGAGCTAGGACTATTGTTGCTGATACAGTGCCTTATGATTTAAGGGCAAGAATGATGGGCTTGCTCAGCTCTTTTAGTCTGCTTGGCAGCGGGCTTGGAAGTTTGATTGTAGGGGAACTATTGCTTAATTATGATGAGCAGCAAGTATTTCTTTTTGGAGCTTTAATTGCATCAATTGCTTTTATTTTATCAATAAAGGATTTTTCTCATTTGAAAAATTAATGATTATTTTCTTTTCTTCAAGATAATTAATAATATAGTCAAAGTAATCCTGATTTGACCCCAATTGTTCAGGAGGAATGACTCCTGTATTTTTTAGTCCTTTCTCTAAAACAAGATTTGCGATAGCACAAGCAGTTAATCCAGTTGTTCTTGACATACTACTCCATCCATCTCTCCATTCATCATAAACAACGCAAGAAATCTCTTTAGAGTCCATAGTCTTAGCTGTAATTATCAAAAGTGTAAATTCTTTGTCTGTCTCAGCTAATTTCCATTCTTTGAATAATTTCTTAGTGGTAAATTCCTTTTGATTAACTATTTTTCCATCATGAGATATTGTGGAATTATCTAGTTTACCACTATCAATTAACTCTGAAACCATACTAGAATGTCCAGGATATCTAATTGTATATTCTAGCAGAGTTGGTATGTTACTCGTTAATTTGGAATCTAGTAAAGTTCTCAGGCCATCTGTTAAAAAAGCTTCCAGTTTTCCAATTTCTTCAACTTCAAAGTCAATTTTTCCAGTAAGTGCACTTACAGTTTTAATTTGACCATCTTCTTTGATTCTTGCAGGCCTTGTATATTCCTCTATTACATCAATTGGTGAAAAAGGTGCTTTATAATTCCAAGGTGGATTTTTTTCTTTTGGCAATCCACCTACCATTATTTTTATTTCATCGATATCGTAATTAGAAATAAGATTACCTACAATTATGTTACTTAATCCGGGGGCAACTCCAGCATCTGGATATAGTGCTGTATTGGCCTTATTAGCGTAATCTTCCAAATCATGACAGTCTTCAGGCATAAACGAGATGTCTACACATGTATTTTCTTTTAGTATTCTTTTAGAAGTATCAAACCCCATAAAACCTGGAACGCAATTAACAATTAGATCGGCATTTAAATCTGACAGAAAATCCTCTTTAATGATGTCAATTTTGTTTGTAATTATTTTAGGATTGTATTTATTTAATAAATTCAAACTTTCTGAATTATTATCAATGGCATAGACTCGATGTTCTCTAGATAATTCTACTGCAATCAATCTTCCTACCATTCCAGTTCCTATTACTGCAATGTTCATTAAACTTTTAATTTTTCTCTAGAGACTCTTACACCATTAGGTGTTGCTAGTATCCATTTTTGACTCACACCAACTAAATCTCCATCAATGTCTGCAATAGCTCTCTCTAATTCGGCTAAAACCTTGTGCAAAGTTTCCTGGTCTGAGGTTAATGGTGTAAAATCAATTAGAATTATGTTACCGTCATGTAGTTCTGAAGTTATTCTATTAACTTGGTCTCTCTTACTAAGCAAAATAGTATGAACTATCATTGATGCTTTTTCACCGTAATCTTCAGCTTTATCAGCACTCCAACTTCTTAAATCAAAAAACTGTTCATCAGGAATCCGTCTCATTTGGGGCGGTGCTGCACTCATGTATATACATTCAATGTATCTTAATTAGGTTTGCTACGGTTGAATGAAACTATAATACACATGATAACAATACAGGATAACAACGATAAACTTGGTAAGAATCCACTCTTTCTTTCAGATTCGAAAACTTGCTCTTTAGTATACTCATTGTTTTCCTTGTTAATTTCACCTTCATTAACATAAGCCTTAACATAAAACTCATGGTAATTGCCAGTAGCTGTCCATTCGAACTTGAAACTCTCGCTACTCTCTGGGTCTATACTGAATGAGGAGGTGTGCACTAGCTCAGAGTCTATGAAAAGTTCATAGTAGCCTGTAGCGGTATATCCGTTGTAGTTTGTACCATTGTACGTCTCATTGTAGTTAGTTAAAATGGTTTCAATTTGGTGTTTTGCTCCCTTCTCTTTTGAGCCACTTATCTTGATGTCGCTAATGAATATATCAGCCCAGCCTATGACATTAACAGAATTTATACTCTCATTTTTGTTCCCATTTTCATCAATTAAGGAATATTCTAGAATGATTTCTCCAGCGTACTCAACTTCAAATATCAAATTGAAATTAGCACCTTGATTAATGTAATCAAATTCAGCTCTTTCATTACCTTTATTATCTATTATCTTAATTTTGAGATATTCGATATTGGCATCAGTTTCGACGTCGAATGCGTTTAAATAAATTTCAAAGTCTTCTCCAACTCTAGGAGTTGTAGGACTGGTCTGTAAAACTCCGGTTGGTTTTGAGTTAAGATAGATTTCAGATTCATAATATGCAATACCCACTGGCTCTTGTTCAACTGTTAGGTTCATGACATGATACCCTCCAGTTTCGATAAATGTTGAAATTATATCATTATTGCTATCTAAAATATTTCCATCCAGTTTCCATACATAATTCAAGCCTAATCCAGTAGACTTGCTGCCATTGAAGCCAATCCAGGTGTCTTCGTTAACGTCATTGTCAAACTCAAAGTAAGCAGTTGGTTTGTTGTAAACAGTTATATCCAGTTCAGCATCATTTGTCCATAAATTGCTTTCTGAATCTCTGGCACTAGCAATTAACTTGTAATCTCCGCGTTCATTAAATTTGATAGTTTTAGAGAAGTTCACACTTACTTCGTCAGAAAGTGAAATTAAATTAGATGAAATGACTTGGTATATTTTCCATTCATAAAGATTAACTTCCCCGAAAGTAGATGTGATTATTTCAGCATCTTGGTTAACAACAAGATTGATTTCATCATAGTTTAAGTCAAGGATAGGTAAATTGGTTCCAGTCAAAATAAACGTTTCAGTTGTGTTTGCTCCCCTTGGGTCACTTACAGTTAATTCTATGTTGTGTTCACCCTCCACAAACAAAAGATCTAAATGTTGTCCATAGTAAGTTGTTGAGTCATATTCCCACTTATATGTAAGTACTGTATTGTCGTTATCTAAAGATACACCAGCATCAATACGCACCTCTCTACTCGTAGGAATTATCCATTGATTTTCTCCTCCTATAATTCCTTCTTCAATAGCTATATCAGGATTCGGAGGTGAATTATTAACAAAAATTATTATAGTTGATGAGTTTACTCCATTTTGATCATCAGTCAAGGTCAGTGTTACATTGTAGTGTCCAGGATATGAATAATAGTGGCTAGGGCTGACTTCATTTGATGTATTTCCATCGCCAAATTGCCAAAGCCATTCTTCAATTTCTCCATCAGTGTCAGTAGATGAGTCAATGAATTCAAACAATGTTAGTGTGTTACCATCGTTTGGGCTTACACCAAAGGATATTTTGGGCAATGAATTAATAACTTCAATTGTGTAATAGGTAGTGCTAATATCATTCAGATTATCTATTAATTTCAAAGATACATTGAATATACCTGAATCACCATAAGTATGTTCTTTTATGATTTGGTTGGAGGTTCTTCCGTCGTCAAAATTCCAATAATAAAAATCAATTTCACCATCTAAATCATATGAATTAGATGCATCAAATGTTATACTTTCACCAAGCATGATTACAGTTTTTGAAATACTGATATTAGCAACCGGTGGCTTGTTAACGAATATGTTGAGTATGTATGTGTCCTCAAGCCCATTATTATCTCTTACAGTTAGTGTTACATTGTATTCACCGTTTTCAGTAAATATGTGAACTGGATTGTCAGTATAGTTGTATTTACCATCCCCAAAATTCCAAGTATAATTTACTATCTGACCGTCCTCATCCCATGACTCATTTCCATAAAATTGTAAGGCCTCCCCCTCAGCTACTACAGCCTCATCAGCGTCTGCAATGGCATGTGGTTTTGATAGAAAACTAATATCTACGATAATATTGTCACCATCTACTTCAATATTATCAATTTTCCAACCGGATTCAGACCCATTGTATGCTAAAGAATTAGGATATGTATCTTTAGTAAATGATCCTGATCTGAAAGGGTCACCGCTGTCTCCTCTATTTGCTCCCGAGTCTAAATCATCGTCACCATCTGCCTCTTCTAAATCCATTCCCTTATGATCCTCATCGTTATTAACAGTATTTGAGCTCCATTTGGAAAACATTATTTCTTCGTCAATGTGCCAGATTAAAAGTCCCTCACCGGGTAAATATGTATCATATTTTGTCTGTTGCCTATTTTCTAGTAAGAAATATTGTTCTGAGTCTGTCCAGTTACCTGGTATTGGCAGTTTGTAAATTTTACCGCCTTCTGAAACCGGTTCGATGACAAGATTAGCGATATCGCCTTGAACAAGTACAGGTTCATCCCAACCCAACCAATATCGCGAATACGCACTAAAGTACACAGGAGTTTCACCATTGTTTCCCCAAGATCCGGCTGCCATCACAGCCCAATTACCTACGCCCTCTGAGCTTCCGTCAGTGTCATAGTAATCTGGCAGGCCCAGTTCATGACCAAATTCATGGCACCAAACTCCTAGAGGATTCTTTTCTCCATTTGATAACTGATATTCTGGAACTTGACTTATTCCGTCTACAAAGTGATCATTACCGTTTTCATCTTCGTCATCAGTACTAATTGTTAAAGTCGGCCAATGCGCTGACCAAATGTCATTACTGTTTCCAGATGATTCTCCTCCTGGGCCGGAGTGTATTGCTACTACTGCATCATAATCAGGATAATAAATATCATCATCAGCAATCTCCACACTATCTCTAACAAAGCTAGAACCACTAGAATAATCAGCAGCGTCTCCGTCCAAAGTATATGGGCCATAAACATTACCTTCAATATTTAGAGCACCTTTAGAAACTTCATCAAAATAGTCCCACATTGAATTAGTATTTGCAAATGCAGTGTCTTCAAAATAATCCTGATCATATTCCTCTTGAAAATCTTGGTCTTCAAATCCAGCCATTATGAAAGCTACACTTATGTTTCCGCTTTTAGGGGCTGCACTTGCTGAGTTAGCCGCCATTATGGCTAAAAATAATAATCCGATTACCAATAAATATCTTGCACTCACATTTAGTTAATTTATAGCTTAGATATTAAACTTCAGTTTGAAACAAAGCCTAGAGGGTCTGAGATTATGTTGTCTCTTGACTCGTGCGAAATCTTAACTGGTTTGTCTCCAAAAAATACTTCACTATTATTTCTCATCGTATCAAGAGTGGCTACTCCCATCGCAAAATTAACTGCAGCTCCAGCGCGGAAACCAGCATATTCATCAGGTATTGAGTTCAGATATGCCTTGACAGGCTCAATATGTTTACATGCATTATCTAGCATGTAATCTAGTATTTCCATTGATTTTTCTTTGTTGGCTTCATCGAGTAATTTCTCAGGCATAACTTGGTATTTTTCAAATAGGAAACCTGGCCAGAATATTTTTTCATTATCCAGAATATCCTCCCTGAAATCTCTAATAATGTTGACTTTTTGAAGGAATAGTCCAAAATCTCTTTCATTTTCCTTAAGTATTGATGAATTTTCTTCAGATAAATCTTTTGATCTTTTCCTTATGAGTTCAGTTAAAAATCCTGATGGAGTACCTGCAACATAGTAACAATATTCGTCTAAATCATCGAATGAATAAACTTCTTGTTTCAGAAATTTTTGCATTCCAAAATTCATTTCTTTAAGCCATCTAACCATACATTCTTTTGTGGCCTCATCAAAACTACTGTGGACAGCCAAGACACTTCTCATATTTTTGACCAAATCTCTATATTTTGGATTTTGGACCATTTCATCAGCAGAACCGGTTAAAATTTCAATCTTTTCTTTTGTGCTTTCAGAGTTAGGATTTTCTAAAATTTCCATTAACATGTTCATAGCTTCAATTCTTTCTTCTAACGTTATTTCTCTTCTTCCGATATCATCTTCAAAGGTGTCCAGAATTCTAGCTTCTAGGTAGCCTACCATTATTGGACCAAGAATGTTTTCTTCAACTAATGGGATTGTTAAAGCAAATGATCTAGAGACAGACTGTAGTGCCCCTTTACAGTATTCCATACTATCTTGTAAGAGCTCTCCAGTTTTGCTTTTGACTGCTCCGTATAGTGATGGCATGTTTACCTTTTTGGGACTTATAACCTGCCGAAGCGTATTTAAAATTAGGTTTTTTGGAAGTTTAATGAAACCTCTGTCGGAACTGAAAGAAAAACATCTGAGAAAAATCAAAATTTTATTCTTCGATTTAGATGGGACATTTATAAGTAATGATAGCCTTAAATCTTCAACGTACAGATATTTAGAAAAATTGAGAGATAATAAAATCAAAACAGTGGTTGTAACAGGTAGACCTGCAGGTTGGTGCGACCTAATCGCCAGATGGTGGCCAGTTAATTCAGTAATTGGCGAAAACGGCGCGCTGTCTTACTCAATGCTAAATGGCAAGATGGATAGACAATTTTATGATGATTCAGTCAGTTTAGAGAAATCTAAAGAACTTTTAGATTCACTTCTCAATGAGATTAAGGCAAAGTTTGGAGAGATTTACTTAGCTGCCGATCAACCTTTCAGGCAGTGGGATTTAGCTCTAGATATATCTGAAGAGAATAGTCTGTCTCTGAACAAAGTCCGAGAAATCTATGATTTTTGCATAAGTAGAGGTGCTAATGCAGCTATCTCCAATATACATTTGAATGTTTGGTATGGTGAGTACACAAAGTGCGATATGGCCTTAAAAATTCTGGATAATTGGAATGTAAAGATTGATGAATGTGTGTATGTAGGTGATTCACCAAATGATTCACCAATGTTTAAAAAATTTCCAATTTCAGTTGGTGTCAAATCGGTTTTAGATTATTCGGATTTTATGAAAGATTACCCCTCATATGTGACTGAGAGAGATGGCAATCAAGGCTTTGAAGATTTAGTAGATTCTATTCTTTCGACCAAGTAATTCCCTTTTGATTTTGATAATTTCCGCTTCTATCTGAGTACAATTCATCAGCGGGGGTAGAGAGTTTTTCAAAAATAATTTGTGCAAATGTATTGCCAATCTCAATATTTACTTCATCTTCACTCGAATTTAATCCTAGAAGAGTTAAGTTACCTTTGAAACCAGAGTCTATCTTTCCAAAGCTGCAAATGATTCCTTTCCTAGCCCAACTCGTCCTTAGCCATAATTGCGCACAGTGATTCTGTCCACAAGATATAATTTCTTTTGTTGAAATTGCAAATCTATGGTTAGGAGGAATTCTGAGTTTCCCTTTGGATATTTTTTCTCCATTAGGTATTTCAATCTCACTGACTGTTAAATCATATCCGTTTGGAGTGAGATTTGTCTCCTTAAATGGTTCAATAATAATTTCTTTATTTGCAATTAATTTGACAATACTTTTATCGGATAGTACAGTCATTTATTTTCTTATTTCAGCTAATAGTTCTTCAGCTATGTCAGCCCTTACTTTTCCAGATTGCTTTAGTTTTTCAGCTAGGATATCAATTTCATTTCCTTCAGCACCAGCCTGTACTGCTAAGTTTCTTGCGTGTAATCCCATGTGTCCTCTCTGAATTCCTTCTGATGCAAGAGCCCTAAGTGCACCTAAGTTTTGACATAATCCTACTGCACAGATTACTTGAGATAGCTCTGCTGCACCACCAGGAATCTTAACATCTAATATTTTAACGCAAGTTTTGGCTGTTGGATGTGTAGCTGTAGCTCCTCCAACTAGCCCAATAGCCATAGGAATTTCGATTGTTCCCTTTAAGTCTCCATTATCTGTTTTTTCCCAATCAGTAAAAGAGGAATGCCCTTCTTTCCAATTAGAATATGTATGTGCACCAGCTTCGATAGCTCTCCAATCATTTCCGGTAGCAATTACAACAGGATCTATTCCATTCATTATACCTTTATTGTGAGTAGCTACGCGGAATGGATCAGCGCAAGCAAACGCAAAAGCTTCTATAATTCCATCAACAATTTCTTCTCCGCCTAAAAATTCAGCTGGCCAAATTGCAGTAGCCTTAGTCTTGCGGTATATTGCTAGGTTTGAAATAATTCGCAAGTAAACTCTTCCACCAGTTATGGTTTCTAACCTTGGAGCAACAGCTTCAGCCATTGTATTCACCGCATTAGCACCCATTGCATCTCTACAATCAACTAACAAATGAGTTATCACCATAGGTCCGGTCTGTGAATCTAATACTCTTACTTCAATACCCTTGCATCCTCCACCGAATTTTACTAAGATAGGGTCTTGTTCGTTTGCAAGATTAACAATTTCATCTTTTTTATTTAATATATCTTCTTTTGCCTTGAAAGGGTCTTTTAGATTTACAAGTTGAATTTGGCCTATCATCACAGGTTCATCAGAACTTGCAGAAATTCCTCCCATTTTACGTGCACCCTTAGCCATATGTGTAGCTGCAGCTACAACTGATGGCTCTTCAACTGCCATCGGAACGATGTAGTCTTTATCATTAATTTGAAAATTAGGAGCAAAACCTAGAGGAAGTGGAAATGTGCCGACTACGTTTTCAATCATTCTATTTGCAGTTTCCTTTCCAAGAGCTCCGTATCCGCTAATTGTTTCCATTTCGTCTTCAGTTAAGTTTGCAAAATTCTTAACAAAATCTAATCTTTCAGATGGGTCTTTTTTGTAAAAACCTGGAGCTTCTGAGCTTTTTGTCATGTATGGTTAAAGGAGTACAAATTAAAGATAACTGGTTCTACAGCGGTGAATCTCCGATTAATCCACAATGCGGGCACATAATTTCATTTCCATCTTCGCCATCGTTCACGTTTTCAAATTCACTTTGACATCCTCCAACACACACAAAAACAGTCGTGCGTGAAAACTGGCTTCCTTGGACAACACTAAAAGTAGGTATTTCCTCTTCAGCAGAATTAATTTGTTCTTCATTTAGTAATTCAACAGGAACAAGAATACTTGAATTATCTACATTAATTGCAACCTCTTCTTTTTTATTTCTGAAAGCATAAGCAGCTGAGGCTACAGCAGTTAAAACTAGAAGGCTTGTAACAATTATGTAATTGTTAATTACAGTAGAACTACTGCCAGTACTCGTAGCACTGTTAATATTTTCATATTCTATGAATATTTCGAGAAAATCGCCTTCCATATCAGCATTCTGATACCCCATTCGATCGACAGAAATAATTCTGTAATAATGAAATCCTCCACTGAGATTGGAAATCTCATAAACCATCTTATTTTTTGTATTGTCAATATTCTCTAATATTTCCCATGGTCTCGAAAAATTATCTCTACTCTCAATTATGTAAGAAACTGCATCTTCTGGTTCATTCCACTCAATAGTCAGATTATTTTCGTCGTTGATTTTGTATTCAACGTTTTGAACTGGCATAGGAGGATTGTTATCGATTGTAGTCACCAAGTCATAACCTGAGTAAATTATAGATATAGATGAGTTTACAGGTGGTAGGTAACCAACATCTCCATTTCCAAATACTAGCTTCCCTTCATCATAATCAATCCAATATTGATTTGCTTTCATTCCAGATAAATCATTACCATTGTATTCTTGGAGAATCTTATCGTAGATTCCGTTTGAATTTTCGTCTACAGTGATTTCGACGTTTTTTATCTTACCCGTCATTACAGGTTTAAGGGGTATTGTTGGAAGTAATATTTCTTTTGTATTATTATCTTCATAATTGAATATAAACTCAAATTCCTCTCTAGGGTAATTGTTTCCGGCGTAATCTTCAGGGTTTATTCTAAAATAATAAGTATATCCGTCAACAAGATTTCTGATTATGAACTCCTCATTTAACCATTCCTCGTCGAATGACTTCCATTCTAAGATGTCTTCGTTATTCTCGTCTAGTCTGGCATACTCAATTCCCAATGAAGATAAATTTTCAGATTTTTCTTTTATTGATAGTGTTAAATCTTCAGAATTTCTTAAGATATTAATATCATTTAAGTTTACTAAAGGCTTCATTCTGTCAAACGATATCGTTATGTCTGGGACTTCTTTTAGCTCTCTGTTGCCCGAATAGTCAATACTCCTAGACCTTATTTGGTATGTTCCATCAGATTCAGGCTCAAACCAATATTCACCTATTCCAGTAAATAGCCCGTAGTTTCCCCAAGAATTATCATCAATTTTCTTATATTCGATGAAATACCCTTGAATATCTGAAGTTTCATTTTCTTTCCAATTAATAGTTACTCCATCCAGGTTTGTATATTGAATATCTCCTTCGCTTAGCCAAAGTTCAGATCTAGGAAGATCCATATCAATTTTTACTTCCGTATCGTAAGTTCCCTTTATCTCTTTGTTTCCGTATATATCGACACCAATGGTCCTAAACCGATAAATCTTTCTATTTTCTGCTGAAAAGTTAGTAGCAAATATTGTATCGTAATAGCCGTAAAGCATCCAATCCCCTAATTCACTTCCGTCTTTCATTTGATAGTACAAATAAAATCCTTCAAGATCTCCATCACTAGATATTTCTTTCCACGTTAAAGGTATGTTTGTTGTATTTTTATAGAATCCATTTTCGTTAACTTTAGTTGAAGGTGGCGTTGTGTCGACAAATATTGGAATATCGTATGTAGCATCTTCATAGCCCCATAGGTTTGCTTGGGGAAATGTTACTACTATTTCTTGGTCAAACCACTGTGTATTTTGTGGATTTCCGATTACGCTTGCAATAACATTTTCACCATCTAAAAGGTAATCTGTGAAAATTTGTACTTCATCATTCCAGTACTCTGCACCATGTCCATTACCTTGATCCATATCCCCAAAAACAAAAATTCCGTTGATATAGTGGTCACCAAAATTATTACTGGCAACATTAATGTTCATCACGCCATTTTTGTAAACGTTAGCATCATTTATATTAAAAATATATCTAAAGTAGGCATAATTATCTTCATCCCAAAAAGTTCTGTAATTAACTCCGTCGACTGAACTATCTCCAAAAGGCGTGCTCGCATTCAACCAATTTGTGTCATTAAATCCAAGGTCAGTCCAGTTAGCATTTTCATATAATTCTTCATATCCGTCCGATTCTATCCATTTCCAAACAACTTCATTGTTTACTCCGCTATTGACAAGATATTCGCTTGCCGTGTACTCATGTTGAGTTTTAACTTGGAACGAAATATTATGAAAACCTTCCTCAATTACTGAAGGTAATAAAGCATTGATTGTTACGTTTTTTGATTCTCCAGGATTTAGTAGGAAATTATTAGGGCTGAATGATAACTGTGAATTAATTTGCCCGTTGGACGGAATAATCGTCACATTATCTGTCAAGTCTCCATCGTTTGTAATTGTGACAACTTTTAGTAAGATTCGACTTTGATTTACGTACATCAAGTTATCCTCAAAATCAGTTCTAAGTTTGTAGATCTTAGTCTTAACCATTAGTGTTATGTTGTTATTTAATAAATTGGAATCATTGCAATCGCAAGAAATTTGAATATTAAGAAAGTTGTCTCCAATTAACTCAGGCTTCCACGAAAAAAATATTAGGCTCTCTGAACCTTGGTTAATTGTATTCAGCTCGGTAGAGCTAATAATCGCCTCGTTAGAATTCGATTCGACAATTACATTATTGGCACTTGTATTACCTTTATTTCCTCCATTAACAGCAACTGTTACAGTATCTCCATATATGATTGAATCATTAGTAGGCTGAAATATACTTGCAGTTATTTGAAGATCAACCCACTGTCTGTTATTGCTTCCGTAAGTACCTTGACCAGTGTCTCTGGCGAAAACAGCTAGTACATTTTGGCCAACTTCGAATGATGACGCACTTATGTCCTCTGTTCCATCATCATTCCAATATTCTTGTGCGTGGCTGCTTCCGCCTCGTTCATCATATATTAAGTTTCCGTTAAGGTATGGTGTACAATAGTTTGCAAAGGCTACATCAATCTGTGCAGAGGTTACGATTCCACTCATTTGGAATTTATGGCGTACTAATATGACATCATCCTGGTAAGGAGAACTTCCCTGAGTATTCCAAATTAAGTTAGGTTCAACTCCACTGACTGATCTATCGCCGAAAGGAGCTGCACCAAAGCTCCATGAAGAATCATTAAAGTCAGATTCAAACCAGTTTGTGGGTGCTTGTGAATAGTCATCTAAAATTAAATATCTGTAAAATGTAGCATTATCTCTGCCACTTAGAACAATTGTGGAGCTCTCTTCTGACCCAATTGAGTATATTACATCTTCAATGTAAGGGTCTTCCTGAGCTTCAGAAGTTGGCATGTAAAATGTAATTGCTAAGGCGAAAATCGCTACAGCAACAAGGTTTTTTTCCCATTTCACGTCTCGAATCATATACATATCTATTATAAAGGTTTGATATTTACATGAGAAGAACTATTTATTATCACCTCTTTAATGTGTAACAGTTACTGTGTCCGATGGCAAAAAAGATTCAGGGTTTAGAGGTCGCATAGACCGTTTCTTTGATAAGCAAGCAAAGGAGCAACAAAATTTGCTTCAAGGTAAAGTAGGTGGTACATCTATTAAGGATTCTTGGGATGAAGTTAAAACTAAGGTTAGTGGCAAGAAATCATCTGGTGCTAAACCTAAGGCTCACAAAGTTAAAGAATCCAAAGGATCCACAACTAAGTCTAATGCCAAAGAAGTAGAGATAAGTCCCTTAGCAAGAAGTTTCATCAGAGTAACTACAGATTACCCTCCAATTACTATTGGAATAATGACGGTTATTACGTTGTTCATGTTAATTGGAATCGGAAAAATGAATATTAACGGAGCGATGGAGGTTTACCTTCCTAAAGGGTCTGTTGAAGAAGAGTTACTTTTAGAAGTTCGTGAAGATTATTCTACAGATATTATTGTAATTTATGTGGAGACAGATAATGCATATGATGTCTCTAATAAGGCAAATATCACAAATCGCCAAGTGTTACTTGAGTTGGATTACATTGAGAGAACGGTTGACGAGAACGGGCAAACCGAGAAAGGTGGAGCTGGAGTAGTTCCTTCTGACGGAGGTGTTACAGATAATGTAGTTTGGTCTTTTAGCATTTCTACTTTGATTAAGGAATTACACAGTACTAACAGCAGGGTTTATGATGCACTTATTGAAAATTCTGCGGAATGGTCTGCAGCTAACTCAGATGGAGCTAGTCAAGGCGTTGCTGAATTGCTGGGACAAGCCGCTCAAATTGCAAAGGACAGTGCTGTGGAGTCGAATACACTTAATCACTATGAAATTCCTAGTCAATCAGATATAGATGATATTGTAGGCGATTTGCCTCCTGCAGTAGTAGAGAAAGTTTTGAGAGATACTAATGAAGACGGAATTTGGGATACTGCTGTTATATTATTTGGTATCACTAGCGATGTTCCTCCGCCTATAATTATTGAAGAAGTAGATATTGCTATGAAAACAAGGGGTGAAGGTCTACACGAGGAGAATGGAAACAGACCCAATGGAGAAACTTACAGTAGAATGATGCTAACAGGTCCTGTTCCAGTTACCCAAGCTATCACTGAGAGATCATTTTCAGAATTTTGGAGAGTATTTCCTATTGGTGTTGTGATGTGCGGTGTTGCAATGTTCTTAATTCAAAAGAAGATAAGAGCTGTAATGATTGCAGGCATTCCAACGCTTTATTCGATTTTTATTACTTATGGCATAATAGGCTGGGGAGGGCTTGAGGCTACTCCTACGATTATTGCTTTAGGTCCCATTCTTATGGCTCTTGGAGTAGCTTATGGGCTGCATTTGTCTAATAGATTTACGGAAGAAGAAGGTGCCACTGCTCAAATTAGAATGATGAAAGCGATGTCTACCACAGGTAGAGCGATAGCTTTGTCAGCAATGACTACTATGATTGGTTTTGGTAGTTTGATGTATACTAATTTAGGTCCCGTTTTCACAGTTGGGTTGAGTTTAACCTTAGGAATAATGGTCTGCCTACTTTGTACTTTTGTTATGTCGCCAGCCATTGCTGTATTGACAAATTACGATCACAAAAAAATTGAAGGCGAATGGCACAAATTAGCTAAGGTTGTCACCGAAAGAAATAAGCCAGTTTTGGCAATATTGGCCACTGCAACACTTTTGTCAGTTGGTGTATTGCCTTTACTTCAAACAAACATTGATTATCTCGATATGGTTCCTGATGATGAACCTACACTAATTGGTATTGTTAAATATTCAACGGAATTTAATGCTGGAGCATTTGGAATGATGATTGCCAGAGGAGATTTCCAAAATGATTATGATGAGTTAACTAATGATGCTGTAGATCACCTTGACCAAGTGGATTTGCTTGTGGCGGGTTCTGAAAATAGTAACCGTGATGGTCTTAATGATGTTGAAGATGTGACTGCAATATCTCTTACAGAAGTAATGAAGGCAGTTAAGTTTTCAACTAACCAATCATCCACATTAGATACAGTTTTGAACGTGGTTGGCGTTGAAGATGGTGTTGAGCGTTCGTTCTGGGAATTATTGCACAATGAGCAAGTGGCTAACAATCAATTTGTAGGAAGAGATTTACAAAAATTCTTACTTAATGTATTTTACGACAGTATAACTCCAGAGGCAATAAGTATGATTATGGATTGTTCTCCAGATGACTCGGGTCAGGTAGCCTGTAAATTTTCTAAAACCTTGATTTATGTTGACATGCCTTTAAAAGATATTAAAGGAATGGAAGTTGCAGTAGTTGGAGTTAATGAAATTCGAGATGACCATGAGTACGCTCCGGTCAAGATTTCAGCTCTCACAGGTGTTGCAGCAATAGGTACAAGCGTAAATGCTCAATTAATTAGCTCTCAAATTACCACATTGGTGATTTGTATCGTTCTTGTTTTCTTTGTTTTAACATTAACTTTTGGAAGGAATTGGAAATTAGGTCTCCTCACCACTTTCCCCGTTGTTTGGGTTATATCTCTTGAGCCTCTGACATTTGTAGCACTGGGTCAACCATTGAGCTTAGTTACGGTTATGATAGGGTCTATTGTAATAGGAGTCGGAATTGATTTTTCTATACATATTACTCAAAGAGTTATTGAAGGCGGAATGAACATGCCAAGTGTTTACAATGCTATAGCCAAAACAGCTCAAACTCTAGCTGAAGCTACACTGGTAACTTTAGTGGGATTAACTGCCGCTTTCGCTATAAAAATAAGTGCTTTATGGTGGTTTGTTTTTATTATTGTTGTATTATTAATTGCTTCTATGATTTCGGCTATGTTCTTGTTACCGGCTCTTTATTCTTTAATAATTAAATCAGGCGGAACCTTGTCTTGAAAGTAACAACAATTATAGGTGCGCAATGGGGTGATGAAGGCAAAGGTAAAGTTACAGATTATCTAGCTGATGATTCCAAGGTTGTGGCTAGGTCACAAGGGGGCAATAATGCAGGCCACACAATTGTTGTTGATGGTAGAAAACATAAGTTGCATCTTTTACCATCAGGTATTCTTAGAAAAGATGTTGTTAGCGTAATTGGAAACGGAGTTGTTGTTAATCCTGATGTTTTGCTTAAAGAGTTAGATAATCTTGAAAGTGAAAGAGGTCAACTTTTGATTTCAGATAGGGCTCATGTCATAATGCCGTATCATAAGTTACTAGATGGGGGGGAAGAAAGCTCTAAGGGCAAATCAATGATAGGAACTACAGGGAATGGTATAGGTCCTTGTTACTCAGATAAAGCTTCTAGAATCGGAATTAGAATGGGGGATCTTTTAGATGATAATACCATTATTGAGCGCTTAGAAAAGGCTCTTCCACGTAATCTGGCTTTACTAGATCATTATGGGGCACAAAATGATTTAACAATTGATAGTTTGTTGAACTTGTGTAGGGAGTGGAGGAATAAATTGGGTGAATACATAACTGATACTTCGTTATTAGTCAACAAACATATTTCTAACGGAGAAAATGTATTACTTGAAGGCGCTCAAGGAGTTCATATTGATATTGAATATGGAACATATCCTTTCGTAACATCTTCGAGCCCAACCACTGCGGGTGCAGCGTTAGGCTCAGGTATTGCTCCTTCCAAAATAACTGATGTCGTAGGTGTCACA
>Ga0207985_1000148_pt1 | contig 18051 bp, 19 predicted proteins | sample ETNtaG_3_FD_185761 | JGI IMG/M metagenome (GOLD analysis project Ga0207985, IMG submission 185761) | Marine microbial and viral communities from oxygen minimum zone, Eastern Pacific Ocean - ETNP201302SV84 (SPAdes) (version 2) | ecosystem: Environmental > Aquatic > Marine > Unclassified ...
CACAGTATTTATAATATATTCTAAAAAATTTGTATTAGGGGATAAAAATGTTTAAAGAATTAAGACCAGAAGCAAAAGACTTATTAGAAAGAGTTAGTAAATTTTTACTGGATGAGGTTGCACCTAACGAACAAAAATTTGAACAACAAATCCGAAAAGACCAAGATCGTTGGAATTACTATCCTGAAATTGTAGAAGAAATTAAAGAAAAGGCTAAGTCACAGGGATTGTGGAATCTATTTTTACCAGAAAGTGAATTTGGTGCTGGTTTGACGAATTATGAATATGCCCACCTAGCTGAAAAAATGGGAAGATATAGTTTTGGATCAGAGGTATTCAATTGTTCTGCTCCTGATACTGGCAATATGGAAGTTATTGCGCGTTATGGAAACAGAGTGCATCAAGAAGAATGGCTACAACCTTTATTAGATGGGAAAATAAGGTCTGCTTTTGCAATGACCGAACCCGGAGTAGCTTCTTCGGATGCAACCAACATGGCAGCAACAGCTGTTCTTGATGGTGATGAATATGTCATAAATGGAGAAAAGTGGTGGACATCAGGGGCAGGAGATCCAAGGTGTAAGATTCTCATCTTTATGTGTGTGACTAACCCTGAAAATGCAAAGCATCAAAGGCATTCAATGATCTTAGTGCCTATGGAAAGTGAGGGCATAGAGATTGTCAAAATGATGCATGTTTTTGGATATGACGATGCACCTCATGGACATGGTCACTTAAAATTCAATAATGTTAGAGTACCTAAAGAGAATTTACTGCTTGGTGAAGGTCGGGGTTTTGAAATTGCTCAAGGTCGGTTAGGCCCCGGCAGAATTCATCATTGCATGAGATCTATCGGTGTTGCAGAAAGAGCTCTCGAGTTAATGTGTCAAAGAGGAACTGATCCAAATAAAAATGCTTTTGGGAAACCTCTTGCTCAACTTGGAGCAAATTTTGATCACATTGCCGATTCAAGAATACAATTAAATGCAGCCAGATTACTTACACTCGATGCTGCTCATAAAATGGATACTGTAGGGAATAAGATAGCTGCAAGTGAAATTGCTCAGATCAAAGTTATGGTTCCAATTGTGGCCTTGGATATCATTGATCGTGCCATTCAGATTCATGGTGGGGAGGGTGTTTCCCAAGTTACACCTTTAGCCAGTATGTATGCCCATATGCGGTGTCTCAGACTTGCCGATGGTCCTGATGAGGTCCACAGACGAGCTGTTGCAAGATATGAACTTGGCAAATATATATCGAAATAAAAAATTTCTGTATAATTTTGTGAGTTTGTAGATATGACTCTGTAGCTCAGCTTGGTTAGAGTGCTTGCTTGACATGCAAGAGGTCGCTGGTTCAAGTCCAGCCAGAGTCACCATTTATTTGATATAATCATGCCGCAATGTTTAAGATCCTATTAATTTCCTTTTCCTTCTTTCTTGTCAATAATGTATTTGCTTGGAATGAAAAATCTCCAAGTGATTTAAATATCGATTCAAAAAAAATTGAGCACTTGTTCAATTTGGCATTTTCAGATGATGCAACACAATCTGTAGTTTTAATAAAAGATGGATTCCTCATTGGTGAAAGGTATGCAAATGGATATGATAAAGAATCATTTGGAACATCTTGGTCAGTTGCAAAAAGTTTTTATGCAGCTTTAATTTTAATATCCATAGATAAAGGTGAAATAAAAAGCTTAGACGAAAGGATAGGGAATTATATTAATTTCAATGATGAAAGAGATGAAATAACAATAAGACAACTTTTAAATATGTCCAGTGGCCTTCAGTATCCTTGGCATCAGCATGAAGCAATGTTTTTTAAAGTTGATCATATGGAATACGCTAAAAAAATTGAGTTAGAAAAACAACCTGATACTCTTTTTGAATATAACAATATAAATTCAATGTTGTTGGGAGAAATATTAATTTCTGCAACTGGAAAAAAGGCAGATATTTTACTAGAGGAAAGGATACTCGATAAAATTGGCATTGCTAACAAAACACTATGGCGAGATGCTGCAGATAATGTCCTTACATACTGCTGCATTGATATGTCTGCAAGAGATTATGCAAAATTCGGTCAATTATTTGCAAATGATGGAACTTTTAATGGAGAACAAATTATTTCAAAAGAATTAATTGATGAAACTTTTCAATATGTTTGGGATACTCCATCCACTTGGACGACATCAACAAGGGGTTACTCCCTTCATTGGTGGGTATCCAGGTATGAAGAAAATTCCAAAATTTTCAATGCTAGTGGAAGATTCGGGCAATATATTTTTGTAGACAATGATAATGATGTAGTATTTGTTCGCATTACTAAATATCAACCATCTTTCGGATCTAAACAAAATTGGGGTGGTTTATCTTGGATCGGTAATATCAATAATGTAGGTTTTTTAATTTGGCTTTACCAAGGTTTAGAGAGTACCGGGTTGGTGAGTTTTGGGAATGCAGATGATGATATCTCCACTCCAAATACAAGATCAGATGGTGAATCCGATCAGTTCTATGATGATTATCACCTAATTCTCGATGCAATTCAGGATTTGTCTCAGTAGTCTATAACCAAACAAATAAGATCATTGGTATTGAGGCTAAAACAATCAAAATATCAAGAGGAAGGCCTAGTTTCCAATAATCTGTGAATTTATAATTCCCTGGACCCATCACTAATGTATTACATTGATGCCCAATCGGGGTCAGGAATGCACAACTAGCACCTACAGCAACCACCATTAAAAAAGGCTCGATGGGAGCATTTAATTGAGTAGCAATATTAGCAGCAAAGGGGGCCATGATGACAGCAGTTGCTGCATTATTGATTACATCTGTTATTAACATGGTAAAGATTAAGATGATCATTAAAATCCAAAAGATATCGAGATTTCCAGCAATACTTATGATCTGTGAGGCAACATTTGCAGTAATTCCTGTAGTTTCAAGTGCCTGACCAATAGGAATCATGGCTGCTAACATCATTACAATAGGCCATTCTATATGTTTATATAAATTACTCTTTAAGATTTTAATTCCAACAAATCCAAGAACACACACTAAAAAAGCAGTAATCACATTAATAACATTAAACGCTGCAAGTAAAACTGCACTGGTGAAGAAAATAAGGGCTTTTAAAAATCGGCTCCGACTAGGTAAAGTTGAAATATCTCGGGACTGTATTGGCATCAAACCGAGATAATTCATTTTTGCAATAACGTCTTCTTCTGCAGGATCTCTTATCCCTAATAATAATACATCTCCAATTTTAAAAGACTGTTTTGCAAGACTAGTTCTAAACTTTGCACCTTTCCTCCACATCCCAAGTAAAACTAACTCCTCATATGCAACTTTTTTAAAATAGTTTAACTTTCGTCCTAAAAGTCGTGAGGATGGAGAAATTACAACTTCAATTTCATCTACAAGCTCTTCATTTATATCTAGATCATCATTTGCTTTTTCAAGTCCAAAATTATCTTGGATAAATGCAGCATGATCTGGAGCAACCTTCATTACAAGATGCTGATTTGGTCTTATTTTAGAATTATTCCGAACTTTTGATACAGATCCATTTTCATTAACTATTCCCAAAATCTCAGTATCTTTTCCAGCCAATTTCACAAAACCCGCTATCGTCATACCGATCGCACTACTTGACTCACTCACCACAAATTCGAAAAGATAATTATCTAGGTCTATTAGATGACTAAGTGAATTAGAAAGTTTCCTTTGCTTGACTAGAAATCTACTTATTAGTCCTATTAAAACTATACTTAAAAAACTCACAACAATTCCCACATATGAGAAATCAAAAAAACTAAAAGCCACACCATCAAAATCTTTTTTAAACTCAGCTATTATGATATTTGGAGGGGTTCCAATAAGGGTATTCATGCCTCCCAAAATTGATGCAAATGCCAAAGGCATTAGAAATTTCCCAGCATGCCAACCCATTCTTTGACAAGTTGCAAGAGTAATTGGAAGTAACAATGCCATTGCACCAATATTATTTATAAAAGATGAAAGAATTGCAGCAATAAACATTATTAAAAAAAGAAACTGCATTTCACTGGGTTTAAACTTATTGATAAAGTTTCCTGTTACAGCAGCTAAACCAGCATCTTGCAGACCCTTACTAATAAGAAGCACTAACCCAACAGTAATTACTGCAGGATGACTGAGACCGGTAAATGCATCAGAAATATCGATGACTCCAGCAAGTACCAAAAAAGCAAGAGCACTAAGTGAAACAAAGTCATATCTATATTTTCCTGAAATAAAAAATGCTAATAAAACAACTATAGCGAGACTAAGTATGAGTTGGTCATTCACTTTTCAGACATCTGTTCAAGGTATATAGAGCTGGAAGGATAGGCAAAACCAGAATTATTTTGTTCAACAATTTTAATAATTTCCTTTATAAGTCTATGTTTGATTTGTTTAAACTTAGTGAAACCACATAGCTCACTGTAACAAAGAATTCCTATATCTATAGAGCTTGCTCCAAGTTCATTAATGGTCACCAAATTTTCTTGATTTGGATTTTTCGTAAAATCTTTGGATTCAGAAATATGATTTTTGATATCAACACATATTTTTTCTAAATCATTATTTGAGGTTGAGTATAAAAGATTGATAGTCCAATTAATTCTTCGATATTGCATCTCACCGTGATTAATTAATTTTACATCTGATAAATCTTTATTGGGAATAATCATAGGAGCTGTATCAAAAGTTCTGATAACTGTTGACCTAAACCCAATAGTTTCAACTATCCCATGTAAAGCACCAGGCACCTCGATTCTGTCTCCAGGTTGGAAACGATTTTCACCAATAATTAGAATTCCAGAAATCAAATTTTTAAAAAGATCTTGAGCTCCTAAAGCAACAGCAACTGAAAATAAACCGAGACCAGCAACCAATGGACCAATCTGAATACCGAAGATCTCCAATGCTATAGCAATTCCAATAATCCAAATGATAGCTTTTGACGCTCTTTGTAACCATGTCTGCATAGATTCTGTTAACCATGCTGTAGATGAGAGTGCAGCAAAAATGGGGGCTACTGCATTAGCAAGTGCACTAAAGATGGTAAGTACTATGGCGGCTCTTACAACATTAGAAGCAATTTCTCCTGCTTGACCATCTAAAGCAAGAATAAGTGTGACAACATATAAACCAATCGTAAGAGGGACATATCCCAGAGGTTTTTTAAGTGTTGCTAAAATATCGTCATCAATGGTAGATTCGGATTTTGATGCTAAATTCTGCAGAAAACCAACAAAAATATTTGTAAAAAAGCCCCTAAATATGAAAGCAAATAGTAAAACTAGTAAGGAAATAACAATCTTAGATACACTTATGCCTAGTAATCCATAATTCCAAATTTCTACAACAACATCTAAGAACTCGTTCATTTACCTGCCCGAAATAATATTATTGTAACTTGTTCGATCAATATTGCCACCAGAGAGAATGATCAAAACGTTTTTATCTTTGACAAGATTCTCATTCTCAAGGAGACATGCCAAGCCAATAGCACCACTTGGTTCAACTATAAAATTAAAGTTTCTCATAATCATTTGCATTGCAATTCTTACTGAATTCTCAGAGGCAGATAATCCTCTGAAACCATTTTTAACATTAATAGGAAAGGTTATTTCTCCTGGAATTGGATTTTCTAAAGCATCACAAATCCCATGTTTTTGAGAATTAATAGTAAACCTTTCTTTTATCTCAAAAGACTTTTCATGGTCATTCCAATTATGCGGTTCAGCAGTGTACAAAGAACAATCAGAGTTATGAAATTTTAAAACAGTGCCACTTCCTGCTGCTAATCCTCCTCCACTAGTGCAAATTATTGCAGCATCAAACTTTTGCTGGCTATTTTTTTCTTTCTCCTGCAGGTTGTTTATTGCCTGCAGAGCAGCAGTACCTTGACCTAGAATTACATCATAATTGTCAAATGGCTTGATGAGCACTCTATTTTCATCATGCGCAATTTGTTCACCAACTGACTCTCTGTCATCAATATCCCTGTCATAAAAAATAATTTTTGCACCATACTTTTTTGTATTTTGGATTTTAATTTTTGGGGCATCTTTCGGCATAATTATTTTAGCAGTTGTTTTATGAAGTTTAGCTGCAAGGGCAATACCCTGAGCATGATTTCCTGATGAGAAACATACTACCCCAGACTTGATTTGCTCCATGCTCAAAGATGAAATTGCTGAACAAGCTCCTCTAAATTTAAACGAACCGGTTTTTTGTAAATTTTCTGCTTTGAAGAAAATATTACTTGAAAATAATGAATTAATTTCATCAGACTGCAAAAGGGGAGTATCTACAAGTAAACCTTTAATTTCTTCATAACGATTGTAAATTTTTTGAAAATTAATTAAGTTTTTATTCAATCGAAAAAATTAAGTCTTTAATCTATCTCTTAAAAAAAGGGGGAAATAAATGACATAAAACAAAGTTAATGCTATTGGGGTTGTAACCAATAGATGTAAAGGAGGTTCTGGGAAAAAATCCATCAAGCTGCCTGCAGCTGGTTTTGCTGCTAAATACCAGTAGTTAGCTGGTTCACCCAGAGCAACATTTATAAAGTAAATAGGAATTAAGAGGACTAAGGTAAATAAAATTACCTTATTCATTTCAGAAAAATAGGGACGGGTGTTCATAGATATCAATGCAAAGAATACTCCAAATAAAATCAATGCATGCCCCCAGAAAAATGTTAAGTAATCCATTGAAGGAAAACCAAATTGAAGGTCAGGAGTTATTAAAGCCATGGATGCTCCGGCAATCCCCCAAAAGAAAGCACAATTAAAATAAAACTTAGAGCCCCCCAAAAGAAAGATTGAAATAAAGATAAGGGAAAGATCACACATATGAAAAGGTAAAACCTCTCTCCAATCGTAAGGCTCAATCACGAAATATAAGTCTTTAATTGGTGAGAAGATTGAATGAAAAATACCAAAAAAAGCAATTATTTTTGCAATCAAAGAAATTTTATTTGCAAGATATTTGTTCACAAAAAATGGGAACATAATCATGACAACAAAGATTAAAACTAAACTTAGTATGTGAGTAAAATCAAACATGTGAAATTCCATTATGTACCTCGCCCCAAAAAAATCTTGAATGAATTCTTTCAGACAATTATAGTTAATCCATACTAAATTTCTATAGGAATTGAACTTTGTCACAAGATTGTCTGCTATTAAACGGGAATGGGAAACCGGTAAGTTTTTTCCCACTTTCAGTAATTAATTGGAAGACAGCAGTAAAGTTGCTGCTTGCAAAAAATGTAATTTTGGTTAAAGAATATGATAATAAAGTTGTGAGATCTCCCTCAATTGAGATTCCACTGCCAAGTATTCTGATGTTAAAAAGGTTTCATAAATTTCATAACTATGTTCGTTTTTCAAGATCAAATGTTTTCTTGAGAGACATTTATACTTGTCAATATTGCAAGAATATCTTTTCAAAGAATGAATTAACTTTGGATCACGTTATTCCAAAATCAAAAGGAGGATTAACTAATTGGGAAAATGTTGTAACTTCCTGCAGATCATGTAATTCATCAAAAGGTTCAAAGTTAGTGAAGCCAATCAAAGAGCCCTTTAAACCCACTTTTTCACATCTTTTAAATGGACATAAGATTGATGAAAACACGTTCCCAGATCAGGACTGGGGAAATTATATTTTTTAGTTAATATTTTACTGAACACCCATAGGGTATTGTTACATCTGAAACAATGTTTTGTTTGTTGACAATGCTTTCAATTGCGGAATTGATATAATTATTTGCTAGTTTTAGATTAGTTCGAAAGAATTTTGCCCCACCACCAATATCATCAATACCACCTTTGTAAATTAAATACCCCTCTGGATCAATGATGAACATGTGTGGTGTTGTCTTTGCCCCATATAATCTTCCAACAACTCCTTTTTCATCAAAGAGCATATGATCTTCATGAGAATTTCTTTGTTTCATTAGTGCGTTTGCTGTTGAGGTATCGATAAAACCCTGTTTGCCAGGTGCAGAAGAAATAATACTCAACCAAATAAAATCACGTTCTTTTGCAAACTTCTGGGTTGTTTGCATATTTTTTTCATCATAGTGTCTTTTGACATATGGACATTCATGATTTGTCCATTCAAGAATGACATATTTCCCAGCAAAATCTAACAAAGAAATCTTTTTATCAAATTCATTATTCAGAGAAAATTCTGGAGCTTTTTTTCCAATAACAGGATCATTTAAAACCATTTCACTGTTGACATGAAATGATGTTAATAAAAAAATGGCGATCAATTTTTTCACTTGATTGCTCCCAATAAAATCGTATCATTAAGAATTTCAGGCAGAATCTGAGGTTCTTCTAAACCTGGCTTCCAATACACATACAAAGGCACACCCGATCTCTTATATGATAACAGTGCCTCTGATATTTGATCATTTCTATTTGTCCAATCAGCTTTTATGTAAGTAATGTTATTTTCAACAATATAATTTTTAAAAGTTTTTTTTGAAAATGCTGTAAGTTCATTTGTCTGGCATGTGATGCACCATGCTGCAGTGAAATTAATGAAATAGGCTGTATTTTTTTCCTGAAGATCATTTTCAATCCCTGGATACCAACTAGTATAGTTTTGGTTTGGCTGATTGCTCTCAGGAATTAAACTTTGATTTATTTCATTCACTGCATTATCAGAAATACTTAAAGACGGCAAAGTTACTCCCATAATTGAGATAATGAAAATAAAAATTTTGATTAATTTATTTTGAAGATTAAGAAAACTCCAGAAATTTAGACCCAATAATAACCATCCTATTAAAAGAATTAAGGTCGTATTGACAGAAGTTTGAAGAGCAAAAACCCAAAGTAACCAAATTGCTGTTGCCAGCATTGGAAAAGCAAAAAACTCTTTGAGAGATTTCATCCATTTACCCGGTTTTGGTAATTTAGCAATAAGATCAGGGAATATTGCAAGCAGTACATAAGGAAAAGAAAATCCAGCTGATAAAGAAATAAAAACTGGAATTGTTTCATTAGCCGGTTGCAAAAAAGCATATCCTAATGCAGCTCCCATAAAAGGTGCTGTGCACGGTGATGCTACTACAACTGCTAATATTCCTGTAAACAGCGATGAAAGATAACTGTCATTATTATTTTGGATATTCCCTAATTTAGTTAGGGAGTCTCCAATACTGTTCTCAGTGATTAAAACTAATGCAAGGAAAACCATAAGCAGACTTAAGAATCCAACAACAGCAGGTGATTGCAACTGATAGCCCCATCCAATCAAGTATCCAGCTTGTTTTAGTAAAATGATTGATACAGCAAAAGTTAAAAATGTGAATAACACACCAGCACTGAAAGCATAGGCATGCTTTCGAATTTTGTCATGAGAATCACCACCCATTGACACGAAACTTAATACTTTGAGAGAAATAACAGGAAAAACACAAGGCATCAAATTTAGTATCAAGCCTCCAATAAAAGCAAAAATCAAAGCAATCAAAAAAGTTATTTCTAGAGAACTTGAAGAAATAATTTCGGTTTCTATGGTGGTATCAACAAGGTAACCAATATTATTGATTTTAAGAACTCCTTGTATGTTTTGTTTCAGTGGATCATTTAAAAATGTTTGAATAGTGATCTTATTTAAATCATTATTGAATTCATTTTTATCAGGAAAATTTAAAAAGGAGCCTTTATCTGGAAAAAAATAAATATCTTTGATAATTTGATCAAAGGTAACATCAAGAAATAGTGACTGATTTTCTAGGTAGGCATAAGAATCAATAACCTCTTTTGGTATTTTTTGTAACCACAAATAAATGTCATCATCAGATTGAGTATTTTCTAAATTATCGATAATAATTCCAGATTCAGGAATGCAAACATCAGCACATACAAGAAGATCAACATTTAATGAAAAGGAATCATCTTCATAGTTATCTGGTATGGATAAAACAAATGGGAAGATTACAAAATCTTCATAACCATATGTCATGAGGGGGGGATAAGGAATTCTTTCAGGAGTAGGCCATTGAATATCACTCGCAGAAAAACCATCAGGCAAGTCCCAGCTTATCTCAATTGGACCACCTGAGTCACCAGGATTTTTCCAATATGTATGCCACCCTTCATCCATCTCTATCTTTAAACCCACATTGATAGAGGTTCCTGGAATAAAAGAACTGTGATCTTTAATTAAGCTTAATTTGGCATGGCCAATATCAATCTCTGATGATTGTAAGCAACCTAAAAAAATAACGAATAAAAATGTTAGGTGATTTGGAAGACGCATATAATGGATGGGGCTTTACAGCCCCATTTTCTCATAGATTGTTATTTCCCTAGTATTTTTTTAGGAGTTTTAATATCTATTCGTTTTGGCTTCCTTTCATCTGGAATAATTCTTTCCAAACCAATAGTTAGTAAACCATTGACTAACTCGGCACCTTTTACAACAACATCATCAGAAAGTGTAAATTGTTGATTGAAAGCTCTTTGAGCAATCCCTTGATAAACTAACTCATTTTTATCATTAACTACTTGGGTAGAAGGCCCTGCATAGGAAATTGATAAAATACCATCAGCAAGTTCAATTTCTAAATCATCTTTTGAGAGACCTGCCACTGCAACTTCAACAAAAATGTCATTACCATCTCTGCGAATATTGTATGGTGGATAAGTAGATCTAGAAGATGATTCAGAGAGCATCTGCAAACGATCGAATAAAGATTCAAAACCCAGAACTCGGGTTGAGAAAAACGGATCAGTAAAATTTAACATAATAGTCCTCCTTAGCGACTATAGAGATAACATAAAGCTTATCTCAATTAATATATGCAAGTCCTAATGGCACTTGCACAATAAATATGTGGCTTTTGAAAGAAAAATCAAGAGTGTGATTTTTTTTAATTATGAAATATAATCGAGGAACTAATAAATTTTTTAATTGTCAAAGGAAACATAATGAATAAAAATTTTTTAATGCTGTCTTTGGTTTGTTTTTTTGGTTCTTCAGTTTATGCAGAAATGCTCATAGAAGAGGGTCAAATTTGGCAACTTGAATCAAGAAGTTCAGGATCATCTTTTGTTGGATCTAAAAGTGAAGTTTTATATCGTTTGCGCTCAGATGCATATCATACTATGCGTGCAAGAAAATTTGATGAATGGGATTTATTTGCCAGAGTTGATAGCAGAGATTTACTCAGGTTAAAAAGTGGCAATGAGATAAAGATTTTGAATTTAATGCACTCTGATGAAATTGCGCGAGTTGAATTACTCGATGGCAAAGAGCAGGGCAAATATTTTTTTGTGATCGTTGATGATGTCTTTAAAAAATTTTCTTTACTAGAAAAAGATGAATCGAAAGAGTCTTAATTTTATATTTTTTATATTTCTTGTTTCAGGATGTAGTCTAACTTCATACCAACCTGGCATAGTTGAATCATCAGATGCTGGTAAAATCCAGTCCGTTCTGCTCGGCACATTGCTAAAAATTGACGAAGTCGTGATAGAAGGCAATCGAGATTTGGGGGCTACAGCTGGAGCAACAATTGGTGCTGACCTTGGGTCTGACAACGATAAAGCTCCTGTGGCTGCTGGAGTTATTGGTGCCCTCATTGGTTCTGCTATAGGATCAGAAGTAGGTGCGAATATAAATAAAGTTAATGCCTTGGAACTTACAATAGAGTTGGATTCGGGCAGACTGATTTCAATTGTTCAAGAAGCAAGTAGTGAGTTTGCTCTGATCGAAGGGCAAAGAGTCAAAATAACAAAAACCTCAAATCGTTCACGAGTCTCTCCGTTTTAATTTTTTTATGTCTCAGGATTCGGATGTTTATAGCAAAGCAGTCGATTTGCTTGCTATTAGGGAGCATTCCACTAAAGAATTAATCATTAAACTGCAGAATAAATTTCCTAAATTTAGAGACTTTAATGAAATCATTGAGCGTCTGCAACGTGAAAATCTTTTAAATAATACAAGATACGCACAAGCATATATCCGCATGAGAGCTAAAAAAGGATTTGGCAGTTTGCGAATATCCCAAGAACTAAAGGAAAAAGGCATAACAACAGAAATAATTAATGAGAATATTTCTGATGAAATAGATTGGTATCTAGTTATGCAACAAGCATTCAAAAAAAAGTACCCTCTTGGAAAAGCTGATTCTTTAAAAGATGTTATTAAGCAAAAAAGATTTCTCGCAAATAGAGGCTTCAGTTTTGAGGAAATTGAATCAGTTTTTGACTAGTACATGTTATTATTCTAATTCATGTCCTATAAGGTTTTAGCAAGGAAATATAGACCCGCAGACTTTGGTGAAGTTATCGGTCAAGATCATGTACTTCAGGTCTTAAAGAATAGTATTGAGAGTGATTCAATTCATCAAGCCTATCTATTTTCTGGTACCAGAGGAGTAGGAAAGACTACAATTGCTCGCATTTTTGCAAAAAGTCTTAATTGTTCAGCTTATGATGCTCCAACGGTAGAACCTTGTGGTAAGTGCAGTTCTTGTAATGAAATTAATTCAGGCTCCAGCATGGATTTTCTTGAAATTGATGCGGCATCAAGAACCGGCATTGATCATATGCGGGAGTTACTTAATTCTGTAAATATAACCTCAGCAAATTTTAGATATAAAGTTTTTCTCATAGATGAAGTTCACATGCTTTCCGAGGCAAGTTTTAATGCACTTCTAAAGACTCTTGAAGAGCCTCCCCCAAATGTTGTATTTCTTTTTGCAACCACTAATCCAGATAAAGTCTTAAAGACTGTAGTATCAAGATGCTTACAATTAAACCTTAAAACAGTAGGACAGGAGTTGATAGGAAATCTTTTTAAAATGATCCTTAAAAAAGAGTCGGTAAACTATGACGAAGCATCCATCAAGCTTTTGTCGTTATCAGCAAGTGGATCGGTTCGTGATGGATTAACTTTACTGGATCAAGCAATTGCCTTTGGCAACGGAACTCTTGATGAGTCCTTAGTCAATGATTTATTGGGAACTTTTGACAGATCATTGTTATTACAAATGGTTGATTCCATTTTTAACAATAATCAAACAGATGCTTTTCTCTATCTTGAAAAATTGGAAAGAACTTCTGCTGACTATGACTTACTTTTAAAAGACTTAATTTCTATTTTTCATGAAATATCTTTGCATCAGATTCTCAAGAACTCAACTGATGAGTCAATAATTGCCTTATCCACTTCAGTTGATCCGCAGTTAAATCAATTATTTTATGAAATTGCTGTTAACTCTTTTTCAAATTTACATGCCCATCCACTACCTAAAGAAGCTGTCGAAATGAGTATTTTACGAATGCTTGCTTTTCAACCATTGAATGATGGAGTGACAATAGATACCTCTAATTTAAAAAAAAAAGTAAAAGAGACCAATAATAAGTCAGCATTAGAATCAGAAATTAGCATTTCACCCCAACCAAAAGAAGATTTTTTGGAGATGAAAGACTGGTATAAATTTTTAGATACTGCAAATATTTCCCCAACATCCAAAGCTTACATTGGTAATTTTCAGTTTAAAGAATTTACAAATTCTTCAATTGAATTAATTGCAAATGATGATGAAATCTTGCCATCTAAAATATCTAAAGAATTAGATAAACATATTTTTCAGCATTTTCAAAAAAACTTTAAAATAAATATTATCAAAGGAAATGTTATCGACACACCAAATATGCAAGAAGCTAAAAACAACGAAAAAATTCGCAAAAATGTTAAGACCAATATTGAGAATAGTGATGCCTTTCAGAATTTAGTTAAATCATTTGGTGCAGAAATTGAAAATATAAACATAAACAATAAAAGCTAACATGTCTGAAGATTTGCTTACAAAATTAGTTAATGCCCTAACCATTTTGCCTGGAGTAGGTAAAAAATCTGCACAGAGAATGGCTCTTTTTCTTTTGGATAAAAATCAACAGGGTGCCAGAGAAATTGTGCATTCATTATCTGGTGCCATAGAATCGATACAAAGGTGTGAAGAATGCAGGATGTTAACATCTCAGAAACTGTGTAATGTTTGCATGGATGTCAAAAGAGATTCAAGTTGCATATGTGTGGTTGAAAGTCCTGCTGATTATTTGGCTATCGAAAATACCGGAGGTTTTTCAGGAAAGTACTTTGTATTAATGGGAAGATTATCTCCAATGGATGATATTGGCCCTGAAGATTTGGGAATCGACAAATTGCTTGAATTAATTCGTAGTAAAGATATTCAAGAAGTAATTTTAGCTACTAGCTCAACTGTTGAGGGGGATGCAACAGCAATATATATTAAAGATCATTGCGAAAACGTGAAAGTTACAAGAATTTCTTATGGTATTCCTATTGGAGGAGAGTTAGAGTATGTAGATAGCAATACTATTGCCAGATCAATAATTGGGAGAATAGATATAAATGACGATTAAATCAGATAATTGGATCAAGCAAAAAGCACAATCAGTTGGGATGATTGAGCCGTTTGAAGAAAATCAAGTTAGGGTTACGAATGATCAAAGTAAGGTAATCTCATACGGTTTATCCAGTTATGGTTATGATGTTAGATGTGCTAACGAGTTTAAAGTCTTTACAAACATTCACTCTTCCATTGTTGATCCAAAATCTTTTGATGAGAAAAGTTTTGTAGATATTACTTCTGATGTTTGCATCATCCCTCCTAATTCTTTTGCTCTAGCAAGAACCATAGAATATTTCAGGATTCCTAGAAATGTTTTAACGATATGTCTTGGTAAATCTACTTATGCTAGATGCGGTATTATCGTAAATGTAACTCCTCTTGAGCCCGAGTGGGAAGGACATGTAACTTTGGAATTCTCCAATACAAGTAACTTACCAGCAAAAATTTATGCTGGTGAGGGGGTAGCACAAATGATTTTTCATGAATCAGACGAAAATTGCAGTGTTAGTTACAAGGATAGAGAGGGGAAATATCAGGGGCAAACCGGAGTGACTTTACCCAAAACTTAGAATTTTTACTGGATCAATTGAAGTTCTTCTTGAAGTTCTTTTGTCATCAACTTTCAGCAAAATAAAATCTAGATTTTTAGCAAAAAAATATTTTGTAGTTCTATTTTCAGTTTCTCGTAGTACAACATAGCATGGATAATTTACGTCTTTGATAGTTAGAGTCTCTTCGCCAGTGACCTTAAAGTCATTTGAATAGATTTCGCCATCATCAAGTTTCAAAATATCTAAACTGAATTCGGTAATACCTTTTTTTAGGTTTGATCTCATTTTCATAGCCATTGATAAGGGATCAAGTGGGATTACATCATCTTCAATAGGCACCATCCAAATAACATTGCCAGTTGATTTAATTGTAAGATCTTTGTAATCAAAATTAATTATTTGAATGCCTGCTTCACGCTGAAAGGGAGCTTTGATTTGTTGCGTGTACGATTGAGGAAAAATTTTTTTATTCCCAACTCGAAGGCTTGCTGTTTGATTCAAAGAAGCATTAAGAAGGGAATTTTTACCGTCAAAGGTAATGGCATATTCGTTTGATGATTTAGTTTTTTCAAATTTTTTTGTACCTTCAAGAGAGGCAAAAGGAAAACTAATATCAAATCTTATTTCATAATTTTCAAAATTATCTGATGCATTAAGTGAAGCACCAAATAAAAGAGTATTAAAAATTATAAGTCTTGTAATAAATTTCATTTTGTTTTTCTATTTCTAAAGTTGCAAACTTATTAACGATATAAGGGAGTAAATCATGCTCGATTTTATGAATTCTTTCAATAAGTTTTGCGATATTTTCTGATTTTTCTACTTTCAGTTTTCCTTGGGCAATAACCTTACCAGCATCAAGTTCATTATTTACAAAATGTATTGTGACACCATGAAATTTATCATTATTCTCAATAACTTTTTGATGCGTGTCGAGCCCTGGATATTTAGGGAGCAAAGAGGGGTGTATATTTATTATTTTATTTTCAAATCTATCAATGATAATGTTTGTCAAAATCCGCATAAAACCGGCAAGTACAATCAAATCAGGCTGCATTTTGATTAGAGAGTCTAAGACTCTTTGATCAAATTCTTCTCGCGATAAAAACTCTTTGTGATCGATAATTTCACAAGGAATAGAATGATTTTCTGCTCTTTTAATTGCAAAAGCATTAGGATCATTACAAATTACACCAACAATATTTCCTGTAATATGGTTTTCAATGCAGTTATTAATAAGTGCTTGAAGATTTGAACCATTTCCAGAAACAAGGACAACAATCTTGAACATTATGTAAAGAAAATATTTTGATTATCTTTTTGATTAATAATTTTGCCAATTACATGTGCTTTTATGTCTCTATCCTCCATTACTTTTTGAAGGTTATTTATTTCGTTGGGAGCGATGACAATCGTTAAACCAATACCACAGTTGAAAATGGTTTGCATATCAGTATCCGAAAGGTTTCCACTAGTTTGAAGCCATTGGAAAAATTCGGGTAATTTCCATTTTGAATAAAAGATTTCAGCTGCAAGATGCTTTGGAATAGATCGGGGAATATTCTCTACTAATCCACCACCTGTTATATTTGCTATAGATTTAATACTGATACTATTTTTTAATTTGTCAATCAAATTTGGATACAAATATGTGGGTTGCAATGCATGCTCAATCCACTTTTGCTTATCAGCATCACTCTCATGATCGAGTATTTTTCGAATTAGTGAATAACCATTAGAGTGCGCCCCACTTGAGTCAATACCAATAATTAAGTCATGCTCAGCAACACTTTTTCCATCAATAATTTTTGTTTCATCTACAATGCCTACACAAAATCCTGCCAAATCAAAATTATCATTCACATAGTGACCGGGCATTTCTGCAGTCTCACCACCAAGCAAAACACAGTTAGAAGATTTGCAAGCATTGGCAATGCTTTCAATAATAATTCTTGCCTGTTTAACATTAAGTTTAGAAGTAGCAAAATAATCTAAAAAAAATAAAGGCTTTGCTCCACAAGTAATCAAATCATTAACGCACATACCAACTAAATCTTGCCCAATGGTGTGCAATGAATTGTTAGCCAAAGCCAAGGAAACCTTAGTTCCTACCCCGTCAGTACATGCCACAAGAGTAGGGTTTTTTATATCTTTAGGCAGAGAAAAAAGTCCAGCAAACCCCCCAAGATCTGTTAAAACATTATTATTAAAGGTATTTTTAATTGGTCCTTTAATTTGTTGGACAAGTTCATTGCCAGCATTTATGTCAACACCAGCTTTTTTATATGGATCATTTTTCATTGATAGTTTTTTTCACTAAAATGTCATAGATGAAATACTTTTTATCTCAAATTTCTTTTTGCATATTCATTATCTTTTCAAATCTAACTTTTGGAAAGGAATTTAATAAACTTTTTGAGGTAAATATACAAATGGAACCCACAAAGATTCCATTTGAGTCTCAAGTAGATTATGCATTTGAAGCGCTCTTAGTGAAATTGCTTGGTCAAGAATCAGAAGAAATTGTTTTTGAAATTCTATCTACAAATAGATCAGAGGATTTTCTTTTAAGCTATGCCTATTCCAAAATCAATGAGTTAAGTTTTTTAAATGCAAAGTTTAACCAAGATTTTGTTATTCAATCGTTTCGAAGCTTGGACATTGAATTTGTTCCCCAAAATAGACCGGTAGTTTTGTTTGATGTAATTATTGATAACGGATTTGCATCACCATATGTTCTCACCAACAGCAAATCAGAAAAAAGCATTAATCAAAGTATCCAAAATATCTTAGAGCAAGTGAGTGAGGAGAGGGGTATTTTTCTAGAATTACCTGTTGATACTCTTCGACCAATACAGGATGAGAAACTACAATTTGAAAAGGTTAAAAACTTTTACTCAGAGTATGATTATGATTTTCTAGAAACAATATCAATTGAAAGACAGGATCTAAATGAGTGGGTGTTATCTGATAAAGAAGTCAATTTATCATTTAAAAATATTGATTTGCTTCTTGAATACTTTCAAAATAATTTACAAGC
>Ga0207985_1000160_pt1 | contig 17383 bp, 19 predicted proteins | sample ETNtaG_3_FD_185761 | JGI IMG/M metagenome (GOLD analysis project Ga0207985, IMG submission 185761) | Marine microbial and viral communities from oxygen minimum zone, Eastern Pacific Ocean - ETNP201302SV84 (SPAdes) (version 2) | ecosystem: Environmental > Aquatic > Marine > Unclassified ...
AGTTCCAGAAGTATTATTATCTGGCGATCATAAGGCAATTGAAAAATGGCGTAATGATAAAAAGTTAGAAATTACAAAAGACAGAAGACCTGATCTTTTAAAGAAAGAAAAAAATGAGTAATACATTAAGAGACGATTTACCAAATTTTAAAGCTGGAGATGAGCTTTCAATCTATGTTAACGTACGAGAAGGCCAAAAGGTTAGACAGCAGTTATTTAAAGGAACTGTTATTGCGCGTAAAGGTTCTGGTATTGCTGAAACTATCACAGTAAGAAAAATTTCTAATGGTATTGGAGTCGAAAGAATTTTTCCACTTCATTCTCCATCAATTGCATCTATAAAAGTTGATAGAGTAAATAAAGTAAGAAGAGCAAAATTATACTATTTAAGAGGATTATCAGGTAAAGCAGCTCGTCTTGCAGAAAAGAAGTAAAGTTTGCCTTCTAGATCTATTTTATTTGTTTTAAGCCTATCCCACATGTCTAATCACATCATAATGATGTTGATTCCAAGCATGTATATAAATTTAATTGATTTTTTTTCATTAAATGCCGCTGAAGTTGGATTAATATTTAGTATTGTAAGCTTTTGTTTTGGCGTCGGTTCATTACCAATGTCTTTCTTATATAATAAATATGGACCAAAAAAATTGATTACATTCTCGCAGATAGGAATTCTCATTTCAGCTTTATTAGTAAGTGTTTCAAATAATGTTTTAATGTTTTCGTTAAGCAGTATTCTTTTAGGTCTTTTTGCAAGTATTCATCATCCTGTTTCTTTAACTCTAATTTCTGAAACTTTTGATAAAAATATTGCTAAAGCCAATGCGTTTCATGGAGTTTTTGGTTCAATTGGAGTTTCTTTAGGGCCATTAATATCATATTTTGCTTTAATAAATTACAGTTGGCATTATGCGTTTATTTTTACTGCTATTTTAAATACTTTTTTAATACCACTTTCTTTAAAGTTCATTCCTAATACTAAAAAAATGGACATAATAAGTTTGAAAGATTTCAATGACAGTGGACAAAACTCTATTCTATCAATTTTTTTCTTAATTTCATTTGTTGTAGGTTTGTCATTTACTGTTTTTAATACATTTATACCTTCAGTATTTAATTTAGATTTTGGTTCAAATTCTAATTCCATTGTTTCTGGGATAATGTTAACAGGCTTTATTGGTCAAATACTATCTGGATATTTGGGAGATAAATTTGATAGAATTAAATTGTTATCTGCAGTTTTTATTTTGCTAATACCTCTATTTATTTCAATTATTTTTGTTGGAAAAACACTTATAATATTTGTTTCAGTTTTCTTAGCAATTATTATGTATTCAATTCAGCCATTAATTAATTCGATAATTAAGGATATTACTTCTTTAAAGATAAGATCGGTGGTTTTTGGTTTAAACTTTTTTTTAATGTTTGGTCTTTCAGGTTTAGCAGCATATTTAGGAGGATTAATAGCAGATAATTATAGTTTTAAACTAATTTTCCCTATATTTTCATTACTGTTTCCTATTGGAATATTTTTACTTTATTTGCTAGATATGAAAAAAAGAGTTAAAGCTTAATGTTGGTTAGTATGACAGGTTTTGGTTCTTCAAGTTATGAAGATTCAAATTTATCAATTAGTATTGAATTAAAATCCTTTAATTCGAGATATTTTGAATTAAATACAAAATCTTTTGATCTTTCAGGCTCATTTGAATACAAGATCAGAAACTATTTAAAAAAACAACTATCAAGAGGGTCTGTCACATTGTTTATTAAGGTTGATTCAAAAGACACATTTAAGTTTAATAGTCATAAAACCTCAAGTGTCTTAAAAGCATATAAAGAAATTGAAAATAGACATGGTATTGAGCTGAATTACAGTCAATTACTTAGAAATAATGATATTTTGACTTTTATACCACACTCCGAAAAAACGCAAAAAAAGATTTTTTCGTGCGTTAAAAATGCAACAAAAGAATTAATTGCTATGCGTAAAGAAGAAGGTTCGATGATTGAAAAGGAGTTTTTTAAATATTTAGAAATTGCTAAAAAAGATTTAGTAAAAATTGAGAAAATTCAAGAAAAAAAATATCAAAATAAAGCAAGTTCAAAATCAAATATTGATAATGTTGACGAGTTAGAAAAAATAGACATTTCAGAAGAAATCGATAGAATTAATAGTCATTTAGGTCAGATTTCGCAATCTATAAAATCACCACAATTATCAGGAAAGAAAATTAACTTTATTTTGCAAGAAATAAATAGAGAATCCAATACCATCTTATCAAAGTTTTTAGATAAAAGAGTGTCAAAACATGCAATAAGTTTAAAAATGCAAGCTGAAAAATTGAGAGAGCAGATAGGAAACATCCTATGAAGAATTTTATAATTATATCAGGATCTTCTGGTTCCGGCAAGACAACTTTATTGGAATTATTATCAAGAGACTTAAATATTGAGATTTCGGTATCTTATACCACAAGAAATAAAAGAAAATATGAAATTGATGGGGTTCATTATAACTTTATAAACAAAAGTCAATTCGAACAAATGATTGAAGACAATCTATTTCTTGAACATGAAAATGTTCATGGTGATTTATATGGTACTGCATTAAGCAGTTTGGGACAATACATTGATAATAATAAGCTTTTATTTTTTGAATTAGATGTCAATGGTGCAGTCAGTTTAATGAATTATTATCCAAATAATACTATATCAATCTTTTTGTCTCCCCCAAACCTTGAAGAATTAAGAAAAAGATTGGTTTTAAGATCAACAGAAACTGAAGAAGAAATTAATAAAAGATTAAGCAGGTTTGAGGAAGAGGACAATTTAAAAAAAGAATTTGACTATAATCTTATTAATGATAACTTCGAAACCACGTTTGAAAAGATTAAAGAAATAATAAATAGACATAAAAAAGAGGATTAAAATGGCTGTAGACCCAATTTCATTTAAAAGACTTTTAAAAAAGACAGATGATATTTATGAGGCTGTTGTTGTTTCATCTAAAAGAGCAAAACAAATTCTTCAAGACAGAATTGTCAAGCAAATGATTGATGAAAATGAAGAGGTTGCTGAAGATGGAATTCTTGCAGAGCCTGTTGTTAGAGAGAACATTGATTTTGATAAAGAAGAAAAAGTTACCTCTATTGCTCTAGATGAATTTCTTGATGGTGGTATTGATTGGGATAAGACCGAAGAATCAATTGAACACTAGTTCTTTTAAACAAAGATTTATCAATCAAAATAAGCAATTGTTCGGAAATGAGATATATCTGAACCAGCTTTCACTAACTAACAAAAAAAAAGTTAAAATTCATGACTCTTGGTATAATGAGCTTAAGGATGAATTTGAAAAGAATTATTGGAAAGATCTTTCTTCTAAGGTAAAAAGTTTTTATAAAAATAAAGTTATATACCCAAAACCTTCTCTAATGTTTAATGCATTTAATTCGACAAAACTTAATGAGGTAAAAGTAGTTATTATTGGGCAAGATCCATATCACGGCGAAGGACAAGCAAATGGCTTATCATTTAGTGTTAACGATAAGATTACGATTCCTCCATCACTTTTAAATATTTTTAAAGAATTAAAATCGGATTTAAATGTTAATATTCCAGATTCAGGTAATTTACAGTCATGGGCAAATCAGGGAGTTCTATTATTGAATACTGTTTTAACTGTCGAAAAGGATAACGCTAATTCACATAAAGGATTAGGATGGGAAATATTTACAAAAAAAGTTATTGAAATCGTGTCTTCTGAATTAAATAATATAGTTTTTGTCTTATGGGGTAAGCAAGCACAATCATTTCAGGATATAATAGATAATTCAAAGCATTGTATAATATCCTCTGTTCATCCATCGCCTCTTTCAGCTCATAAAGGTTTTTTTGGATCAAAGCCATTTTCAAAAGCAAATGATTTTTTGAAACAAAAAGGTATTAAACCTATTGATTGGAAAATAAATTAATACTTTTTAACTACAGGATTATCTTGTCAGATTATCAAAAGATTACTAATCTATTAAAATATAAAATTTTAATTGTTGACAGAGTGTGGATAAATAAAAATGGCTGAAATTAAAAAAACTGAAGGTTTAAACTTACAACCTCAAGCTCTTGAGGCTGAAGAAGCAGTATTAGGATCAATGATGATTGATGAAGATGCTGCTAATAAGGCTATAAGTATTTTAGGTTCAAGTCATTATTTTTACAAAGATTCACATAAAAAAATATTTGAAGCCATGCTTGTTCTAATGAACAATAGCGATCCTATTGATACGGTATCTGTTTCAGATGAGCTTAAAAAGGGAAAAAACTTAAAGTCTGTCGGCGGAATTTATTATTTAACTGGGTTGGTAGATAAAGTACCAACTTCAGCAAGAGTTGAGACATACGCTGAAATTGTAAAAGAAAAAGGCATGTTAAGAGATTTAATTACTACTTCTCATGAAATTTCTAAAAAAGCTTTAGATGCTGGAGATTCTGTTGGATCAATTCTTGATGAAGCTGAACAATCAATTTTTAGTTTAACAGAACAAAAAGATTCAAAAATATATCAACATATTGAACCAATTTTATCAAGCACTGTTAAAAGAATAGAAAATATGGCGGCAAATCCAGGTTCTATCATTGGAGTTCCTTCTGGTATTATAGATTTAGATAAGTTAACAGCAGGATTTCAGAATGGTGATTTAATTATAATTGCAGGGAGACCTTCTATGGGTAAAACTGCTTTAGCCTTAACTATTGCTAGAAATGCTGCAATTGAAAATAAATCTGCAACTGCTATTTTCAGTCTTGAAATGTCAAGTGATCAGCTTGGACAGAGATTATTGACCTCGGAAGCGAGAGTGGATAATGCACTGGTAAGAAGAGGAAGTCCAAATATTAAGTGGAAAAATATAAATATTGCTTCTGGAAAACTTGCTCAAGCTCCTCTTTATATTGATGATACTCCTGCTTTATCTATACTTGATCTTAGATCAAGAGCTAGAAGACTTAAAAGAGAAAGAAACATAGAATTGATTATCGTAGATTATTTGCAATTAATGCAAGGGCCAAAAAATTCTGAAAATAGGCAAAACGAAATTTCACAAATTACCCAGTCTTTGAAAGCGCTCGCTAAAGAATTAGATATACCTGTTATTGCTCTTTCTCAGCTCTCAAGAGCAGTTGAGCAAAGAACTAAAAAAGAACCTATGCTATCAGATTTGAGAGAAAGTGGTGCTATTGAGCAAGACGCTGATGTTGTAATCTTTCTTTACAGACCTGCAGTTTATGATAAAGAAGACCAAGATCTTAAGGGATTAGCATACTTGATTGTTGCAAAACAAAGAAATGGTCCTACTGGACGTGTCACTGCTACATTTATTGATACGTATGCAAGATTTGATAATCATCAAGAATTCTAAAATATGAGCAATAGTGTTATTAAAAATAATGATAAGGTTATTGCTGAAAAAAGCAAGAATCTACTTAAAAGAATTCCAACAAAGAAAAATAGAAAACAAGTTGAAAATGCTCTTGAATTTTCTATTAAAATGCATCATGGGCAAACAAGAAAGTCAGGACTACCATTTGTTAGTCATTGTATAGATGTTGCAAATATTTTAATTGACTGGAATATGGATCATACAACTATTGTTAGTGCTTTACTTCATGATGTTGTTGAAGATACTGAAGTAAAATTGTCAGATATAAAAGATGAATTTGGTCCTGATGTTGCTCTTCTAGTTGATGGTGTTACAAAAGTAGAAAATATTTCTTTTCGATCAAAAGAGCACAAACAGGCCGAAAATTTTACAAAATTATTTCTTTCTTTAGCAAGAGATTTAAGGGTAATTATTATAAAGTTTGCAGACAGGCTGAATAATATGGAAACAATTCAATTTCTTTCTTCAAAAAAAAGAAAAGAAATTGCATTAGAAACCAAAGAGATTTTTGTACCGCTTGCCCATAGATTAGGAATGGCCAAATTAAAATGGAAGCTTGAAGATTTATCTTTAAAGTGTTTAGACCTTAGAGCATTTAACAATATAAAGAAGAAAATTGAGACCTCAACAAGATTAAATGAAGATATTTTATCAAATGCTATTAAACCGATAAAGTCAGAGCTTAATTCCTATAAAATAAAGTCTAATATTTTTGGTAGGTATAAATCCATTTCATCTATTAATAGAAAAATAGAAAGAAGCGGTAAAAAATTTGAAGAAATTTATGATTTATATGCCATAAGGATTGTTGTTGACAAGATTGAAGAGTGTTATCTTGCTCTTGGTGTAATTCATAGTATATACCCTCCTTTACAAGATAGGTTTAAAGATTTTATTGCAACTCCAAAAACCAATGGCTACCAATCAATTCACACAACTGTATTAACAAAAGATAATAGATTAACTGAGTTCCAAATTAGAACAAAGGATATGGATAATACAGCAGAAGTTGGTGTAGCAGCACATTGGCTATACAAGGGAAGTGAAGAAATCGGAGAGTTTGATACCCAAGTATCGTGGTTGAGAGATTTATTATCTATGTTAAACAGTGATACATCAGAACCTGAAGAACTCATGGATTTACTAAAAATTGATATGTTTGAAGATGAGATTTTTGTTTTTACTCCTAGAGGTGATTTGATAAAACTTCCAGTTAACTCTACTCCGCTAGATTTTGCTTTTGCAATTCATGGAGATTTAGGTTTTACAACTGTAAGATCTAAAGTAAATAAAAAATTAGTACCGCTAAGTTATAATCTCAAAAGTGGTGATATCATAGAAATTGAAACAAATAAGAATCAAACACCTAATAGTGGATGGTTAAAATTTGTAAAAACTTCTAGAGCCAAACATGAAATATCAAAGTATTTGAGAAAAATTGAACTTGAAGAAAGTATTAAGATCGGAAATGAAATCTTAGAAAAATCATTAAGAAAATTAAAAATATTAGACAGGTTAAAAGAATTCAAAAAAAATTACACAATGGCAGGATTTGATTCTCTAAATAACATGCTTTCAGATATTGGCAAAGGAGGTATTATTGTAAAAGATATAATTCCAAAAATTTTACCAGATTTACAAACCAAGTTAAATAAAGAGATTGATTCAACAGAATTTGTAGATACAGCAAGATCTGATGTTGACGGAATAAATTTGGATGGAGTAAAAAATCTAGTCGTTGATTATGGAAAATGTTGCAATCCAATTCCTGGAGATAATGTTATTGGTTATATTTCAAGAGGAAGAGGGCTCATCGTTCACGAATTATCTTGTTCAAACTTATCATCATTATCATCTAAAAAAGATAGGTTAGTTTCAGTTAATTGGAATGCCAAAGAAGATTTAGCTTTTCGATCAAAAATTCATATAACATGTATTGATACTGCTGGAATGCTTAATGAAATCGCAAATATTATTACTAAAAATAATGTTAATATGATTGATGTTTCAACTGATGTAGCAGAAGGTGGTATAGCTAATATATGGATAATTTGCAAAGTACAAAGTAGAGAGAAGCTAGATTCTGTAATTAAAGATATAAAAAAACTTAAGAATGTTGATTCGGTTGAGCGTGTTCATGAATAAAAGATTGATTGGAATAGATTACGGCCTATCAAAAGTTGGATTATCAATATCTGATCCTTTAAAGATTATATCTATTCCTTTAACCGTTATAAAATATAAAAATAGTGAAGAGCTTTTAAATAAACTTAAAGAAATTGCAATTGAAAACGATGTTGATTCTTTTGTTATTGGATATCCACTTAATATGAATAATAAAAAGAATAAAATGACAGAATTAGTTGATATTTTTTTTGAAGAACTTAAAAATATGAAATTTAAAGTTTTTCTTCAGGATGAAAGACTTTCAAGTGAATCAGCAAAAAAAATTATGCATGAACAAAATATTAAGACAGGAGAAAATAAAGAGCAGATTGATTTAATTGCTTCAACAATAATATTGCAATCATTTTTAGACAAAGGCGTTGTTTAAATGAATAAAAAAAATTTACTACTATCCCTTGCGAGTGGATTGATGCTAGGGTTGTCTTTTCCTCCATTTCATTTTGGATTTTTAGCATGGATTTTTTTAGTTCCACTTTTAATTATTTTTAATGACAACATTAACTTCGCTAAAAAAATATTATTATTCTATTTGGCAGGGTTTACTAGTCATGCAATTATTACACATTGGGTTGCATTAAATTCTGGTACTTCTGTTGAGGTTGCAATTATTTCTTATTTAGCACTCTGTATTTTCTATTCATTGTATTGGGTTTTATTTTGTTTTCTTCTACAGGTTTTAAAAAAAAGAAATATATCAGCAAAATTTCATTTAATAATTATACCGTTGTTTTGGGTTTTAATTGAAAATTTAAGAGATATTGGTCCACTTGCTGCACCATGGTTAAATTTTCCATTAAGTCAAACAGGTTACGATAGACTAATACAAATTGTTAGTTTGCATGTTGATTTATCTACATTTGTAATCATTCTATTGAATGTTTTAATCTACAAATTCATAGCATTAAATAATAAAAATTACCTTTATAGCTTTGTATCCATCTTGATTCTTAATGCAATATTGGGACAAACTTTAATTTCAAGCTATAATTCATCAGAATTTAAAAAGGTAATTAATGTTTCAATTGGCCAGCCAGTGATTTATCCGGATGAAAAGTGGAATCCAAATCTTAGACAAAGAAATGAAAATATTATGAATGAACTTCTTCAAAAGTCATTAGAAACAAATCCAGACGTTATTATTTGGCCAGAAGCTGCTTTAACATCTTTTTTAGCTATTTCAGAGTCAAAAAAAAGAAATGAATTACAACAGAAAATTAAAGAATCCACTTTGATAACTGGGATTCCTCAAAGAGTTTTTATAGATAATGATCTAAAGGTTTATAATAGTGCTATTTTTTTACGGCCAGATGGATTTTATGATACTTACCAAAAGATTTTTTTAGTACCCTTTGCAGAATACGTTCCTTTTTTTAAAAATTGGTTATCAAAAATGAACCAATTTGACGATATGGGTAGTTTTACCCCTGGAGAAAGTTATAACACATTTAATATTGGTGATATAACTTCATCCATTCTTATTTGTTATGACTCGAGTAGTTACAAAATTGCGAAGAAAATGGTTGATAAAGGAGCAGAGATAATTTTTGTTATTACAAATGACTCTTATGTGGGTAAAGCAATGCCTTATCAACATTTTGAACATGCAAAGTTAAGGTCAATCGAATTAGGAGTTCCTTTCGTTCAGAGTGCAAATAATGGAATCTCAGGGGTTATTCTTCCTTCCGGAGAAGTATTAATTAAATCTATCATTGATGAAAGAAATATCTTTAATCAATCAATAAAGCTTAGATGAGAAGATATAAGATAATTATTCAATATGATGGAACAAATTTTTCTGGTTTTCAATCTCAAAAAAATCAAAGAGGTATTCAGGATAAAATTGAATCTTCAATAGCATCATTAAATCATGATAAAAAAGTTAGAATTTATGGCGCAAGCAGAACTGATACAGGTGTACATGCTTTAGGTCAGGTTGCACATTTTGACTTAGATTCAAAGTTAAATGATAAAGATCTTCTAAGGGCTATTAATGCACGACTCGATAGACAAATTAGAATATCATCTTTGAAAGAAATTAATGAGAATTTTCATAGCAGGTTTGATGCAAAAAGCAAAGAATATAACTATTTATGCTGTCTAAGCGATAACCCTCTTTTGCTAAAAGATCATCACTATATTAAAAAAGTAGATTTCAATATACTTTCAGATGTTTCTAAAATAATTGAAGGAGAACACGATTTTTTGTCATTTTCAAAATTTTCAAATAAAAAAAATAATTATTGCAAAATATTTACCTCAAAATGGGTTTTTGATGATAATAATGAGGAAAAACTATCATATATTATTCATGGAAATAGATTTTTACATCATATGGTAAGATATTTAGTCGGTACGATGATAGCTGTTAGTCAAAAAAAGATTTCAATTAATGATTTTAAAAATTTATTAGGAAAGCCCAGAAAAGATGCAAAAATATTCAAAGCACCAAGCAATGGATTAATTTTAAAGGAAATTTTTTATGAAGATTAAATTTTTAGCTCTATCCATTTTTATTTTTCTGGGTTGTATCAATGAAAGAAGTGAAGATATTCAAATTTCTTCATCTAAATCAACAGCAATTTCAAAAGCAGTTGAATCAGCAAGCCCAGGTGTTGTGGGAATTTATAGAAGTCAGGAGATTGTTTTAAGAACTTGGAGAGGTTACAGAAACATGAAACCAGTTTCTTCAAATGGGTCAGGGTTTATCATAAGTGAAGATGGTTATATCCTAACAAATGCTCATAATATCAGAGATAATTTTAGATCATCTGTTATTACAACAGATATCAATGTTTCTGTTGTAATACCTGGTGGAAAAACATACGATGCTTCTATTGTTGGAATAGATATGATATCAGATATTGCGTTACTAAAAATTGATGGAGAAAAATTTGATTATTGCAATTTAGGTAATTCAGATAATGTTAAAGTTGGTGAATGGGCTATTGCTTTAGGAAATCCTAGGAATTTAATTTCAAACGTTCAATATCAACCAATCGCTTCAGCTGGTATAATTAGTGCAATAAATGCAGATTTTAATCTTGATTCTAATTCTGGAAAACTTTTAGACAACATGATTCAAACTGATGCATCACTTAATCCAGGTAATAGTGGGGGGCCATTAATTGATTCAAATGGAAATGTAATCGGTATAAATACTTTTACTAGATCAGATTCAGAAAACTTAGGTTTTGCAATTCCAATAAATTTTGCAAAAAAAATTGCAAATGAATTAAAGCTAAAAGGTATAATTGATAGAAGAGTTTCTTTCGGATTTAATTCAAGACAATATTTATATGGTCCTGAAAAAGATCAAATAGGTTTATTTATTGATAAGGTAGATTATAATGATAGTGCCAGAAATGAAGATTTATTTAGAGGAGATATTATTGTTGCAGTTGAAGGGTATAAAATTGAATCTTTAGATGAAATTAAAATAGTTTTAATTAAATTAGATGTAAGGTCAGGAGATGAAATTGAGTTAACTGTCCTTAGAGAAAATAATTTCAAAGATATTAAAATGACTTTAGGGGAAATATGACAAGAAGAAGTATAAAGCTTATTATTTTTGGTCTATGTACAGGAGCTTTACTTGGTACATTTGTTGGTAATTCTATTGCTTTCCTGTTACCTGATGGAAGTGCAGTAAAACAATTTTTCTTAATTTCTTATGATTTTACATTTGGTTCAATGAATAGTGAATATTTAATAGATTTAGGCGTAATTGTCATAGATTTTGGTTTTATTTTAAAATTTAATGTTTGTAGCATTATTGGTTTCGGCATTGCATATTATTTGTTAAAATACTTTAGATAAAATAAGAGGTTTATATGTTTAATTTAGGTACTGGTGAATTAGTTTTAATTTTTTTAATTCTTTTACTTCTTTTTGGCGGCAAAAGACTTCCTGGAATTGCTAGAGGTTTTGCAAATTCTTTGAGGGAGTTTCGTGGCGCTTTAGAGGATACTAAAGAAGAAATTAAAAAATCTGAAAATTCTGAAAATTAAATTAGATGAGTCCATCTAATTCTTTAGAGCAGAAATTACTTACTATTAAAGAGAAAATTTCTGACAGTAAGACAAATTCTGTTATTAGAAATCGCATTAGTAAAATTGATTTAAATAAATCAAGACAAGGTCTTCTAAAAGATAAAACATTCTTAATAAAAGATAACATTGCAATTAAAGATGAGCTTTTAACTTGTGCATCAAATATTTTGGAATCCTATAAGTCTCCTTACAATGCAACTGTAATTGATAAAATTGTCAATGAAGGTGGTATAATTGTTGGTCAAACAAATTGTGATGAATTTGCAATGGGATCCTCTACAGAATTTTCTATCTATGGAGCTGTTAAAAATCCATTTAATCTTGATTTGGTTGCTGGAGGTTCAAGCGGAGGTTCAGCGGCTGCAATTGCAGAAGGATTATCAGACATTGCTTTAGGTTCAGACACTGGTGGTTCAGTAAGGCAACCAGCGGCATTTTGTGGTATTTATGGATTAAAGCCGTCATATGGAAGGATATCTAGATATGGATTAGTTGCGCATGCATCGTCTTTTGATACTATTGGTATTATGTCTAAAAATCTTAATGATGTTTATAGAACATTTTGTTCTATTTCAGGTTTAGATAAAAAAGATTCTACAAGTTATGATATTGAAATTCCTAATCACGAGTCTTTTAATGAAAAAAAATTACCAAAATCAGTTGGTATAATTAAAAATGAAATTTTGGATAAAATAAATCCTGAAATAGCTGAAAAATATCATTTATTGGTTGATTTTTTAAAGACAAAAAAAGTCAAGATCATTGAAATTGATTTACCATATTTTGATTATTGTATTCCAGCATATTATGTATTGACAATGGCAGAAGCTTCATCCAATCTATCAAGATTTGATGGAATTAGGTATGGAAATAGAGCCAATAGCAAGGATCTCAATCAATTATATATTAAATCAAGAACTAACGGTTTTTCAGATGAAGTAAAAAGAAGAATTATGACAGGTACTTATGTTCTTTCTTCAGGGTATTACGATGCATACTTTTCAAAGGCTTTAAAGGTTAGAAGATTAATTAAAAATGGATATTCTAAAATTTTCAGTAATTGTGAAAATTTACTTATTCCAACTACCCCTGAATTGCCATTTAAGCTTAATAATAATTTAGATGAACCATTAAAAATGTATTTATCAGATATGTTTACAGTTCCAATAAATTTAGCTGGGATTGCTTCTATCAATATACCAGCTGGTTTTTCTTCAAATAAGCTTCCAATTGGTCTTCAATTAGTTTCTAATTCTTTTAAAGAGGAAACTTTATTTAGTTTTGCTCATATATTAAGTGAAGAGGAAATTTTTGAATCAAATTAATGGAATTTTTATACCCAAATTTTTTATTTATAATACCATTTTTTTTGGTTTTAGTATTTCTTAAAAAATTTTTTTTCAAAAGAAATTTATCTATTCAAGTATCAAACTTTAATTCCTTAAAAAAAAATTTTGGATACAGGGGAAAAATCAAAGTCTTCCTTATTCAACTTCTATTTATTTCTGCTATTGTTTCACTTATTATAGGTCTAGCAAGACCAAGAATCTCATCAGTTGACAAAAATATAACTGTAGAAGTAATCGATATTGTGCTCGTATTGGATACAAGTAGTAGTATGCTTGCAGAAGACTTTAAGCCAAATAGGCTTGAGGCGGTTAAGGAAGCAGCAAAGGAATTCATTCAGAATAGAAATGGAGATAGGATTGGTTTATTAGTTTTTGGTAAAGATACATTTATTCAATGTCCATTAACAATTGACTATAGCGTACTAAATAATCTTTTATCTGAGGTTACTGTAATGGAGCCTAAATATGATGGTACAGCAATTGGTGTTGCAATTGCGAATGGAGTAAATAGGCTCAGAAATAGTGATTCTAAAAGTAAAGTGATTATTTTGCTTTCAGATGGTAGTAATAACGTAGGTTCGATTGATCCAATATCTGCTGCAAAAATTGCAAAAGAGTATGGTATTAAGGTATATACTATTGGAGCAGGTACTAATCAATCAATTACCCAAATACCTGGAAGAGGGTTTGTAAGAAATGAAATTGACGAAAAAACTTTAAAAGGAATTGCTGAAGAAACTAATGCAAAATATTTTAGAGCAACAGACAAGCAAAGTTTATCCGGAATATATTCTGAAATTGACAAGCTTGAAAAATCTGAAATTAATGTAAGTTATTTTTCAAGCTATCAAGAAATATACATATGGTTCCTAATGATTGGGTTTGCATTAATTATGCTCTCTGAAATTTTAAGAGCATATTTTTTTAGGAGAATTTTATGATCTTAGAGTTTTTAAATATTGCTTTATTTTGTTTTGGATTTTTCATTTTAACTGTTGTTTTTTCGTTATTTAGAACAAGTAAAAATATAATTTTCGATAATAAGAACTTTTCAAAAAACTTTTTTCAAAATTTATTCATTGGGAATACAAACGTAATAAAAATAAAAAAACTTCTGAGATATGTTGGAATTTTGTGTTTAATAATTGCAATCTCTGGCATAAAAACTGGAGTAACTGTAAAGCCTGTTGAAAGAAAGGGAGTGGACATAATATTTTGTATTGATGTTTCATTAAGTATGGATTCTCAGGATATAAAACCTTCAAGAATTGATAAGGTAAAATTTGAATTATCTAGAATTGTTGATAATCTAGAGGGAGATAGAATTGGAGTTGTTGTTTTTTCAGGGTCGAACTTTTTATATTTACCTTTGACCATGGATTATGATGCTTCTAAGCTTTTCATAAAGAGTATAGATACTTCAATGATATCTTCAAGGGGTACTGATATTCCCAATGCTATAAGAACTTCAGCTGAGGCATTTGGAAATGATAAAAATCAGCAAAAAATGATTTTTCTCTTTACAGATGGCGAAGATCATAGTGATATGCCTTTGGACAATATATCATATCTTATAAATGAAAAAATTGACCTTCATGTAGTTGGTGTTGGAAGTTCAAAAGGTTCTTTAATACCACTTATAGGAAAGGATAATTCATTTGTTAAAAATGATAAAGGGGAATTGGTTGTATCAAAAATAAATTTAGATTTTTTAAGAGAAATATCTTTATTGAGTAATGGAAATTTATTACGAATTTCTAAAAGTGAACCAATAAGTGACAATATTGTAGATATAATAAACAAAGGAGAGGATTCTTTAATCAGTTCTTTTGAATTTTCAGACTATGAACATAAATTTCAGTATCCCTTAGCAGTAGCAATAGTTTTCTTAATATTTTCACAATTAATGTTATCTGGAAAAAGAAAAAAATGAAACATTTAATTACAATCATATTTTTATCACAATTATTTTCGCAAGATATTGGACAAAAAATGATTGAGAATAGTGATTATGATTCAGCCATAAAGTATTATCAATTTTTATTAAACGACGAAAATCTTTCTAAAGATGACATCATTTATAATTTAGCTACAATTTATTCATCTTTGGACAGTTTGAAAAAAGCAGAAGAGTTTTTTAATCTAGCTTTTCAGGACAGTTTGAATCCTTCTTCTGAATTAAGTTATAATCAAGGAAATATGTTTTTTAAATCTAAAAATCTCCAAGAAAGCCTAAAATCTTATAGAGAAGCTTTGCTTAAAAATCCAGAAGATGGAGAGGCAAGAATTAATTACGAATTTGTAAAAAATGAAATTGAAAAAAATCAAAAATCGAAACAGAATGATCAGCAAAAAAATGATAATAGCGAAGACTCTGAAAACAACGATAATAATGAGGATGAAGACAAAAATCAAAAAAACCAAAATAAGGATGATAAATCAAATAATTCAGATAAAAACCCTGAAAAAAATAATAATGATGATGGTCCTAAAAATCAGGATACATCTCAGTCAAATCAGCAAGAGAATAATGAAGAAAAACAGATTGAAATTGATCAAAATGTTGAAAATATCTTAAATGCTATGAAGGAGAATGAAAAAGTTAATAAAAAGCGAAAACAAAATAATTTCTCTAATGAAAGTGGAAAAGAATGGTAAGAGCTTTTTTAATTATCTTATCATTTATTAGCTTTGTCTTTTCACAAGAAATATCTTCGTCGGTTTCAACTAAGAATATAAGTATTACTGAATCTGTAATATTTACAATAAAAATCTCAGATATTGATGAAAATCCTTCAGTTGATATTTCAGAAATTGAAGATTCATTTTCAATTATTTCTGGACCTAATATTGGTAGTGAATATAGATTTGTTAATGGCAATAGGACTTCTTCAAGATCAATCTCCTGGACATTAATTGCTAAAAGTCATGGTAGCCTTACAATACCATCCTTAAATGTTATTGTTGGAAGGAAAACATTAATAACTGAACCTCATGAAATAATTGTCTCAAAGCAAAATACGGACCAGTCCATTAAGGATCTTTTCTTAGAAGTTAAAGTCAGTAAAGATAAAGCATTTGTTGGAGAACAAGTCAAACTAACCTATACTTTTTATACAAGAGTAGCTTCCAAAGTTTTATCTACTGAATTCCCCGAATATAATGACTTTTGGGTTGAAAAATTATTTGATCCCGTAGGAATGCAATTTACGCCAGAAAGCTGGAATGATATTGAAATAGATGGAAATAATTATAAGTCATTAAAAATCTATGAAGTTGCTTTATTTCCTCTACAAGAAGGCGTTTATACATTGGAGTCAATGATTATGAAAATTGAGACCAAAAATAAAGACTCCTCTTTTAATAGATTATTTTGGGATGATCCTTTTTTTGATACTTTTTCTCAAAGAACGCGCGCTAAATTACTTGTTTCTGATCCAATAAAAATAGAGGTATCATCTCTAAGTAATATTCCACAAAATTTTACCGGTGCTGTTGGTAAATTTACTCTTAATTCATCTCTTTCAAATTCAAATATAGATGAAGGTTCCCCTACAGTATTTAAAGTTGTACTAAATGGAGAAGGCAATCTTTCAAATATAGGTAGGCCAAAAATTACATTTCCTGATGATATCGATGTTTTTGAAGGAGAAACCAAAGTTGAAAAAAATATATCAGACGATTTTTCTGGCTCAATAATTTGGGAGTATAATTTAATTCCGCGAAAGAATGGAATATTTATGATAGATGCAATTGAAATACCTTTTTTTAATTCCGTAACAAAATCATGGTCAAATGCTTCATCCAAAGATATAAAATTAACCGTCAATAAAAGTACAATTTTTGATAGTTCTGATAAAGATATTTTAAGTTCAAATTCAAATGTAATAAGGTACATTAGAGTTGGTGACCAAGATTGGATTTCGTCTTCAAAGATGAATATTCAATATACAATTTTTTATATATTAATTATTTCATTATTACTTAATGCCGCAGATTCTATTATCCATTTTATAGTCTTGTTGTTAGATAAGCACAAAGCAGTACATTCGTTAACTTGATTGATAATATAATTATTATCTCCTTTTTTGAAGCGATTATAGTCAATAACAACATCTATATCGTCAGCACCTAAATTGATAGCTATACTAATCTCATCTAATTTGCTTTCTGTCGATAAATTTCCATAAGGAAAATCAACAACAGTTCCCACTAAAACATTGCTGCTGTTGTCGGCTATTATTGCTTTTGCAAAAGCAATATGGTTTGAACGAATCATAACCAATTTGAAACGATGCTCAACAGCCTCTAAGACAAAAGAATTAACAATTTGTTTTTCTTCTTGTTCACTAAG
>Ga0207985_1000166_pt1 | contig 17285 bp, 23 predicted proteins | sample ETNtaG_3_FD_185761 | JGI IMG/M metagenome (GOLD analysis project Ga0207985, IMG submission 185761) | Marine microbial and viral communities from oxygen minimum zone, Eastern Pacific Ocean - ETNP201302SV84 (SPAdes) (version 2) | ecosystem: Environmental > Aquatic > Marine > Unclassified ...
AATGCGTTGAAGTTTTAGGAAGAGTTTTCATTTCTATAAATTAAATAAAAATATTATATTTTTCAATCAACAAAGCTAATAAAAATAATAAACCTATAAAATTATTATTTTTAAATGCTTTTAGGTGCTCATTATTTCTTGATATTGAATGCTGATAATAAAAGAGAAGAACAGTAAAAAATATAGCCAAGTACCAAATAAAACCCAAATTATTTAAGTAACCAAGAAAAATGAAGAATATAAGAGAGAAGCTTTGAAATAGAATAATATAGTTTTGAGATTTTTGTCCCCAGTAAGTAATAGAAGAGTTAACGCCTAATTTTTTATCATCATCATAATCGCTCATTGCATAAAATGAGTCGTAAGCAACTATCCAGAAGAAATTAGCTAAGTACAAGATCCACATTGAGGCATCAAGTAACTTTTCATTCATTGAAAAAATAATTGGAATACTTGAACCAAAAGTTATTCCTAAGAAAATTTGTGGGATCTTTAGGAATCTTTTTGTTAGGGGGTAGGAAACTATGAAAACTGCAAAAAATAAACAAACCAACTGTGCTTGTCTTTCTAAAATGGAAACAAGTAACAAAGAAAACACTGAAAGTAGAAGAAATATAAAATAGGCCTCGCGCTTACTAAGCTGGCCTGATGCTAATGGCCTGTCTTTAGTTCTTCCAACTTTTTTATCAAATTCCATATCAAATATATCATTTATCACGCATCCAGTTGATCTCACTAAAATTGATCCAGCTACAATAATGATTACGAATGAGTAATCAATAGATGCCTCAGTTGAGATTAATAGAGCAATTAGGGCAGGCCATAAAAGGAGATAAATACCAATAGGTTTATCAAGCCGAGTTATGCCAATGAAGCCATTTATTTTTTCAGCTATCATTTATTAAAAAGATTTCACAAACACTAAAAGGAAAACCTTTAACTGTATATATGCCTTTTCTTCCATAGAAAATTTTTTTATTTGATTCAAACTTAGAAAATAACATATATTCTTTTTTAATTTCAGGATTTGAAAAAAGGATATCTCCTAATGGATTTTCTTTGAGGTTCCCAAGAACACCTAGACCAAGCCTAATTGTTTCAAGCGGTATGATACTTTTTGCATAAATTAACGGCTCTTCATCAGAATATAGAAGTACTTCTCTAATGTTGTTTTCCTTATAGTTTGAAATAATAAGATCATCATCGGCGGCATCTACCTCTCCAGGACCATCCCTTAGAAGCTTTAATTTGAAATCTGAAAATGATTTGATCCTTGAAGTTATTGATCCAGGTTCGATTAACCATGAAAGAATCTCATTATTTTGTACATCAAGGGATTTAGTCTCGGACATCCATGAAGTTAATTTATTGAATTGCATATATTTAAGTATCTCAATTTTGTTATTATACGCTGATCTTTTTTATAATTTTTAGACACTAATAAATGAAATATGGACTATAAGAAATGGGAATGCATCGTTTGTGGGTTAATTTATGATGAAGCTGAAGGCTGGCCTGAAGATGGTATTGAACCCGGAACCAAATGGGAAGATGTTCCTGAAGACTGGATATGTCCTGACTGTGGTGTTGGAAAGGAAGATTTTGATATGGTTGAGATATCGTAATGCTTGATGCTCCCAAAAACCTTACTAGAAATGTCTTAGTTGCTATGTTCTTAGGCGCTTTAATAGGCGCTATCCTATATTATTCAAGTTTTTTTTCAGATAGCCTTAAAGATTTTATTTTTGAATATATTTTTAAACTTGGCGGAGAAATCTTTATAAACCTCTTAAAACTAATGGTAGTTCCGTTAGTATTTTTCTCACTAGTATCGGGTATTGCTTCTTTATCAAGCTTAAAAAGTTTTGGAAATATTGCCTCTAAAACCATTGCTTTATATTTACTTACTACAGCAATAGCAGTATCAATATCTCTCGTAGTTGGATCAATCTTCCAGCCAGGTTCTGGTTATTCCATGGCTGAGACTGTTGCGCTTAAAGATTTACCAGAGGGACAGGGGATATATCAAACAATCGTCAACATAGTTCCCGCAAATATAATTGATGCAATGGCTAAAAATCAGATGTTAGCAATTGTCTTTTTTAGTATTCTCTTTGGTTTAGCTTTAAACAAAACAAACCACTTAACTGGGAACTTGTCAGAGTCATTTGAAAAACTTAATACTGTTTTTCTTCAATTAGTATTAATGGTTATGAGATTTGCTCCAGTTGGCGTCTTCTGTTTAATTGGTAAGTTTGTCATCACAGATGGTTTTAATATTTTCCAAGATGTATTTATGTATGTAATTTTATTAATATCAGTCCTCCTTTTTCATGCCTTTGTGACTTATTCGCTGATTTTAAGATTCTTCGCTTCCATAAACCCATTACATTTCTTTTATAAAATGAAAGATGCGGCAATATTTGCTTTTTCTACTTCTTCAAGCGCGGCAACAATCCCGGTGACATTAAAGACGGTAAACCAGGATATGGGAGTTAAAAAAGACATAGCCTCTTTCGTTGTCCCTGTTGGCGCAACAATTAATATGGATGGCACTGCAATTATGCAGGGTATGGCAACTATCTTTATTGCTCAGATTTCAGGAGTTGATTTAACTTTAATACAGTATATACAAATTGTTTTATTGGCAGTTGTAACATCAATAGGAACAGCAGCAGTTCCTTCTGCAGGTACCATTACTCTTGTAATAATCCTTGAACAGTTTGGCCTTCCTCTAGAGGCAATTGGAATAATATTAGCTGTTGATAGGATTCTAGATATGATTAGAACATCTGTGAACGTTACTGGTGATGCAACAGTAGCTTGCGTAGTTGCTAAGTCAGAGAATTCTTTTGATGAAACGGTGTTTAATAAAACATAAATTTGATAAAATTCGCTTAAATTTTTTGGAGTAAAATATGCCAGCATACATACCACCACTTTTAGGTCTAATAGGATTACTTATTGCCTTAGGAATATTCAGAGTTGTTCTTAGCTATCCAGAAGGAAATCCTGAAGTAAAGAAAATCGGTGACATGATTCATTCAGGCGCAATGAGCTTTATGAAAACAGAGTACATGTATCTGGTTGTTTTTGTGCTTATTTTGGCTTTTTTGGTATTTTTTGCTTTAGGTTGGGAAACAGCTACTGCAGTTCTAGTAGGTGCTTCAAGTTCAGCTCTAGCTGGATTTATTGGAATGTTTGCTGCCACCAAAGCTAACACAAGAACAGCTACAGCAGCTCAAGACAGCGGAGCAGCAGCAGCCTTATCTATTTCGTTTTATGGTGGATCGATAATGGGTCTTTGTGTAGCTTCTCTTGGCCTTCTTGGATTAGGAGGATTATTTTATTTCCTAGGAGAGGGTCATTACCTTGAAGGGTTTGGAATGGGAGCTTCAGTAGTAGCACTGTTCTCAAGGGTTGGTGGAGGTATCTTTACCAAAAGTGCTGACGTCGGAGCTGACCTTGTTGGAAAAGTTGAAGCAGGAATACCAGAAGATGATCCAAGAAACCCAGGCGTAATTGCTGATAATGTTGGAGATAACGTTGGTGATGTTGCAGGAATGGGCTCAGATATTTTTGAATCATATTGTGGTTCAATGATTGCAACCATAGCAATTGCTTACACTATGACAGAAGCAAATAATGGTCCTTTAATGAGTTTACCTCTAGCGCTAGCGTCTATTGGCTTAATATCATCAATTTTAGGCATCTTAATTGTTAGAGCTCAATCTGCAAAAGCTCCTGGTGCGGCATTGAGGACCGGAACAATAGGTTCTCCAGTTATTTTTATAGCTTTAGCGTTTGGGTTAATTACATATTTAGATATTTCACTCAATGTTTGGTTTTGTGTTCTCACAGGAGCTGTGGGCGGTGTATTAATTGGACTCATAACCGAATACTATACTGGTAGCACACCTGTAAAGAAGATTGCGAAATCTGGTGAAACAGGATCTGCAACTGTGATGATTTCTGGTCTTTCTGTAGGGATGCAATCGGTTGTAATTCCTATCTTAATTTTGGCAACAATTATATTTATTTCCACAACATTATTTGATTTATATGGCGTAGGTATAGCAGCAGTTGGGATGCTTGCTACGGTTGGCATAACAATGGCAATTGACGCATATGGTCCAGTTGCTGATAACGCAGGTGGAATCGCTGAGATGGCAGGAATGGGAGAAGATGTAAGGGAAATTACTGATTCTTTAGATGAGCTTGGAAATACAACTGCAGCTATTGGTAAAGGATTTGCGATTGGTGCAGCTGCCTTGGCCGCATTGGCTATAATTGCTGCTTTTGTTCAAGTAGTTGGTGTAAATAACGATGGTTTTCAATTAGTCCTATCAGATCCAATTGTTCTGGTAGGAATGTTTATTGGTGGGTCAATTCCATTTTTAGTCTCTTCAATAACAATGACTGCCGTTGGTGATGCAGCATTTGAGATGATCAATGAGATAAGAAGACAGTTTAGAGAGATACCAGGAATTTTAGAGGGTACAGGAGAACCAGACACTGATAAATGTGTTGAGATTGCTACAAGAGCAGCACTTCAGAAAATGCTATTACCTGGCGTAATTGCAGTTTCAATGCCTCCACTAGTCGGTTTCCTTCTCGGAGCAAAGGCTCTTGGTGGAATGTTAGCTGGTGGATTACTTGGGTGTGTTCTTCTTGCTTTAATGATGGCAAATGCCGGTGGCGCTTGGGATAACGCCAAGAAATATATTGAAAAAGGTAATCTAGGTGGAAAAGGCTCAGATACTCATGCCGCTGCAGTTGTGGGAGATACAGTTGGAGATCCATTTAAAGATACTTCAGGACCTGCGATGAATATCCTTATTAATGTGATGGCAATTGTAAGTTTAGTTATTGCTGGCCTTCTTCCAGTTGATGGGTTAATTGTTACCTTATTTAACTAAGCTAACTAAACAAATACAATATACATATGCTTAGAAGTATGACCGCATATGTTTCTACTAACCATATCTACAAAGGTTGTTCAGTATCATGTGACATAAAGTCAGTTAACGGCAAATCTTTGGATATAAATTTTAAATCAAACTTCATTCTGCCAAAAGTAGAACTGGTAATAAGAGAGTTAATTTCTAGAAAAGTTCATAGAGGCAATATAGAAATTAACTTCAATGCTGAAACAATTGCACAACCTTCTTTTGTACTTAACAAGAAATTAATTAAAGAAATTAAAGAAGAATTAAATAAATCTGATTTAGATATAAAGAATCTGAGTTTCTCAGACATAAAAGATATCCCAAATATCTTTATAGATAAAAAGAAATCAGCTTTTTCGGAAAATATTGTTAAGAAATTTTTTAAAGAAACATTAAAAGCTCTAATTGAAAATAAGGAGATTGAGGGTGAAAAAATTAAAAAAACATTCATCGACAGAGTAAAAAAAATTCATAAGTATTTAATATCTCTTGATAATGAGGTAGACAAAAATAAACTTAAAAGAAAAAAAAATATTTTAAATAAACTAAATTCTGTCAGTCTTGATGTGTCGGATGACTCTGCTTCTAATGAAGTAGTCAATCAAATAATCAAATCTGATATATCAGAAGAGATAGATAGATTAGATTTTCATAAATCTTCCTTGTTGGAAGAGTTAGTATCAAAAAAGGCAAAAGGAAAGAAAATAGATTTTATTCTTTTGGAAATGCTGCGTGAAGTGAATACAATCCTTGCTAAGGTGACATTTAGTAAAGAAAAAAAGTATGCCTTGGATATTAAGATATATATTGAAGAAATGAGAGAACAGGTAAGCAATGTCGAGTGATAAAGGTCAACTCATAGTTATTTCAGCTCCTTCAGGAGCTGGAAAAACATCTATTATCAAGAATGTTATAAAAAAACTAAATGATGAAAATAGAAAATCAAAGTTTTCTGTTTCTCATACAACGAGATTACCCAGAGAAGGTGATATTGATGGCAGCGATTATTTCTTTGTATCAAATGAAAGTTTTGATGAGCTTGATGAAGCTGGAAACTTTATAGAGACTGCAGAGGTTCACGATTATAAATATGGAACATCAAAAGACTTTATTGATAAGAATATAAATCAAGGTATAAATGTTTTTCTCGAGATAGATGTTCAAGGGTTTCAAAAATTAAGATCTAAAAATGTTGAATTTAGATCAATGTTCATATTACCTCCATCAATTGGTGAGCTAAGAAAAAGAATTCAAAAAAGAGGTCTTGATTCAGAGGATGTTATTGAAAAAAGGATGAAGAATGCATTAAAGGAGTTAGGTGAAGCAGAGGAATATGATTATTTGCTTATAAATGACGTTTTTGAAAACGCCATTGAAGAATTGCTTGAAATGGTTATAAATAAGGGTTTAAAAGACCATGCCCATGATAAAAAACTAAAGATATTGCAAGATTTGTTGTCTTAAAAGGCTATTTGCAATTAGAATACACACTTAGGAGAAAATATATGGCAAGAATAACAGTTGAAAAGTGCTTGGAACATGTACCAAGTAGATTTGATTTAATACTTTTAGCATCCGGAAGAGCTAGACAGCTTTCAACTACTAGTAGAGAGCCAATGGTTGAAGCAAATAAGGATAAAAATACACTAATAGCTCTCAGAGAAATTGAAGAGGGCTTAATAGATGCCGAAACTCTAGAGAAAACTCTTGAAGAAGATGTGCTGCTAGACCAATTCTCCACTTCAAAACCTAAAGAGTCAGATATAATTGGATAAAATTTTTGGAGAGCTATTTTGAGTGAAAGAGTTCTCCAAGGTCATAATCTACAAACAAATTTTAAATCTGAGGAGCTTCTCCGTTTCCCTGCTGACTTATATAACCAACTAAAAAAAGACTTTTCTCGCAAACAAGTAAATCTCATGAGGCAAGCCTATACTTTTGCTTCTAGGGCGCATGATGGCCAAGAAAGAATGGATGGTAAGCCATATATTAGTCATCCCTTAGAAGTCGCACGAATATTGGTTGAGATGAACATGGATGTAGATTCAATTTGTGCAGGTCTGATGCATGATGTTCTAGAAGATTGCAATATTGAAAAAACGAATATTGATAAAACCTTTGGCAAAGATGTATCAGAAATAGTTGATGGCGTTAGCAAAATTGGAAAACTAGATTTCCAGTCCAGAGCTGAAAGAGATATTAACAGTTTCCAGAAAATGGCTCTAGCCATGGCGAAAGATGTGCGAGTCATCGTTGTAAAGCTTGCTGATAGGCTTCATAACATGCGCACAATTGATTTTCTTCCAAGAAATAAACAAATAAGGGTTGCAAAGGAAACGCTCGAAATATATGGACCAATTGCACTTCGGATTGGAATGCAGAAGGTTCGAGCTGAGCTAGAAGATTTAGCATTTGATTGCCTTCATCCACTCAGAGCAGAAATGCTCAAATCGGCAATAAAAAAATCTAGTGGCGGAAGAAAAAAAATTGTTTACAAGATTAGAAAAGAGATTAAGAGCCATCTCAAGGCTAATCAAATTATGTCAACAGTGAAGGGTAGAGAAAAGAATCTATTTAGTATATACAGAAAGATCAAAACTAAACATAAACCATTCTCAGAAGTTTTAGATGTTTATGGATTTAGGATTATTGTAAATTCTGTTGAAGATTGTTATAGGTCTCTCGGCTTGATTCATAATTATTACAAACCGATCGAACAAAGATTTAAAGATTACATAGCTATTCCTAAATCAAATGGATATCAAGCACTGCACACAACATTATTAGCACTTGACTCGATACCCATTGAAATACAAATACAAACTAAAAATATGGAGCTTATTGCAGAAAATGGGATTTGTGCGCATGCAAATTATAAGAATGAAGATATAAATGATAGCTCCTTTCATATTAGAAATTGGATGGAAAGTTTACAAGACCTTCATGAAAAATCTCCTAGTACTGAGGATTTTGTTGAGTCAATTAAAACAGATCTTTTTTCTGATGAGGTTTATGTATTTTCTCCCAAAGGAGAGATTTTCAATCTTAAGACTGGCTCAACCCCTGTTGATTTTGCATATGAGGTCCACACTGACATAGGTAATAGCCTTGTTGGATGTAAGATAAATAGAAAGTATGCACCTTTAAACGTTCAGCTAGAAAGTGGGCAGACTGTAGAGATAGAAACAGATAAAAAAGCTATTGTTGATCCAGGCTGGCTTAATTTTGTAGTAATGAGTAAAGCTAGGACTGCAATAAGAGCACAACTAAGGCACCAAAAAACATCTTCAGCACGAAAAGCAGGAAAATTACTGTTAGAAAGTGAGTTAAAAAGATCGGGTAAAGAATTAAAAGAATACAAGGGTAGCATTCTTAAGAGCATATTGAAAAGAGCAGGTGTTAGATCATTGAATCAGTTATTAACAGATATTGGACTTGGAAAGAAAACAAGTACTATCGTTGCAGAAAGGTTTTATGATGGTCTTCAAATCAGAAAAGATAATAAGAAAATAGTTAAATCTTTTGAATTAAAAAACAATAAGATTGATGGCTTGAGTGTGACTTATGGCAAATGCTGTATGCCAATAGAGGGAGACTCGATAGTCGCTCACTCTGATACAGAAAGAGGAATTGTTATTCATCATTCAAGATGTAATGAAGTTACTCCTTATAAACAAGATGAAGAAAGGTACATACCTTCCTTTTGGTCAAAAAACAATAAGAAGCAACTGAGGCCTTGTCATATCAAGGTACTCAGTGAGAGTGGTCCGGGAGTTCTAGCAGATATTGCATCAACTTTTACAAAATCTGATATCAATATAATCTCAGTTGTTTCCAAGTCAGCAGGAAGCAAGCTCACAGAATTTAGTTTTGATATTGAAATATATGACTTAGAAGAGCTTAAAAAAATAATGCGAAAAGTTAGATCAATGAAAATTGTTTCAAGCTGTATTCGGGATATCAATGAAGCTAAGAAAAAATAAGCTAAAAATTTATTTTTTTATATGTTTTATATTTCCTTTACAATGCTTAAATTCTTTGGAGTCGATTATGTCAAAAGAGCCTATTCAAACTAATAAAGCACCAGAAGCAATTGGAGCTTATTCTCAAGCAATAAAATCAGGAGACTTATTATTTATATCTGGTCAGATTCCTTTAAACCCAGAAACGATGGAAGTCGAGGACTCATCATTTGAGGAATCTGCTTATAGAGTAATAGCTAATTTAGAAAACATATGCAAAGAGGCAGGTGCAAATCTCGATGATATTATTAAGTTAAATATTTATCTTTTAGATCTTGGAAACTTTGCTTCCTTGAACAAGATTATGGAAGAAAAATTTTCTAAACCATTTCCTGCAAGAGCGACAGTAGAGGTTGCTGGATTGCCAAAGGATGTAATGATTGAAATGGATGCAATAGTTAGCCTTAAGAAATGAGACACTTAACATCACTTAAAGAACTATCAAAAGATGAAATCCTTGAATTTCTAGATCTAGCAGATAATTTTATTGATTCAGAAGGCTTTATTAGAAGAGATCCACTTTTCCCAGACAAGAAGGTTGTTAATATTTTTTGTGAGCCAAGCACACGAACTAAAATCTCATTTGAGATAGCTGCATCTAATTTAGGGTGCCAAATAATAGATTTTGATTTGAGCTCTTCATCTTTAGAAAAAGGCGAGTCCCTCAAAGATACTATAGATAATTTAGCAAAGATGAACATCAATCTTTGTATTTTAAGACATAAAGATTCGGTTATTCATGAATTGATAGATCAAACAGACTCTATGGTCTTTGTCAGCGGAGGAGAGGGCGCTATTTCACATCCATCTCAAGGACTTTTAGATATTATGACTGTAAGGCATAGGAAGGATCTAGATAATTCAAATATTTTGATCGTTGGAGACTTAGATCATTCAAGAGTATTCCAGTCTTTCATTGATGGGATGACTAACTTTAATTCTAAAATAACCTTATGTGGACCGAAGGAGCTTTGTAAGGATGTTATAGAGTCTTCTAATCTTAATTATGAGGCAGATCTTAATAAAGCCTTAAAAAATCAGGATGTTGTAATGGCTCTTAGGATCCAACATGAAAGGTTTGAAGATAAGAAAGGTCTTGATAAGGAAAGCTATCTTACTAATTATCAAATTAATAATGAAAAATTAGAGATTGCTAATGATGATTGTATTGTCATGCATCCTGGCCCAGTGAATCAAGGTATTGAGATTTCAGAGGATGTTTATAATTCTGCAAATTCTGTAATATTAGATCAAGTAGCAAATGGCGTCGCCATGAGAATGGCTATCTTGATAAAGTATTTATCTCAATAGTTAGTTTGCAAATCCAACAGCATTAAGTTTTTGAATAATTCTAGAGATTTCATCTTTTAAGATAGCTTTATCTTCTTCATTTAAAAAACTTCCAACTATTATTTCTTTACCTTTTGATCGAAAGCTTAAATCATCATCTTTTGAATCATTCTTTATCACGTTAAAGGTTGCAAAAGATCTAAACTCTTTCCACGTAAAAAATTCTTTTAAACCATCAACTCTGACTTCCACATGATCTTTGCATAAGATAATTATTTGTTTTTGGTTACTCCAATTGAAGCTAAGCCTAAAAGCTAAATACACCAAAATAATTTCTAATCCTGCAAAAGGTAAAATCATTACTCCTCCAGCAATAAAGAAACCGATACCAATTACACTACAAATAAAGAAAATACTCCCAAGAAAGAGAATCCTTGTTGCTCCCGTTAGAGAGCTATTAGGTTTTAACAGGATTTCAAATTTCGTTGCTTCTAATTCTTTAACTTTTACCATCTAGATATTTTTTTACCGTATCGGCAATTATTATTGTATTTTGATCAAGTTCAATATTAACAATACTATCTTGTTCGAGCTGAAAAAGATTTGTTATTGAAAGAGTTTCCGGAATTAAATGAATCATAAAAGACTCATTAGAAATTTCCCCCACAGTAAGACTGCAACCATTAATTGCAACATAGCCCTTGTGAAGCATATAGTCATGCATGAAAGGTTCAACTGAGAATTTTACATCCCAGCTTTGATCTCTTTTATCTATAGAAATAACCTTTGAAATCCCATGTATATGTCCTGATACAGGGTGACCACCTATTTCATCTCCCATCTTCAATGATCTTTCAATGTTTACATTATCGCCAGTTTTTATGTTTTGAAAGTTTGTTCTTTTTATAGTTTCTTCAACAAGATCAAATCTCAATATCTCTGGATTTTCGTCTTTGACAGTCAAACATACGCCGTCTACAGAAATACTTGCACCTTTTTTAAGATCAGAAATAAATTCAGATGAACATTCAATAGAAAGATTGTAGATATCCTTTACCTTTACAAACCCAATTACTTTTCCAGTCTCTTGAACAATACCTGAAAACATTATGCGCCCCAATTACTTCTATATTCTTCAAGATCACTTTTGAATTCTTTGAAGTTCGGGTCATCGCTTACAAAGCTTATTAAAAGATCTAGGTTTACTATTGAAGCAACAGTAAGCTCAAAATCATTCTCTAGCTCAGTTTTTGCAGAGATATCTGATGATCCTTTTTCTTGTCGGTCTAGACCCACCAGCATAACTTTTGGGTTTGCTCCTATCGACTTTATTTTCTCAATTGATTCTCTAGCTGCTGTTCCTGCAGAAATAACATCATCTACTATAAGCACATTACCTGATGGAAGCTGGCCAATAATATCACCACCCTCACCATGATCTTTCTCTTCTTTCCTGTTGAAAGATATAGGAATATCTAGATCAGATTCTCCTAAACTTGTTCCAATAATTGACGCTAAAAAAATACCTTTATATGCAGGACCATAAATACTGTCAAAAGAAACGTCTAATTCTTGAAGCGTATTTGTGTAGCACTCAGAAAGGTCAGCTAGGAACTTAGTATTTAACATTTTTGCTGCATTGAAGAAATAGGGACTATTTCTGCCTGACTTGAGAGTGAAATCACCAAAAATTAATGCCTCAGATTTTAAAGCAATTCTAATAAATTTATCTTGATAATCTTTCACTATCCTTCTACGGCCTGTTTTTGGATATTAATTATGTCTTTTATAGATGTACTGGCTTTATTTACAATTTCAGTGAGCTGTTCTTGCGAAAAAGGACGCTCTTCAGCAGTACCCTGAATCTCAATTAAATCAAGATTATGAGTCATTACAATATTAATATCTGCATCAGCAGTGCTATCTTCTTGGTAATCAAGATCAACTAGGATTTCATCTTCTTTAACGCCCAGAGAGATTGCAGCCACATATTGCTCAATCGCTCTTTGATCATCATGATGATTCTTTATTGCAAGGAAAAGCGCAACACAACCACCAGTAATTGAAGCAGTTCTTGTACCTCCGTCTGCTTGAATAACATCGCAATCAACTTGAATAGTTTTATCTTTTAAATACTTGAGATTTACAGATTGTCTTAGGGATCTTCCAATAAGTCTTTGGATTTCCTGAGTTCTCCCTGATTGTTTTCCTCTTGCTGCCTCTCTGCCCATTCTTTCATTAGTTGATCTTGGAAGCATTCCATATTCAGCTGTGACCCAGCCCTTATTTGATCCCTTCATCCATCTTGGGACACTATTATCAATACTTGCAGTACAAATAACATGAGTATTGCCAAACTTGACCAGAACCGAACCTTCAGCATGAAGATTTACATTTGTCTCAATGGAAATTTCCCTCGCTTCAGTTGATTTTCTATTATCTCTAGACATTCAGTAATTATATCTTTATGAATTAAAAAAAATTAAATTAATTTTTCTTTAACAATCTTACTTACAAGGCCCATATCTGCTGCATCACCAATAGATCCCTTTAAATGGCCCATTACTTTACCCATATCCTGTGGGCCTGCAGCATCAAGTTCCGAAATAGTTTTAGTAACAAGTTCGCTGATAGCATCTTCTGACATCATCTCAGGCATATATTTATCAAGAACAAGAAGCTCATTTTTTTCAATCTCCGATAAATCAGCTCGACCACCTTTGTCGAATTGTTCAATCGAATCTTTTCTTTGCTTGATCATTTTTTTTAGAGTTGCAAGAACCACTGAATCGTCAGCCTCAACTCTATTATCAATTTCATATCTCTTAATTTCAGATATCAGCATGCGAAGCGTATCCCTTGTTCCATTATCCTTAGCAAGCATTGCAGCTTTAAGATCTGAATTTATTTGGTTTAGGGTCGACAAGCTTTATCTGTAGGATCTTTGCCTAGCAAAGTTATTAATTCTATTGGTCTTTCTTGCTCTTTTTTTAGCAGCCGCCATCTTCCTTTTTTTCATCTCAGTAGGTTTTTCGTAAAACTCTTTCTTTCTGATATCAGGAATAATTGCTGCTTTTTCGCAAGCACGCTTGAATTTTCGAAGGCCAATATCGAAATGTTCCGTGTCTTTTATTATTATTGAAGGCATAATTTGGAACGTAGTTTATGCTTTTCTGTAGATATTTGCAAAACAATTTTTTATGAAAACATTAGGAATAGAAACATCATGCGATGAGACAGCAGTAGCGCTGTATGATTCAGCATCTGGAATTATTTCTGAGACCGTTTATAGCCAGATTGATTTACACAAAAAGTATGGCGGCGTTGTACCTGAGCTAGCCTCAAGAGATCATTGTGAAAAAATTATTGATGTGTTCAATGAGGGAATAGGCGGAGTTGATATTCACAAAGTAGATAGAATCGCATATACAGCTGGGCCAGGATTATTGGGTGCCCTAATAGTTGGTGAATCTTTTGCTCAAGGTCTAGCATTTGCTTTGGATAAGCCACTAATCCCAGTAAACCACCTCGAGGCTCATTTTTTATCACCTTTTTTAGATTTTCCTGAAATTCAGTATCCATTCACTTCTCTTTTAATTTCTGGTGGTCACTCTTTAATAGTAGATGTAAAAGATTTTGAAGATTATGAGATTATTGGCCAGTCTCTTGATGACGCAGTAGGAGAAGCTTTTGATAAAGTTGGTAAGCTGCTTCAGTTGCCATATCCAGGAGGCCCTCATATCGAAGAAGCTGCAAAAAATGGTGATCCAGTGAAATATGACTTTCCACGGCCTATGAAAAACTCAGATGATCTTAATTTAAGCTTTAGCGGACTGAAGACCGCTGTTTTATATGCAACTAAAGACTTAGATATAAGTGAAGAGAGATCAAATATATCAGCTTCTTTCCAAGAGGCAGTTATTGATGTTCTTTCAACAAAAATTAAGAAGGCAATGAAACAAACAGGCAATAAGTCCCTTGTAATGGCTGGTGGTGTAGCTGCAAACAAAAAAATTAGAGCAGCTTTAGATATGTTAGAAGAGAAGGAAGGATTTAAAGTTTTTTATCCTTCAATTAAGCATTGCACGGATAACGCAGCAATGATTGCATATCTTGGTTCACTCAAAACAGAGAGCAAAAACATTTATAATTCTAATGTTCGTGCCAGATGGCCGGTAAGCGAGATTTAAATGGAAGACATTATTTATATAAAAGATCTAAGGATAAAAACCATAATTGGTATTTTTGATTGGGAGCGAAAAGTCAAACAAGAAGTTTCTATTGATATGGAGTTTCCATTCGATTGCAAAAAAGCTGCAGAAACAGATTCCATTGAAGATACGACAGACTACAAAGCAATTACTAAAGCTGTTATTAAATATGTTGAAGATTCATCATTCCAACTCCAGGAAACTCTCGCTGAAAATATTGCAGAGCTTGTCAAAAGAGACTTTGGTGTTAAATCAATTAAACTGAGAGTATCTAAGCCAGGCGCGCTTCGCGGTGCCAAAGATGTCGGCCTTATTATTCATAGATGAAATACTACCTTTCGCTTGGAAGCAATATCAATGCAGAAAAGAATATAGCTTTTGCTATAAAAGAGCTTAGTAAGATTTTTTCGAATGTAATTATTTCGTCAACTCATACAACTAAAGCAGAGGGTTTTGAAGGGGATGACTTTTTAAATCTTGTTCTGGCTGGCGATTCAAAGCTTGATTTTGACTCACTTAATAAAGAACTCAAGACTATCGAAAATGCCTCTGGAAGAAAAAGGGATGTCCCAAAGTTTTCAGCAAGAACGCTCGATATAGATATTGTCCTGCAAATAGATAAAGACGAAATAGTTTTTGAGAGTGATGAAATAAAAAAATATCTATTTGTATCAGAGCCACTAAAAGAATTAATCTGAATACTTGTTAACCAGACTTCTTGTTATACTTGTATTATGAAAAAGGGGAGTTTTCTGACTGAGCATCTTCGTTCAATTAATAAATCGTATTTTCAGCATTTAAAAGATGCTCTTTATTATGGATTCAGGCTTTTAATTGGTGGGATAGGTGCAATATTGCATGCAATCTTTCCATTTATTCTTACCACAATAGCCAGTGATACTATTAATGACCTTCACAAGATGAACGTTAATAGATTGAATTCAGATGATTAATTAAAAATTTGATTCGACAATAGACCAAGCACCTTTTGATAGAGGGAAAACATTCATACCTCTCTCTTCAGCATGTTTGCTTGCTGCAGTCCCATCTCTCACTCTTCCAAGAATACCCTGACAAATGGCAGCAACTTTAAATAGACTATAAACCATGTAAAATTCCCAATCTTGAGATAAATCTTTACCGGTTTGTTCTGAATACATGTCTCTGTACTGCATCTCATTTGGTATACCTAAATCTTTCAACTTTGCATGATCATGGAAATTCGGGAGGGTTCTCCATGTAAGACAGTGATAGCAAAAGTCTGCAATAGGGTGTCCCAATGTTGAGAGTTCCCAATCAAGAACACCAACTACATCAAAATTAGAATAAATCATATTATCCAATCTAAAGTCACCATGAACGACTGATGTTTCATCATCTTCCGGAATATTTTTAGGTAACCACTCTATGAGTTTATTCATCTCATCTATATTTTCAGTTTCAGAGGCAAGATATTGTTTTGTCCAAGTATTAACTTGTCGAGCAACATAGTTACCTGACTTTCCATAATCCTCAAGACCAACTTCTTTGTAATCAACACTGTGAAGGCTGGCTATAACCTTATTTTTATTTTTATAAATTAGTTCTCTTTCCTCGGGAGAGCATTTTGGTAGCATATGATCCCAATAAACCGTTCCATCAACGCACTCCATTAAAAAAAATGGAGTTCCTACAACTGAATCATCTTCACAAAGGCCATAAGTTTTAGGAACAGGTACATCAGTTTCATATAATGCAGTTATAACTTTATACTCTCTATCAACTGCATGGGCTTTTGGTAAAAGCTTGCCAGGTGGTTTTCTTCTTAAAACATAAGCATTATTTTCAGTCGAAATCTTATATGTTGGATTTGACTGACCACCCTTAAATTGCTCAATTTTTTCTATATTGCCAGAGTCTTTAACGTTGTCATTAATCCACTCTTGCAGAAGTTTAGACTCAAATTTTAGGTTTTCAGAAACTTCCTTTGTTCCAGTATAAATATCATCATTAAGTTGGAACTCTTCTGTCATGACAACGATCTGCCGCCGTCTACATTAATAGCTTGACCGGTTATATACTCAGAATCCACTAAAAACTTTACCGTTCCGGCGATATCTTTTTCAGTTCCCAATCTCCCAAGAGGAATGGCAGAAAGGATTTTATTTCTTACTTCTTCACTCCAAGAAGATCCAGGTGGTTCTAAGATTGCTCCCGGAGCAACAGCATTAACTCTTATATCAGGTGCGAGCTCTCTTGCTAAGACCTTAGTTGCCGCCAAAAGACCTCCTTTTGCAGCTGTATAGATTGAAAACTTTGCTAAACCTCTGCCAACATTCATATCAGTCATATTTATAATTACACCTTTTGATTCTTTCAGTAGATCAATTAATCCATTAATTAGGAAGAGGGGACCTTTTAGATTACTACCAATGAGTTGATCCCAGTCTTTTAGAGTTAAATCTCCAATAGGAGTTGGATAGAAAGAGGAAGCATTATTTACGATTGCATCCAATGATCCAAAACAACTTTTTACCTCATCAATCATTCTTTCAACATGATCGTCTTTATCAAGATTAGCTTGAACAACCTTTGCAGATGAATCAAAGTTTTCCTCAATTTCTTTTGCTAAAGCTTCTGCTTTTTCAGTTGAACTATTGCAATGAATTATTATGTTCCAGCCATCTTTAGCAAAAGTTAACGCAATTTCTCTACCAATTCTAACTGCTGCACCCGTTACTAAGATTGTTTTTTTCATTTAGATTCCTTTATTGATTCTATATAGAGATTTTTTTTCATTTTCATCATATCTTCTTTAGGAGCTTCACCTAAAA
>Ga0207985_1000168_pt1 | contig 17251 bp, 16 predicted proteins | sample ETNtaG_3_FD_185761 | JGI IMG/M metagenome (GOLD analysis project Ga0207985, IMG submission 185761) | Marine microbial and viral communities from oxygen minimum zone, Eastern Pacific Ocean - ETNP201302SV84 (SPAdes) (version 2) | ecosystem: Environmental > Aquatic > Marine > Unclassified ...
CAACTCTTTAAGTTTCTCACAGATTTTCTTACCCATCCTATATGCATTGTCAGTGTGAATAAGGGCTGACAAAGCGTCAATGGGTTTTCCGTTTAACAAGATGTCAACTCTAACTAGCTTTGATTGTTGGAGTCCTATCGGAGAATAATCAAAAGAAGCATATCCTTTAGAAACAGTCTTTAGCCGATCATAAAAATCAAAAACTATTTCTGCCAAAGGCATGTCAAAAATTAATTCAACCCTGGTTGTAGTTAAATATGTTTGGCTTTTAATCACACCTCTTTTTTCTATACACAAAGACATAACATTACCAATAAAATCCGACTTTGTAATAATCGAGGCTTTGATAAAAGGCTCTTCAACCCTATCTAAAAAAGACGGGTCTGGCAAATCAGAAGGGTTGTTTACAAGTATAATGTCGTCTGGCTGTTTTTTGGAATAAGCATGATAAGAAACGTTTGGAACAGTGGTAATTACAGTCATTCCAAACTCTCTCTCAAGCCTTTCTTGTACAATTTCCATATGAAGCATCCCAAGAAACCCGCACCTGAAACCAAACCCAAGTGCAGCAGAGCTTTCTGGGATAAAGACAAGTGAGGCATCGTTCAACTGTAGCTTTTCCATTGCCCCTCGAAGCTCTTCATAGTCCTCAGTATCAACAGGGTAAATTCCTGCAAAAACCATTGGTTTTACATCTTCGAAACCAGAAATTGCCTCTTCTGTTGGTTTTTCAAAATCTGTTATTGTGTCACCAACTTTAACTTCTTTAGCCTCCTTAATCCCTGTGATCAAATACCCAACATCTCCGGCAAATATTTCTTGTTTAGGGCTTTGCTTTAAATTAAGCGTTCCCACTTCATCAGCACCATAAGCCTTGTTGGTAGCTAAAAATTTTATTTTTTGATTCTTTTTAATTGAACCATCAATAACCCTAAAGTAGGTTTCAATTCCTCTAAAAGGATTATACACAGAATCAAAAATTAAAGCCTGTAATGGTTTTGAGGCGTCTCCACTTGGACAAGGTACACGATCAATGATAGCTTCAAGAATATTTTCAATTCCAAGACCCGTCTTTGCACTTGCTGGAATAACTTCTTCAGCATTGCAGCCAAGCAGGTCAACTATATCATCTGTCACTTCCTGTGGGTTAGCACTTGGTAAATCTACTTTGTTTAATATAGGAATGATTTCAAGGTCATTTTCAAGAGCAAGGTATAGATTAGAAATTGTTTGAGCTTGTATGCTTTGCGCAGCATCTACAACAAGTAATGCACCCTCGCAAGCTGCAATTGACCTCGAAACTTCATATGAAAAGTCAACATGTCCTGGAGTATCAATAAGATTAAGCACATAATCCTCGCCACTATGACTATAATACATTTGGATTGCATGGGACTTTATAGTAATACCTCTTTCTCTCTCAAGATCCATGTCGTCCAAAAGCTGATCTTGTTTTTCACGATCTGTAATAGCGCCTGTAAATTCTAAAAGCCTATCAGCAAGAGTACTTTTCCCGTGATCAATGTGGGCGATAATGCAAAAATTTCTAATGTTTTTCATCGGTTAACTCGAGAGAACAAAAGTAAGTAAAAATTATCGTTAAAGGACTATATAAAAGACTTGGTTATCTTTGCACAAACAAACAGTTCGACTTGGTAAAAATAGGAGACATTGAATTAGGAGACTTCCCTTTGTTGCTTGCCCCAATGGAAGATGTAAGCGACCCTCCGTTTAGAGCCCTCTGTAAAGAGAACGGAGCTGATGTGGTTTACACTGAGTTTATTTCATCAGAAGGGCTGATAAGAGATGCAGCAAAAAGCGTCATAAAGCTCGACATATACGAAAAAGAAAGACCTGTGGGAATACAAATTTTTGGAGCAAACCTAGATTCAATGCTTCAGGCGGTTGACATAGTTGAAAAATCTAACCCTGATATAATCGATATTAACTATGGTTGTCCTGTAAAAAAAGTAGTTTCTAAAGGAGCTGGCGCAGGAATTTTGAAAGATCTATGTTTAATGGAAAGTCTTACAAAAGCAATTGTTGAAAGAACAAACCTGCCAGTAACAGTGAAGACAAGGTTGGGGTGGGACCATGATTCGATAAAAATTGTTGAGGTCGCAGAAAGACTACAGGATGTTGGCTGTAAAGCTATTGCAATACACGGAAGAACAAGAGCTCAAATGTATAAAGGAGATGCAGACTGGAGTTACATAGAAAAAGTGAAAAACAACCCTAGGATGCATATTCCGGTCTTTGCAAATGGTGATATAAATACACCTGAAAGAGCAATGTTTATTAGAGACGAGCTCGGTTTAGACGGAGCAATGATAGGGCGAGCATCAATAGGAAACCCATGGTTTTTTAACGAGGTTAAACACTACTTTGAAACAGGCCTACATAAAGAACCTACTTCTATAAAAGAAAGAGCTGAGGTTGCAAAACGGCATTTAGAAATGTCTGTTGCGTGGAAGGGTGAAAGGCTAGGTGTTTATGAAACACGAAGGCATTATTCTAACTATTTTAAGGGAATCGAGAATTTTAAACCATACAGACAAAAACTTGTGACAACCGAGACTTCAAACGAAGTATATGAGATTCTTGATTCTATTTCTGAGAAATTTGCTCAATATTCTTTTTGACGTAAAAAGAAACAACGGTTGAGGCAACACCTCCTAAAACACACACCGTAAACAGGACTGTTAAAAAGTTTTCAAACTCAAACACAACTGGATAGGCCAAGGAAGGAGTAATCATAAACAAAGAAAAAGTTTGCTGTAAAAAAATTAGTAAAACTCCAATCACAAGGCCAATAATACAGCCAACCACCGAGATTAAACCGCCTTGATAAAAGAAAATTTTACTCACCTGGCTTTTTGTTAAACCCAAAACCAGTAGTGTATGAAGATTACCTTTTTTTTCTATAACCATCATCATCAAAGCTCCAAACATATTAAATAAAGCTACAACCACTATTAATGAAAAGATTAAATAAATTGCCAACTGTTCAGTGTTAAGCATCTTATATATTGTTCCATTTTGTTGCACCCTGTTCTCCGTCAAAAACTGGGATCCAAAAAAAGAACCAACTTTTTCAGCAGAAATAGTATTTTGATAGATGTCAATTGAACCAACATTTTTTGGATCTACATCAAAAAGATTTTTAACGAGATCAATATCTGCAAAAACAAGACTATTATTTAATTCCTCGTTAAGGGTAAAAATTCCAGAAGCCATAACATTTGTCGACTTTAAAATATCCCTTTCCGAAAATATCTGACCTTTGCCGGCCCTTGGAGCATAAAGCTTAATTGGGTTTACTGCATCAAAAGTGCTAACACCAAGATCATACGCGGCCCCCAAACCAACAACAACTTCATTGCTTTCTAAATTAAACCATCGCCCTTGATAAAGCATTGAGTCAACACTTCTTTTAGGAAACCCTTGGTCAACACCACGAAGAGTTACAATCCGGGTATTTTCATTCATTGAAAAGAGAGTTTTGTCTTCATATGATAGACCATATGAAATATTCTCATCTTCTAAAAAAGATCTTATTTTATCAGTAAATTCAAAAGACTTTCCTTTTGCGGAGGTGATTTTTAACTCCGGTGAAACAAAGGAAATAAATTCAAGGCTGTAATCTTTTAAGCCGCTAAAACCTGACAACACTACAAACATTGCAGCAGAACTCACAATTACACCAACAATTGCGAGAATTGACATGTAGTTAATAGCACTGTTCTTACTTTTTGTAAAAAAGTACCTTAGCGATATGTGTTTGGAAATACTCAAAAACTATTTTCTTAAGGGGTTGTCAAGACCTTTTAAAGAATTTTCAATCTTTTCAATATAGTCTAGTGAATCATCTAAAAAAAACAACAGCTCGGGTACTTTTCGAAGTTGTTTTTTTGCTTTTTGAGCAACCTCATGTCTTATTCTAGATGACATTTTCACAACTTCATCCAATATTTGTTTGGACATCTCAGAAGGAAAGACGCTTAAGAAAACTTTTGCTACCGAAAAATCTACAGTAACAGAAACTTTCGTCACAGACAAGAGAATTCCGTAATTCCCCTCTTTTTTAATCTTGGTTTGTAAAATTTCAGCAACATCTTTTTGAAGCAGTTTCGAAACCTTTTTTTGTCTAGTTGTTTCCATTTGATAAAATTAGAACATTTAGGCCGTTTAATTAAACAAATACAAAATTAAACTAAATTTGTATTGTGATTAAGAAAATTGAGCATATTGGAATTGCAGTTAAAGACCTGAAAAAATCTGAAGAACTATTTGAAAAACTCTTAGGTGAAAAACCGTACAAATCCGAGGAGGTTAAGTCAGAAGGCGTTACCACCTCTTTTTTTAAAGTAGCAGATCAAAAAGTAGAATTACTTCATGCGACGTCAGAAGAGTCGCCTGTTTCAAAGTTCATCGAAAAACGTAAAGAAGGGATACATCATCTAGCACTTCATGTAGACAGCATAAAAAATGAAGTTGAAAGGCTTAAAGGCTTGGGCTTTGAGTTTATTTCAACAACCCCTAAAAAAGGAGCAGATAATAAGATGATTGTCTTCTTACACCCAAAAACAACTAATGGTGTTCTTGTTGAGCTTTGCGAAGAAATTTAAGATGTTTTGTCATTAACAAAACATTCATTAATATTGCACACTATTTGGTCCTATAGCTCAGTTGGTTAGAGTAGATGACTCATAATCATTTGGTCCCTGGTTCGAGCCCAGGTGGGACCACAAAAAAACCCTCACAGTCAATGACTTGGAGGGTTTTTGTTTTTAATTACCTATAATGTTTTTAAAAAAAAAGTTAAATTGAAAACATAATCAATTAAAATTTTTACAAAATGAAACACTATTCAATTTATTTAATGATACTATGTTTTTCTTTTTCTTTTGCTCAGAAGAAAGCAAACGGAAAGATATATATCGAACATCCAGCAATGGAAGTAGTCGAAAAGTTTAATAACGCTTTTGTTGCAGGCGATTTAGAGACGTTAAAAAGCTTGGTTACTGAAAACTTTACGTGGAGAAACTCAACTATGAGAACAGAACCAGGAACTTTACAACAACTTTTACAAAGATCAAATTACTTAAGTAAAAATATTATAAACTTTGAAATTAAACATTATGGCGGCGCATATCCGGACGCACTAGAATACAAAAAAGATAACGTTTTAGATATTATGACGTGGACTTGGATGACAGGCTATGATAAAAATACCGGTGTAGACTTGGATATGCCAAGATATGCTAATTTCAGAATGAACGAAGAGGGAAAAATAAGGTCAATTAATATAATGGACGATCAGGTTCTTTGGAACAAAGCATATGAAGCTTGGGAAACTAGAGCCAACGGAGTTATTTACAAAGACCACCCTCTTGTTACAAAAGTTAGATTAATGATTCAAGATTACCAAACTCAAGATGTTGAAAAAATTAAAAGCAACTATATTGAATCTACAAGGTTTTATGATGTAATGAACTCACCGGTAAATGAGTTTAAAACACTTGAAGAAGAGTTTGCTCAGTTTGATGAATACATGAAAATCTTTGAGCTTGTTGACATAAAAGAAAGCGGATATCCAGATGTTTTAGATTATGAAGGAAATGGAGCAGTTGTTATCTCTTGGTGGGATATGACTTTTAGAAACAAGAAATCAGGAAACACTAATACAATTAAACAACACATTCAGCACGCTTTTAATGAAAAAGGGGAAATTGTAAGAGAGGACTATTATTTTAACCCTGCACAGTTACCAAAATAAATTATTAATAAATTCCACCCCCGCCTTATTTGAGGGGGGGGTATAACTAACTAAAAAGAGTTGTTAAAGGTGTATTGACTGCCACAAATGAAGCTTTCTTATAATGCTAATGCTCTTATCGACAATTATAAACGTTTTACCATATTGGTAATGAGTTTTATGTATGTTTTTATTGGAATTAGACATTTCACAGACCCACAATATTTTTTAGATATAGTACCTCCTCAATTACCCTTTAAATTGTTTCTAGTTTATCTCACAGGCTTGATTGAAATTGTCGGCGGAGCTGCGATTCTTTCATCAAAATCAAGAAAAGTGGGGGCCTACTTGCTGATATTTTTGCTAGTATCTGTGTTTCCTGCAAACGTATATCTTTATGTTTCAGAGACCCCTCAAAACCTATTAGGAATTACAAAAACAGACGCCTTAATAAGAATGCCTTTTCAAATTCCCCTGATAATCTTAGCATATTGGCACTCAAAGAAAAACCACCCTAAGTGGGTGGTTTCTTTATCTTCCCTGGTTTTTTTGCCAACCGTAATTTATTTTTTATTTATATAACTATTCAGACCCATACCAGTAGTTGTTTTTAGCATCAACATCAGGATATTCAAAATCAGGGTCTACAACAATCTTTTTAAAAGACTCAGTTGTATCAACTAAAAACTTCCAAGAAATATTTTTTTTCCAGACTTCAACAGGAAGCTCTTTTCTGATTTTTTTATCACTAATGGTTGTGATTTCTAATTTTACAGGCATCGGAATTTCCCTCATGTTTTTAATGGTAATGTAGGCACCTTTTGTCGGGTCTCCGTCTACATATTCAACATCAGTTATGGCTTGGTCAAGTTTCCAGCTATTTAGTACCCAAGATCTCCAAAACCAACCAAGGTCTTCTCCTGAAACATCCTCCATAGTTCTGAAGAAGTCATTCGGTTCAGGGTGTTTAAACGCCCATCGGTGAATGTATTCTTTAAAAGCATCATCAAATCTTTTTGCCCCAAGAACATTATCTCTCAACAACCATAAAATCATTGCTGTCTTGTAGTATTGAAAACCCATATTTCTTTCAACTAAATTGTCAGGAGCAGTTATTAACGGCTCAATATTGTCAGAAACAAATTGAAGTGCGGCCATATGCATATTCATTTTACCTCTGTGATATTCTCCGTTGTTGAATTCTTTTGTGCTAATGTCATTAACAAAAGAATTAAAGCCTTCATCCATCCATCCATATAGTCTTTCGTTTGAACCAACAATCATTGGGAACCAATTATGACCAAATTCATGATCTGTTACACCCCAAAGACTACTACCCTTAGACCTATAACTACAGAAAGAGACAGCAGGATATTCCATTCCCCTTACGTTTCCAGCCACATTAATGGCGGTTGTATAAGGGTATTCAAACCATCTTTCTGAGTAATGTTCTACAGAGGCTTTAGTATACTCAGTAGATCTTTCCCACGCATTATCTCCATAGCTCTCAATCGGATAAGCTGAAATTGCCATTGAGTTATTTCCGCTGGGAAGATTAATTCTCGCAGCATCTAAAATAAACGCTGATGAGGATGCCCAAGCAACATCTCTAGTGTTCTCCATTTTAAATCTCCACGTAATCATATCTCTACCAATAGGCCTTGAGTTAGGGTCATTTATTTCTTCAGGGGTTCTAATCATTACAGTCTCATCACTTCCCTCAGCCTGAGCCCATCTGTCAAGCTGGTCCAGTGTGTAGGTCTCAAGAGGGTTTAATAATTCTCCTGAACAAACAACTATATGATCTGAGGGTACAGTAATATTGATGTTAAAATCACCATACTCCAAATAGAATTCACCTTGACCAGTATAAGGCAGATTATTCCAAGCATTTAAATCATCATAAACACACATTCTGGGATACCATTGAGCTATGGTATACACTTTACCATTATCGGTTCTTAGTATACCCATTCTATCAGAACCATAATCTGGAGATAGGAATGAAAAGTCTATTTTTAAAGAAAGCTCACCGCCATTTGCTTTGAGGGTTTTCGGAAGATTCACCTTCATTCTTGTATCATAAATCTCATATTCTACATCTGAAATTGAACGGCTCCGACCTTTACCTGAAATGACTTGTACTGCAGAAATTTTAAAACCACCGTCAAGGACTTGGCCTCTTGAGCCATTTCTACTTCCATTCAAAGGGATAATAGCATTTCCACGCGAATCACTTTTGAAAAGATTTTGATCCATGTGTAGCCACAAAAAATCCATATCATCTGGGCTATTATTTGTGTATTTTATAATTTCTTTTCCCATGATTATGTCAGAAAGAGTGTCAAGCTCTACGTCAATAATATAATCAGCTCTATTTTGCCAATACTTATGACCAGGCTTTCCACTTGCAGACCTGTACTCTGACGATGGAGTTGAGTAAAAAGCTGTTTCAAAAGCTTTCACATAATCATAATTTGAATCATTATTAGTTTGTGAATATCCAACATTACTAATAATAAAAAACACTAATAAATACTTTAACAATCTATACATTTTAAATTTTTTATTTAAACATTAATCAATTCTTGTGCCTTAGTAAACCTAGTTTATTAATTAAAATATGCTGGTTAAACAAAGCCCCCGCTGATTAGGGCGAGGGCTTATATTAACTAAAAACTTGATTTAGTCCAGCACAATTGGAGCACCGGCCTCCTCCAAGATCTTTCCTACTTTTTCTACATTTTCAAAGTAGGCGTCCATTTCAGGTTTTACCCTCTTGAACATTTCTTTTGCACCATCAAAGCTTTGCATATGCAGCTGAGTTGGACCATATGAGTTGGGATACCAACCACCTCTTGCGGTTGACAACCTATCACTAATGGTTAAGAAGTCTTTTTCACCAATCTCTGCCTTTGCTTTACTTCCTCCAACTTTTTTCTCAAGCATATTCATGGTCTCAGTTAGTTCATAAAGAGATCTGCTAGCCTCAGGAATATTTGCTGTGATTTGCATAAGCATTCTTGATATAATTTTACTCTAGCATTTGCTTTTTCAAACATATGCAGATATGATGTGACAACCGTAGAAAATTCAGCTAAATCTGCATAATATTTCTCATGCTTGTCTGCCATTGGGTTAGACAAGGTTCCAGACCTAATCTTTTCAACCTCTAATTCAACAGGACCAGCAAGATCACTTACTACACCATTAACTCTTTTCTTCAGAAATAAATCATACTTTCCTGGATCTACTTGAGTTGTTATTCCTCCTGCAGAACCCCTCCAGCCTCTAGAGCTTCTTGTTGAAGCTTTAACAGTCGTTGGAATAGAGCTTGTAAGATTCCAGTTAACTCTTGAAACACCTTTTCTTAGTGGTCCAGAAATTTTAGAAACAATTTCACCGTTCTTGTTTTTTACAACAAGTATAACCTGGTTTTTTTGCTCTGCATTTTCCTTGTCTAATGCGTCCCATCCAGGGAATGGAATATCAGCATCTTTTTTAGCTCTTTCTGATTTTTTTCTTTTAGATTTCATAGACTCAGGAGCGTCTTTAACATAGTAAGTAATATTTGCCCCATACTGAGGATTACTTGCATAATATGTTTGCCCTCCGTCGCTACTTGTACCTCCAAATACTTGGTTGTATTGTAAAGCTTTTCTAGGCTCAAAAATTACACCTTCGTTTGAAAGGTTCTCTTCGGTCATATCTCTCAACGGACTGTAGTCGTCAAGAACATAAAAACTTCTACCAAAAGTAGCAAGCACTAAATCATTCTCTCTTTTCTGAATTGCTAAATCCCTCACAGGAATTGTAGGCAATCCATTAGAAAACTTGTGCCAATTATCTCCTTGATTTAAACTTATATAAACTCCATATTCAGTTCCTAAAAACAGTAAGTTTGGATTAACATGGTCTTGAACAATTCTCCAAACAAGAGTTCCATCAGGCAACCCGTTTGTAATTGAAACCCATTTTTTGCCCCCGTTAGTTGTCTTGAAAACATATGGCTTGTAATCCCCAAACTTATGATTGTCTAAAAGTACATAAGCTGTTTCAGTATTATGAAGATCAGCTTTAATATCATTTACAAAAGCACTGGAAGGAGTTTCAGGTAATTTATCAACCGTCATTTTAGTCCAGTTTTGACCGCCGTCTTTTGTGTATTGTATAATTCCATCATCTGTTCCCGCATAAAGAATGTTTTCATCAATTCTAGATTCAGAAAGCGATGTGATTGTATTATACGTTGACATAGCATATACATCCCAAGCATTATCAAAACTTTGAACTCTTCCCATAATTGGTAATGAGAGTCTTTCTTCGTCTTTAGTTAAGTCTCCAGAAACAGCTGTCCAGCTGTCACCTCTATTTTCAGACCTCCAAACTCTTTGAGTTCCAAAGTATAATCTTTTAGGGTCATGATAACTAACTAAAATTGGAGAATCCCAGTTAAACCTTTCATAAGGCTCATCAATTCCTTCTTGAGGCCTAATACTCACAGCTTCACGGTTTGTCATATCAATTCTGTTGATATATCCTTGCTGAGATTGAGCATATATAATATTTGGATTTCCATGCTCTGTTGCTGGCTGGTGACCATCACCACCCAAAACTACATACCAGTGAGCATTTGAGATTCCATCATATTCAAAAGTCCTTGAAGGACCTCCTTGCGTATTATTATCTTGAGTACCTCCGTAAACATTGTAAAAAGGCTCAGCATCATCAACCGCTAATTTGTAAAATTGCGTAAGGGGTAGATTTCCAACAAACTTCCAGCTAGCAGAGTCATCAAAAGATTCGTAGATACCACCATCAGTACCTATTAACATATAATTAGGGTCGTTTGCTTTGAAAGTTAAAGAGTGATTGTCAGAATGCTTTTTTCTTTCAGTCATTGTGTAGAAATTTTTACCACCATCATCAGAAACTAAAACCCTAACATTCATTAAATAAATCTTGTCAAATACATGAGGAGAAGCCACAAGTTCTTGATAGTAGTGTGGGCCTGTACCACCAGAAACGGTATCAGACATTTTTTTCCAGCTTCCACCACTATTATCAGACCTATATACAGCACCTGCTCTTTTATCTAGCTCAACAGCAGCATATAACACATTTGGTTGCATTGGAGAAATAGCTAATCCTATTTTTCCTTTATTTGACCTAGGCAGTCCTTTATCAATTTTTGACCAATTGTTTCCACCGTCAACACTTTTATAAAGTGAAGTTCCTGGACCACCGCCAATAAGAGCAGCAACATTTCTGTGTTTTTGCCAGCTTGCAGCGTATAGTACATCAGGGTTTGTAGGATCAATCACTAGATCTGTAACACCGGTCCATTCATTAATATCTAAAGTGTTCTTCCAAGTTTTACCTCCGTCAGTTGTTTTATATAAACCTCTTTCACCACCTGGACTCCATAATGGCCCTTGTGAGGCAACCCAAACAGTATTAGGATCTTCTGGGTGAACTATTATTTTTGAAATGTGCTCAGACTTCTTTAAACCCATATCTTTCCATGACTTACCACCATCTTTACTGTGATAAACCCCATGTCCAATACCAACGTGTCTCCCACCAACATTTTCTCCAGTTCCTAGCCATATTGACGCATTGTTGTGAGGATCAATGGTGATACACCCAGTAGAGTAAAAAGGCATGTTGTCAGCAATAGGGCTCCATGTTGTTCCTGCATTTTCAGTTTTCCATACACCACCGGAACCGACAGCAACATACCAAACATTTTCATTCATTGGGTCAATAGCAATATCTGCAATTCTTCCAGACATGAAAGCAGGCCCAATACTTCTAAATTTAAATGCATTTAGTGCAGATTTCACAGCACTTTTCTCTTTGTTCGAATCTTTAGAACCTTGTCCCATAGTGAAATTATGAGAGAAAAGGATTGCTAAAGAAACTAATAATAGTTTCAAGTTTTTCATATAATTTATTTTTAAATAGTGTCCACTTTGTCCTGCTACAGTGCAGGACGGCCTGCTAAAATACGAAAATTTTGTAAAAACCTACCTAACACCTAAAGACACCCCCAAATTAATCGAATTGTATTCTTGCAAGCTGTAGTCGATAAAAAGGTTATAAAAAGCAAAATTAAAAGCTATGCCAATATTTTTTCTTAGAAAATTTAAATTATTTTCAATTGATATTGGGTCTTGAACTTGAAAGGCGATTGCTCCAATTTCTTCAGAGGATGTTTCATAATTTAACTCGTATGACCCTTTTATGTTTAATGAACTTTTGCTATAAACCTGCATTATTGAGGCATAAACACTCACAATTTTTAGATCTACAGAACCCAAAAGACCAAGGCCATAATTGCTAACTCTTAAATCAACAGATTGGTTTTCACCCGGAATTTGAGAATTTACCCCAAAGTTATATCCCCCTTCTAATCTTGAATTGTTAGCCAATACAGAAAGGTTAAAAGGAGTTGCCTTTGAAGCTTTGAAATACTGAGATATACTATGTTTTATTCCCAGCCCCATGGATTTAAATTTTGCACCCTTATTTGTAGTCTCAGGCATATACCTTATAATTAATTCAGTTTTAAAAGGCACACCAACTGAAAATTGAAGATTAGGCAATAAAAGCCTCCCGCTAGAAAGTAAATCATTGTGTCCGCTTGGAATCTCAAAGGAAGTTGACATTGAGTAGTCAGAATCAGGAGGATAAAACTCAACTAAATAAGTTCCATTCGGGTCTGATCCAAAAATTGTAGGGCTATGAGTTGAAGTTGAAGATAAATTACTAAACATCTGATTACTAAAACTTAAATCGCTCTCAGGAACATTAATAGCTGATAGTGAGAAAGTAAAATCAAAACCAAGTTTTTTATGGGGTTTCGCAGATTTAACCCAGCACTCTCCCATAGAAATTTGCAATGTGTTAAATAGAGGGTCAAAATACTCTTGAACTAATATTTCCTGGTCTTGCTGTGAAGCTAGAAGAAAATTCTCCACTCCAGCAATATTTTGGGAACGGTTATTTAAATAAAATAGAAGTACAAGACATAACAACCACCTCTTCATTTATTTAAATAGATCTTTAGGAATTGAAGGGAAAAGCAGAAGAGCATTTTCATAATATATTTTCCTTAAAACTTCATCAGGAAGGTTTAAACCATACATTTTCCAAAAAGCATGTCTTTTTCTAAAATAATCAAAGTATTCATCGTCTGATTCTAAGATTCTGAAATAAGTATAAAACTCCTCCTTATTATAGGAGTCTTTTCCAAACATGATTCTGTCTTGGTAATCAATAAAAAACTGTTTTGCTGTTTTTGGCTGTCTGCCGAGCTCAGCAATAACAGCACCAAATTCGGTCATCACATTTGGGTACTTGTCGAGGTGTTCACCAAGTTTTTTTAAATCATTACCCATCCACCCCAAATGTGCATTTATGAAAGTGGTATTCTTGTGTTTTTCAAATATTGTATGCTGTTCTCTAATTATATCTTCAAAGGGGGGGATAAAGTCAGAATCACCATAATACCTGTTTGGTTTTTCCTTTAGCTCAAACCATCTTTCGTTTTGATTATCCTTTGGTAGCCAAAATTGAAATGGATCTGCGGAGTGAATTAACACAGGAATGTTTAGCTCCCCACAGACATCCCAAATTGGCGCAAGCCTCTCATCATCGACCCGAACTCTTTCACCTTTCGAATCTTTATTAGTCAACCCAAGAGACTTGTAAACCTTTAAGCCGATAGCCCCCTTAGAAACAGCATCCCTGATAATATTTACCTGATTTTCAACATGATTTTCAACATCAATAGAGTTGAAATCGACATTTACAAATAAGCCAATTCTACCAGGCTGATTCTCTTCAATATTTTTTATTGATTCGTCAAAATACAGGTCTTTTGCTGCTTGAGGTCCAAAACCAGACCCGCTTAAATTTATAATAAACTTCATGTTTATCTCATCCATTTCAGCGACAAGTTCGTTAAGGTCCATTGTTGGCATTCTCCACTGGTGACTGTGAACATCAACAAACGGGTATTTAGCCTTTTTAACTTCTTTACCCTCTACAACAAGTGACGAAGGAGGGTCATAATCTTCAAAGCTCATTATGTTTTGTTTATTTTGAATTATATCAACTGCATAATAAACAGAGAGAGTTATAACCAGAATGAATGATAGGGTTTTTAAAAGATTTTTTAAACTAAACATAAAACTAGCCAATAGGTATTGTTAAAACAGTGGTATCCCAAACTAAATTCATCTCAGCCCCTTTTTCACTTTTTGCAAAACGGATTGTAAACTGTTCTACAATGTTTTTAGATTTTATTTCAGGCTTAACACTAGTTGTAAGCACGTCTTTTGAATAGTCAGGCTCAGATATAGCAAAAAACTTATCTCCCTCAGAATTTAGAACAACCTTCCATTCATCTTGTCCCGGAACTGTGTAAAGTCTGTATTTTCCCGGCTCAAGTTTTTGACCGTTAAAAGAGATTCCGTTTGAGGTTTCGAACGTGGTAGCAGCGTTAGCCCCAGTTCTCCAATATTTTCCAAACGGAACCAATGCGCCATCTTCCTCCGATCCAAAAATTAATCTATCTTTTTTATAAGGACGACTGTAAACCACCTCAAGATTAGAAATTTCAGAACTGTAGCTTACAGTTTCTTTTGGGCTTACAGGATTTAATACCATGTACGCAACATAGCCAATAAAAGCCAAAACTAATACTCCAATTATTTTTAAAACATTCTTCATTATATATTATTTTAATCGTTATTTATTAAATCTTGCAAGATACTTGCCAATCATATCAAATTCAATGTTTACAATATCACCTTCCTTTAGGGTTTTAAACGAAGTGTTCTCATATGTATAAGGTATAATCGTAACCTTGAAAGTGTTTTCTGCAATGCCAAAAACCGTAAGACTAACGCCATTAATACAAATAGATCCCTTTTCGATTAAAAGCATCTCATTGGAAATATCAAATTCAAATTTATATATCCAGCTTCCGTCGTTAACCGAAACACCCAGGCATTTTGCAACACCATCTACATGCCCTTGAACAAGATGACCATCGAGTCTTTCACCAAGCTTCATTGCGCGCTCAAGATTTATAAGATCGTTGACCGAAAAGTTTGTCAAGGATGACTTGTCTAATGTCTCTTTAACTGCAGTAACAGTATGGGTATTGTTATTTGTCTCGGTTACCGTTAAACAAACCCCATTATGGGAAACACTTTGATCAACTTTAAGCTCCTTGGATATATCACTTTCGATTGTAAAATCAATGTTTCCTCGATCAACCTTAAGGTCAGTAATTTTTCCTAAACTTTCTATTATTCCAGTAAACATTATGTCTGTTTAATTTGATAAATTTACAGAAATATTAAGGATATAGCTAAAATCAAATTGAAAGATCCAAAAAACAAGATTAAAGTAGGGTTTACAACAGGCGATATGAATGGAATTGGACCTGAGATTCTTTTAAATTCTTTAAAAAATACTGAGCTGCTATCTCTTTGTACGCCAGTCATATACGGACCTGTAAAAAACTTAAATTATACTCTGAACCATTTGGGTTTTGATCTTTCATTTAACAGAGTAAGTTCAGCCGAACAATCTAAAGAAGGTAATATCAATGTAGTTGATAGCTTTAAAGCCCCGCCTGAAATATCGTTTGGAAGCTTAAACAAAGATATGGGTGCTGCCGCTTTCGAATCCATAAAAAACGGGGTTAAAGACTTGAAAAATGGTAAAATTGATGTTTTGGTAACACCACCTATTAATAAAGAAGCCGTTCACTCTAAAGAGTTTAAGTTTATGGGTCACACAGACTACATCGATAGTCAAATTAATGGTAACTCAACAATGATGATGGTTTCAAATGATCTTAAAGTAGCTTTATTGACTGAACACATTCCTATTTCGAAAGTTACAGATTCAATTACAGCTGATTATGTGGAAAATAAAGTAATCTCCTTAAACGAAACGTTGATGAGAGATTTTCAAATTGAGCGACCAAAAATAGCGATTCTTTCTATAGATCCTCATGCTGGAGACGGAGGTGTAATAGCAGAAAATGATAAAAAGATAATAGTTCCCGCCATTAAAAAGGCGTACGATTCGGGTATTTTAGCTTATGGCCCTTTCTCAGCCGATAGTTTTTTTGGATCAGATGAATACAAGAAATATGACCTTGTAATTGCATCATACCACGACCAAGGTCTTATTCCTTTTAAAACATTATCTTTTGGCATGGGTGTAAATTATACTTCGGGCTTGGATAAGATCAGGACATCTCCAGACCATGGAACAGCATATTCAATTGCTGGAAAAGGTGTTGCATCAAGAGATTCATTTCTGTGTTCAATTTATCTTGCAATTGATGTTTATAGACGAAGAAAGATTTATGACGAGTTTTCTAAAAACAAACTGGAAACATCAAAATAGCTTAAATCAAACTCTTTTCTGTTAGTTTCTTAAGAAAATTTATATATTTGCTCGCCTTAAAATTTTAGAGATGAAGTCTGATAGCAAATATAAAATTGAGTTTGCAGGTTTAAAAATCGGGAGTCACCAATTTAATTTTAATGCAGATAAAAAGTTCTTTGATAGATTTAATTTTTCTGATTTTAATGATGTTTCTGTAAATATTGACATTGATTTGACAAAGAAATCAACACTGCTTGAGTTAGACTTTGTTTTAACTGGTGATGTTAACCTCAATTGTGACTTAACAAATGAGCCCTTTGATTATCAAATAAAACATAAAGCCTCTCTTGTTGTAAAGTTTGGACAAGATTACAATGATGAGGATGACGAAATACTTGTTTTACCCCACGGAGAGCATAAGCTTTATGTTGATCAATACATATTTGAATTGATTGTATTATCTTTACCGCCTAAGAGAATTCATCCTGGTGTTGAAGACGGAACCTTGAAGTCAGAAATATTAGATATATTGGAAGATCTTAAACCAAAAGAAAATAGTAATTTTGCTGACCCAAGATGGGAACAGCTTAAAAGTTTAAAAAAATAAAATAGTTTACAATGGCACATCCAAAAAGAAAAACGTCAAAAACTAGAAGAGACAAAAGAAGAACACATTATAAGGCTGAAATGCCTCAGGTTTCGGTATGTTCAAAAACCGGTGAAAGCCATCTTTACCATAGAGCATATTGGCATGAAGGTAAACTATACTACAGGGGTAAAGTGCTTTTAGACAACAATTCTGAAGTTGAAGCTTAGTTTGTTGTATTTAGCTAATTTCTCTTATCAATAATTTTTAATAATAATTTGTAGGCAAGTCTTAATAATAAGATTGTGGGGCTAAGAACACCTAACAAATAGGAGGGTATAATAGTCAGCTCTCTAAATACACCAATAATTACATTTTCTATTTTCAGAAGATAGAGCGAATAAAACAAGCCAAGATTTAACCATCCTATAATGGTTAGTACTATTAAAGCTTTACTTGTCTTCATGCTTTAAATATAATGTTTTAGT
>Ga0207985_1000171_pt1 | contig 17073 bp, 17 predicted proteins | sample ETNtaG_3_FD_185761 | JGI IMG/M metagenome (GOLD analysis project Ga0207985, IMG submission 185761) | Marine microbial and viral communities from oxygen minimum zone, Eastern Pacific Ocean - ETNP201302SV84 (SPAdes) (version 2) | ecosystem: Environmental > Aquatic > Marine > Unclassified ...
GTTGGAACTAATATCAACATATTCGATTTCTACGACATGTTGTATACTGTCAATTACATTAAGAACTCCGTTAACTTTGTCTTCCAAGTTGAATAATTTACCGTTATAGCTATAACCATTTGAAGTAATTAAGATGTGAGGATTAACTTGCCCAAATCTGTCAACTACTCCCCTAGAACCAAAATCTGGTGAACATGACGTCCATATTCCTCCGAGTGAGGATACTGCAAGCATAGTGATTACTGTTTCAACACAGTTTGGAACAAAACCAGCAACTATTGTGCCTTTTTTAACACCTAAATTAGACAATCCTTTCTGCACGGAAGATACTTTAAGATTAAGTTCTCTAAAGGTCATATATTTAGCTGAACCAGTTTCGCCTAGCGAGATAACGGCTACCTGATTTGGATCACCTTTGAGTAAATTTTCAGCATAATTAAGCTCAGAACCTGAAAACCATTCGGCACCGGGCATGATTGGATTTTTTAGTACAGAATCATATGACTTTGAATATTTAATATTAGAAAAATCCCAAAACTGAGACCAAAAACTCTCCATATCCCTAATTGACCATTCATGCAAATCGAAATAAGAGTCAAATTTTTCTGGGCATCCCTGCATAAATTCATACATCAAAGAATCCCTTATTCTTTCCTTTGAAGGCACCCAGAGTGGATCTTTCATTTTAGTCAAACCCAAAAGGTAGTTAAAAAATTTAGATTAAAATTAAAGCATTCCCGCTTTTTGGATAATCATTAACTGTTCAGTTGATAACTTTTCACCAGCCAAAAATTTAGCAAATAAATCTTCAGCACTAGCGGCACTAGCTTTCTGATCTGCTACGGAACCTGATTTGCCCTGTGATGCAGTCATCCTGTCAATCTCTTGCATTCCTCTCAAATATTCAATATATTCATTGTGAACAATGTCTGCTTTTTCTTTAGCCTTAACAAATGCGCGTTGTGCAGCATCTGCTTTTCTTCGAGTTGAGCGATTAAGTCTTAGTGAATCTTTCATCGAATGGTGTGCAGTTTGAGCTTCTTGTCTACTTTTTTGCATAGACTTGCTCAATTCACGGCGTTTGTTTTCAGCTTCCCTAAATGTATCTCTAGCATCTAAAACCTCTGTATCAGTTTCAATCAATTCATCGTGCTGTTTTATTTTATTCTGTAATGATGATATTTCCTCAACCAAAGCGCGCTCCTTATCTGTTGTAAGAGGAGTCGTCATTTGCTTAATTTCTAATTCTTGTATTTGTTTCCTAAGTCTTGCTATCGGAGGTAAATTTTGACCCGAAAACCTTTTACGTTTCAAAGATAAGAAATTATCCTTCAATGAATTAACTTTTTCAGTTACTTCATTTCTTTCATCACGAATTTGGCCGACTTCTACGTTCAAACCGTTTCGCCTATCTCTATACATGTGAACTTCATCCATGTATTCTTTTGCTTTAACATTCAAATCGTTCCTTTCAGAAGCATGAGTTTGGGACGTGAGATTTAATTCATCTCGCCCTACTCGCAGCTCTTCAGCCTTCTGGTGATACTCTTTACGAATCTTTCTCAACTCAGATCTAGATAGTTGCTCTAGTTCCTCTGGCGATAATACTGGATTAACAGCAGGTTTATCGGAGTCTTCATCTGAATCTGTTCCATCACTTGTCTCCTCAGATTTATCATCTGATGATTCGGATGATGATTCTAAGCGCTCAATCAAGTCAGCTTTCTTACCTGATACTGGTAAGCCAGCGTCTTTGAGTTTAGATTTTAATTCATCAACTGAGAATTTACTGAAATCTTGTTGCGTATCTACAGAGCTTTCGCTAGAGTTTGAAGAAGGATTATCTTCAGATGCTGTAGTGGCTTGGTTTTCCTGATCGGAATCCATTGAATTTATAGGGCTTTATGCCCATTCAACCTTAACCGAAAAGTGCACCTAGTCCAGCTGCTGTATCTTCTTCGCTTACTTCTTCTTCTTCTTCTTCAGCTTCTTCTGCTGGAGCTTCTTCAGAAGCTGCTGCTGCTGGTGCTGCACCGCTAGCTGCTGGTGCTGCCACTGCTGCTGTAGCCATTGCTTCTTCGATATCTACTCCTTCAAGAGATGCGACAAGAGCTTCTGCTCTTGATTTGTCTGCCTTGACGCCTGCGGCTTTCAAGACTTTTTCTACGCTTTTTGCGCTTACTTCTGTTCCTGCTGAATGCAACAACATTGCTGTATAGACGTATTCCATTTTTTTTGCCTCCTTTTTCTATCCGAATAATGCTCCGAGTCCAGCGGCCGTATCCTCTTCGGATGCTTCCTCTTCCTCTTCGTCATCTTCTTCATCATCAGATGATTTGCTTTCTTCCACAGGTGCTGGAGCTGCCGCTGCTGCTGTAGCTGCGTTGCCTAGCATTTCCTTCAATTCATCATCAGCACCATCGCCTGACTTTGAAGCAACACCCAACATTGCTGAGTGAGCTTTAGCAAGCAACGATTTGATCGTTGAATCTGTTGGATAAGATGTTGACATCGCAACTGCCAAAGCGTCATTATGAGCTTTGGAAAGCAATGATGGCATCACAGATCCTGTGAAGTACTTCGTATTAAATGCTAAATTGAAAGCTTGTGCAGTAGCGCTTTGTACGTTACCACGGAAAGCTTCCAGATCAATGTTAAGGACATCAGACAGATAGAAAGTCTCTCCATCAAATGCTCCTAACAATTGCATTCCTACGGTTATCGGATAAATTTCAAGTTTTGCAAGAGCTGATGCGACTTCTTCACTGATAACGTCGCCTTTAGCTACTGCTGTATGTTTTTTACGAATTACAATTTTTCCTTTTTCAATTGCAGCAGGGAAACCTGCATTTTGGAAATCTCCTACAATAGGTCCTGCTGGAAAAGCTGTTGGTCCTTTTTCAATAATGATATCATAAGATGCTATCTCTCCACCTTTAGCTGGAGCTTGAGTTTGTGACTCTAGAAGCATCTGAAATACTTTGAAAGGATTTGCAGTTGAAGAAAATAATGCTAATTGCTTTGGCTCCAAAGCTTCAATAACTTGTTCTACACCTTTTTTGTCTTTAGATGAAGTTTCTAACGCACGCTTCAAAAGACGATTTCTGGACATTCTTAGTTTTACACCTAAGTCTCTAAGTGAAGCTCTCATATCCAGCATTTGCTTAGCGCCAATACCACTAACATCAACGAGACCAACTACATCTGCTGACTTTACAAAATCTTGAAGTTGAGAAACTTCATCTTTTTTCCAGTCTGCAACGTATGCTTTCACCATTATTGCAACCTCACTGATTTACCCATTGTAGTTTTAACCCAAACAGAAGCAATGTTATCGTAACCTCTGTCTAAACTGGATTCTACACGTTTCAATATAGTTTCTAAGTTATCAGCTAACTGTTCCTGGGACATGCTAACATTTCCAATTGGAACATGGAAAGTAGGACGATCTTTTGTGCGAACTGGAACTAAATTAGTTAATCCTTTGATAATTCGCTCAATATCTGCTTGAGGAGGTATAGGTCGAGGCATTTTTCCTCTTGGACCTAAAACTACACCAAGACTTTTACCAATACTAGCCATCAGGCCAGTTTCAGCTACAAAGAAATCAAATTTACCAGCTAGCTTTCTAGCTTCACGTTTATTTTCAGAAAGTTCATCTATTTGCTCAGGAGAAATTACTGTGTCGACTACTTTTTTGGAAATAACTGCCATTTCACCCTGGGCAAAAACTGCAACTCGGGCAGGTCTTCCACGTCCGTGTGGAAGAGCTACTTCAGCGCTAATTCTTTTTTGAGGGTTTTGTAAATCTACATCTTTAAGATTGATTGCAACCTCGACAGTCTCTACAAATTTGCGCTCTCCATTTGAACTGAGAGCATCGGCGATAGCTTGATTTATCTTGTTTGACGCGATGGTTTCACCTCCGTAGTAAAACGAGATTACATCTCTTCTACGGTATTCCTTCGCACTCATGACAGTATATAAAATTAATTTAAATCACTTTTTTCAAAATAATTTAAATAAGAGGGGCAGGTTAGTATATTAGATTTTGATGATTGAAGCAAAAAATGTCATAAAGAAATATGGTCAGGTAACTGCCCTAGATGACTTCACTGTAGATATTCCAAAAGGTAAGATTGGAATTCTAGGACCTAATGGAGCGGGAAAAAGTACATTTGTCAAAATCGCACTAGGATTAATTGAATCTACTAGTGGAGAAATTACAGTTCTAGGGGAAAATTTAGATAAGAATTCAATCGAAATCAGAAAAAAAATTGGTTACATGCCTGAACATGACTGTATTCCAAACAAAATGACTGGTGTCGAATTTTTAATTGAAATGGGACAAGTTTCTGGTTTAGACTACCAAACTGCTACACAGAGAACGCATGAAATATTAGGGCATCTAAGAATGGGTGAAGAAAAATATCGCTTAATTGAAGAATATTCCGGCGGTATGAGGCAGAAAATAAAGTTGGCACAAGGGTTGGTCCACGGTCCAGAACTAATGTTTCTTGATGAGCCCACATCGGGATTGGATCCTAATGCGAGACAGGAAATGCTCGAAACTATCAATGGACTAGCTGAAATTAGTAATACAAACGTTCTACTGAGTACACACATACTTCAAGATGTTGAAACTGTCTGTGATTATGTTATTATAGTTAATAATGGCAAGCTACAGATAAAAGAAAATGTAAAAGAGCTAGTTAAGAGACAAACTGATACTATACAAATAAGAGTTGGAGAAAACTCAGATGAGTTCATTTCTATCTTAAAACAAAATAATAACAAGAGAAATATTGAAATCACTGATAGATGGATAAGGATTCCTTACAAGAATGAAGAAAGTTTCAAGGAAATAATTTCCGCTGCAGCCAGTGCTAAATGTCAATTATACGAGATGGAGAGAATTGCAATGACAATGGACAATATTTATCTGGAGGTAGTAAATTGAAGAATGATGCTAAAATAGCAGATAAATTTAAGGATTTCAAGCCTAATTTAAGTGATAGAAAGAATATTATTTTGGGGATGGGGCTTAGAGGATTCGAAAAACTATTTAGTCTTAAAAATAAGAGCATACTTTTTCTGATTGGCATTGTTTACCTTTGGACATTTGCATTTTATCTATTATTAGGAGAAGACTCGTACCCTTGTAATACAGTTTCTGAAGAACTAAAAACATGTACGCACCTAAATTTTTATGGGGATTTACAATATGGTGGAACTAGAATATTTTTGGTATTAATTGCTGCTGTCGCAAGCAGCGGCCTTATTGCTAATGATTTAACTGACAAATCAATACATCTTTACCTTTCTAGACCAATAAGCAGAATTGATTACCTGATTGCAAGAATAATACCTATTTTCCTACTAATGCTTACAATTACTTTAATTCCAAATTTAGTCGTCTTTATTTCACAATTTTCAAAATCTGGGCTAAATGTAGACTTTCTTAGCAGTAATATGTGGACATTAAGTAATCTAATTCTACAGGCTATTTTTTATTCAATTTCTTACTCAATAATAGGAATTACCTTTTCAGCTGCAATTAACCGGGAGTCACTAGCTTCTGCAGGGTTCTTTGGCACTGTATATGGAGTTTCTCTAATAGTGGAAATTTTTTATGGATTGATGTCTGAAATGGATATTGAGAATTCGGAATATATCCTACTCTTATCAATCATTCATTTCTTAGACATAATAAGTTATAAAATTTTCAACGTAGATTACTTTGTTACGATATTTGGTAGTCCTGAAATCATTGAATTCCCTCTAAGCATAATTATTGGTCTGTACGTTTTACTATTCTCTTCCTTTATACTTCTTGTAAATTACATCATATCTAGAATGGAGGTTACTAAATGAGTACGATTATTTTTGAAGAAGTTACCAAGAATTACGGTAGAGTCCAAGGAATTTCAAATGTATCTCTAAATATTGGGCCCGGAGTTACGGGAATATTAGGTCCAAATGGTGCTGGAAAGTCAACTACAATGAAAGTGTTACTTGGATTGGCAAGACCATCAATAGGTTCCGTATATGTGAATGGAGTAAATCCTTTTGATAATTTTGATCTAAGAAATAAAATTGGATTTGTTCCAGAATATGATTGCTTTTATGAACATATGAGTGCAGTTGATTACGTTTCGTATTTCTTGATGATTCACGATTTTAGTAAAGAGGAAGCTGTGGAAAGGGCTGAAAATTCCTTAATTGAATTGGGATTGCAAGACTCAATGTATCGAAAAATTCGTACATATTCAAGAGGTATGAGGCAAAAAACAAAAGTTGCTAGGGCAACTGCATTCAACCCACAAATTTTAGTTTTAGATGAACCGTTCCAAGGAGCGGATCCAACAACTAGACACCTACTGATGGAAAAAATTAATTCATGGTCTGAGGAGGGCAGGACTATTTTGATATCCAGTCATATTTTACATGATGTTGAGTATTTAACGGATAATATCATATTGATTAATAATGGAAGAGTATTAGCTTCAGGTAACAGACATGAAATACGAAAGTTAATGTCGAATATACCAATTCAAATCAAGATATCTCCTATCGATAAAAATCAATTAAGACCGCTAGTCAAACGTATGCTAGATGAAAAATGGATAACTGCAGGCAGATTATTAGAAAACGAAGGTGAAATAATATTAGAAACTAATGAGTCTGAAAAATTTTACACTGAATTCCCACAAATCCTTGAGGATGAAAAAATTATTGTCGAAAAAATAGTCTCTGACGACGACACACTAGACTCGCTATATTCTAAATTAGTGGAGGGAAAACAATGGAAATAAGCAAAATGTTCAAGCGATTTCCAACGCTATTTCCTCCAATATTCAAAGATTGCTCATACAGATTAATTACAAACAAATTAACTTGGGTTTTAGTGGCAATATTGATGTTGCCGTGTGCTCTGGGATTACTTGTTTATTATGAATTTTCAGGAGATCGCATTTCAGAGGAAGTGGATGGTGAAAAAATATATTACACCAGTAGTGGAGAATTATTACATGAGGATTTAAGAGTCTTATTTTTGGAAATATCGGAATACTTTGGAATTGGATTTATCGCATTACTTTTAGGTATTATGTTTAGCTCTGAACTAATTAGTGAGGAATACAATTTAAAAACCATGCAGATATTAAGGACATCGCCAATTCATCCTGTAGAAATTTTTACTTACAGGTACATTAGTGGAATTATAACTGGAGTTATCTTACTTGGACTATATTCTACATTATTTTACATAATAGTGATGATGGGGGCAGGAATTTATGGAATACTTGAGGAAATCGGGCTTTTAGCCTTAGTAATAAAGATAGTAATACTTAACTGGATTGGATTTTTATCCATATTCTGCGCAATAAATGTATACTTTGAAAGACCTTACTTGATATGCTTCATCTACTGGCTATTTTGGGAACAAATTATGTCTGGTCAAAATTATCAACAAATTACATTAACACACTATATTAACTCAATAATTTATGACTCACTTATTGAAATGGGATGGAGTGTAACTGCTTCGGACTATGGCCTGGTAAATAGTAACAATGATACTATTGCTACAGATCCACTAATCTCTACATTTATCATATTGATTGTTGGAATATCTTTCATATTCATTGGATCTAGAGGCATATCCTCGAAACAATTCTAAAGTTTTATTAAAAGGCCAAAATAGAGCCATCAAATGGCAAAGAGGGATTACTACGAAGTTCTGGGTGTTGAAAAAGGGGCAGATGAAAGAAGTATCAAAAAAGCATACAGGAAATTAGCAAGAAAACATCATCCTGACGCAAGTGATGAAAGTCCCGAAGTAGCCGAAAAGAAATTCAAAGAAATCTCTGAAGCTTATGAAGTATTAGCTGACAGTGAAAAAAGAACCAGATACGATCAGTTCGGACATGATGGTGTAGACTTCGGCGGAGGAGGATTCTCATGGGACCAGTTCAGTCATCAAGGCGATATATCTGATTTATTTGGCCAACTCTTTGGCGGAAGGCAAGGGGGAGGAGGTGGAATGGGAAGTATCTTTTCACAGCTATTTGGTGGAGGACAAAGTCAACCAAATAATAGAGGAAATGATCTTAGATATGACATTACATTAGATCTTAAAGAGGCATTCACCGGAATAGACAAGGAAATTACCATACCTAGAGAAGATTCGTGCAAAACATGTAACGGTTCTGGAGCTGCTAAAGGAGGAACTGCAAAAACATGCGTTACTTGTGCTGGCCAAGGTATTGTAAGGAAAGTAATGCAAAGAGGATTTATGCAAACTGTTTCTACTGATACATGTTCAGATTGTAGAGGAACTGGAAGTGTTATAGACAATCCTTGCAAAGATTGCAAAGGATCTGGTGTTGTATCTGTTGACAAAAAAATAAAGCTGAAAATTCCTGCAGGAGCTGATGATGGCTACAGATTAAGAATGCGAGGACAAGGAAGCGCAGGCCCAAACAACGGACCAAAAGGTGACTTGTACATAGTTGTAAATGTAAAAAGACATGAAATATTTCAAAGACAAGACAATGAAATTATATTAGATTTAGATATTAGTCCCTCACAAGCTGTACTTGGTGACAGCATAAGAGTACCTACTTTAGCAGGAAATGTGAAGCTAAGTATTCCATCTGGAACACAATCTGGAGATGTTCTTAGGCTGAAAGGAAAAGGAATGCCAGATATTACAAGGCCTTCAATTAAAGGAAGTCAACATGTCAGGATAAATATAAAAGTACCAAAGCCTAATGGCAAAACAAGAAAGCTATGGGAAGAGTTAAAGAAATTAGACTCTACAAAACCATCTTTCTTAGATAGAATGAGAGATACATTTGGCTGAAGACGACGATTACTCACAAGATAGTGAAGCATACCGCAAATGGAGGAGCGGTGAAGATAATGACAGATATGCATCATCAAGAACCCCTTCAGAAACAGGAGCAAGAAGTGGAAGCTATACTACTCCTAAATCTGAAAATGATGAAAATACGCTTGCAGATGAGGATGATAATTCTGAGAAACTACCCTGGTATGTTTGGGCGTTTCTTATTATTACAACTATTCCTTTTCTTATTGTTGCAATTGGTTCTGCTGACTTCCAATTTGGTGACGGAGGATCAGATGGGAAAAATCCTAGTGAATGGCCTTCTGTTGAAGGAAATATAGAATATACACGCGTTGAAGATAAATTCATAACCGAAGAATATTGTGAAGACAGAAATGATGATGGATATTTTGACGACGATGAATGCTGGAAAGACTTTGTTTACGTCGCTGAAGTATCTTACATCTACACTGTCGAAAATACGAGTTATTTAAATGGCCAAGAAGGTTGTAAAGATTGTTCCTTTGGAGAAATAGTGGAATTATGGGAAAGTCACTGGGTAGACGTTCTAAAGAGAGAGGGAGAAGATAAATTATTCCAAGAATTTATCAATGCAACGGATGAGCGCTTGGCAGTTAACTCTACAGTGAAAATATTTTACAATCCCGAGAACGCCGGCGAGGCATATAGTGAATTTGGAGAATATTATGAAGACACTGAGAGTGCATTTTTCCTCATGGGCATTGGTGCAATCTGTTGTTTTTCAATAGTTTTCATTGGTATTTTTATAGGAACTGCTCAGCGAATTAGCAGTATGCGTGAAGATTACGAACTAAATGGTAGGGGTTCTTTTGGAGTATTTGGATCCGATAACAACCGTAATGGAGGAAGAAATAGTCGAGCCGTCAGAAGAAGTGGAGGAAGTAGCCGCAGCGGCGGTGGAGGAAGAAGTGGTAGTGGAAGCCGAAGCGGTGGCGGTGGCCGAAGGCGTTGAAACTTGTCATTGACGATGATATCCGCAAGGCAAAAACAATACCCTCAAAATTTTATCATAGCCCTAAAGTTTATAGAAAACTTAAAAAAATATTCAACCGAAGTTGGCAATTTGTAGGAGATACTGATCTCTTAGAAAAAAATAACGTACATCCTGATATCTTGTTAGAAGGAATGGTTGATGAACCGTATGTATTAACAAAAGATGGAGAAAATATCAGATGTTTATCTAATGTTTGTACACACAGAGGTACAATTGTTTGCGAAAAAGCTACAAAAACTAAGAATTTAGTCTGTGGTTATCACGGTAGGCAATTTCATGTTGATGGAAAAATGAAATTTATGCCTGAATTCGAAGACGTAGAAAATTTCCCATCTGAATCTGATAATTTGCCTCGCATTGAAATGGATCTGTGGGAAAAAATGATATTCATTATTAATGACAAAAAATGTGATATTGGAGAATTAATAGGGCCAATGATTGAAAGGCTGTCTTGGCTACCAATAGAAGAATTCAAATACAAACCAGAGTTATCAAGAATATACAATGTAAAGGCTAATTGGGCACTCTACTGTGACAATTATCTCGAAGGCTTCCACATTCCATTTGTTCATAAAGACTTGAACCAAACATTAGAGTACGATGAATATTTTACAGAAGGTATTGATAACACTGTTTTACAAATAGGAATAGGCAAAGATAATGAAAACACATTTGACCTACCGGAAAATCATCAAGATTATGGCAAAAATGTAGCTGCCTACTATTTCTTTCTTTTCCCCAACATGATGTTTAATTTTTATCCATGGGGGCTTTCTGTAAATGTAGTCAAACCAAAATCCCCGGAAGAAACCCAAATCGATTACTTTACTTATGTTTGGAAAGAAGAATTGATGGAAAAAGGGGCTGGAAGTGGATTAGATAAAGTCGAATTAGAAGACGAAGAGATAGTTGAATCTGTTCAAAAAGGAATTAAGTAAAAGCTTACGACAGAGGAAGATATTCACCGAGAAGAGAAATTGGCGTTCATTATTTTCATAAATTAATACAAAAGTATTATTGATTCTAACGACGTTTAAACATCCTAAATTCCATAAGTCTATCTACTAAATAAATTGAACCAGGATATTTTTTAGGAATTCTAAGACTTAAAAATGGAATAGTTCCTATGCTTCTACCTATTCCAGAAATGATAAATATTGTGAAAATTGCTTTCCAAGTGTCGTTGTAAAAATCTTCAAGATAACCGGCCATGTATCCGCCGATAAGTGCTCCAACGAAGGTAGTTATTCCAACACGAGTATTGTAATAACTAAAGTATGCTGCTCTTTCTTTGTTAGGTGCAAGATCTAGAACCATTGCGTTAGAAGTTATCAAGAATGCACTGAAACATGGACCTAGAATAACTATTTGAAGAAGAATCATAACTTCAATAATTGGGAAAAATGCATAAATGAAAGGTAAAATGGCAAATCCTATCCTACTCATTATTAGAACAGGTAGCGGCCCAACTCTGTCAACTAATCTGCCCATAATAGGCTGAAAGGCCATTTCAGATACAGCACCAACTAGACTAAAGGCAACTAAAACAATATTGTCTACCTCAAGAACCTCAATCAAAATCATAGCAAATAGGGGCCAAATCAGAGACATATTCAAAGCGTAAAAGGCCTGTGCACGAACGTAACTTTGAAAAGTATTAGAGTATTCTTTCTTTGCAGTTTCTGATAACACTAGATCCTTTGTTTTTTCAGGGTCTCTGTAAGGAACTCTGATTAATATTAGACCTCCAATGAATGTAGCTACTGCAGCGAATGTGAATAATGGCCTAAACGGTTCCGCTGAATTTGAACCATCAGTATAAACTGAATAAACTGCAATTAGTGAACCTACTAAACCAAGCAAACCACCTATAACATGGAATTTACTTAGAGTACTTCCTCTCTTAGAGGGGTTCATCCAATCACCCTGTAAAGCAGCCCAAGTAGGATTGATAATAGATAACGAGACTGAGTAAATTACTACAAGGAGTAACATTTCGTTAGGATCATTAACTGTTGAGAGTAAATATAAGGAAATAGCTCCAAATATTGAACCACCTATAATCCAATAAGTCCTTATAGATCTAGTATCTGAAACCCAACCCCAAAAATATTGCAAAGCATTTGGTAAAAGATTCATCAATGATTGAATCCAAGCAATTTGCTCAAATGAAGCTCCCAATCGTACAGCATAATAACTCAAATATGGCATAGAGATATCATTAGCAAATGAGCTTGTGGCATGGTATGCATATAATTCAGTTGGAGGCTCTATTTCCTCACTAGTATTGTCTGTACTCAATGGTTTCAACTGCAGTTATGCAATATAACATTACGCACTGCATTTGTGCACTAGAGAAAAATCATTTATATACTACTGAAAAGGGGCGTAGGTGCCTGGCATAACTAAACTAATAGGAATCTACGACGCAGACGGAGGTATCTTTGGGGAGATTAAATATTTTGCAGGAAAAATTTTCTCAAACAAGCATTGCTCACTTTGCGACATCACCCACGGAAAATCAAAAAATGAATGGACTGCCTGTGAGAAAAGGTTACCCATAACCATTGATTTTATCCATCTCAATGAAAGAAATTCGGCTGTTGAAAAGTATACTAGAGGAGTCACCCCTTGCGTTATCGGAAAAACGGCTACAGGGTATGTTACTATAGTTTCTAAAGACGAAATGAATGAATGTGAAGGTAATGCATTAAAATTTGAGGAATTGATAAAACAGAAGTTACAAAATCAATAGTATGACTATTATAGCCCATTGAGAAAGGCATATTGTGGCTGAACAAAAAGAATCTCGCCTGAACGAATTCTTAGAAAATCCTGAACGTTCACTTTGGTCTATTGCAATTCCAGTTATTGCTGGTATGGCTATACAGACTTTCTATTCAATTGTTGATATGCTGTTCATTGGCCAGTTGGGTGGAAGTTCGATTGCTGCAGTTGCATTCAACATGCCCCTTTACTTCTTCGTTATGGGAATTACATTTGGAATCGGAACAGGAATTACAGCTACAATAGCTAGAGCTATAGGAGAAGAAGACAAAGAAAAAGCTGATAGTGCTGCAAAGCACGGCTTATTGATTGCGCTTTTTATGGGAGTTACTTTAACATTCTTTGGTTTATTAACTGGTAAAAAAGTCCTTTCAATGTTAGGGTCACCCGAAGAACTGATTGACGAATCGTGGAGCTACCTTAGGGTTACTTGCTATGGAATGATGTTTATTGTGTTTTCAATTGTATTCCGATCGATACTAGCCGGCGAAGGGGACATGAAATTCCCAGTAATGGTAGCTGCTACAGGAACAATCTTGAATATTATTTTAGATCCTATTTTTATTTTTGACTTAGACGAATATGGGGGATTTGGACTAGACATGGGTGTGAAAGGAGCTGCTGCTGCAAGCGTAGTTTCTCAAATGATTGTATTTTTCATCTTCATATTTATGCTATTTTTCAAAGATCACGCGTATATCTCATTTGATATGCAAAATTTTACATTTTCAAAAGATGTCATGAAGGAAATTTTAGTTGTTGGTATTCCGTCCTCAATATCAATGATTATTATGTCGTTTGGACAAGGTGTGTTTAATTATATTTTAATAATTGGATACGGACCTGACGCTGTAGCTGCATATACCATCTCTGGAAGATTGGATATGCTAATGTTTCTTCCAATCATGGGAATTGCTACAGGCCTAGTAACTACTGTGGGAATGTTTGCTGGAGCAAAAAGATTTGACAAAGTGAAAAGTATCATCATTTACGCAATTTCAAGAGCATTCGTTATAGTTGCAATTGCTTCAACTATTGTGTACTTGCTTGCACCTAGCATAATTAGTCTATTCACAGACGATCAAAATATCAAAAATATTGGCATAAGTGCATTGAGAACATTATGCTTCACTTATCCATTTGTTGGAATTGCAATGCCTTGCGGTAGAATTATGCAGGGATTAGGTCAGGGAATACCTGTTCTAGTAATTACGGCATTGAGAGTTTTACTTGTTTCGGCACCTCTAGCTTATTATTTTGCAATTATTGATTCTAGAGACATAGTTTGGGTATGGTATTCTATTGCTATTTCTGTAAGTGTGTCTGCAATTGTTGGCCCCCTCTGGGTTAGAAAAACCATTAATGAAATGGAAAACTCAAAAGATAGTCTTAGCAACTAGAGCTAATGCCAAAAAGAAAAGAACTAAACCTATTGAGCGATCTATAATTACTGAATTAGAGCGTAACTTATCAATCAACGGAGTACCTGCGAGTATCGCTGCAACTAAAACATACCAAGTAGTGTCTATAAGCCCTGCTAAAATTGCCATGATTATTCTTTCCATTTGACTCATTTCAGGATCTATGAATTGACTAAAGACTGCTACCAAGAATACTAAAATCTTGGGATTTAAAAAAGATATCAAGAAACCCTCGATGAAGCCTTTACGCCCACTGATTTCATGACTTTCATCAGCGTTTGAAGGAATATAAGTGAGAATGTTGTATGATAACCAAAGTAAGACTAGAGCTCCACTCCACTGCAGGAATAAAAAAACTGAATCATGAGCTAGTAAAAGGGCTGAAAGTCCTGTAACGGCAACTAAAGCATAAAGCCCAAAACCAATTCCGTGACCAATGCCCGTCATAATACCTTGTAGCCTTCCACCGGAAATTGTATTTCTCAAAACCACAGCAAGGCTAGGTCCAGGCGACATTGCTCCCATTGCGCAAACAAATGATAAAGCCAATAGAGAAGCCAAATCCATTGCTACCTATTTCTCCTAAATTTTACTAAAGTTGAACCTAACCCCTTGTCTGATAATTTAAGTTTAGAAATTTCAGGATATATCCGTTTTATATCTCTCTGCAAGCCATTTTCTCGTTGGACGTAATCTTTGATGACAGTCCCTAAATTATGACCATGAACTAGCTCAACAGAAGGTTGCGAAGATTCCCAAGCTTCAGCAACCGCAATCTGCGATTTTAACTTAGCATCTGAGAGAGGTAGACCGTGAAGATCAACCCGCATTCAGCTTATATTCCTAAAATTTCTTTAGTCTTCTCTGGATTGTCTGTTGTTAATGCTACATCAGCAGCATCCATTTCCATTTTCATAATATAAAATGAAATTATGTTAATGCCTGCGTCACTTAACTTAGTTGCCATTTTTGCAAGTGCCCCTGGTTCATTCGAAAGTGTTGTCAATAGTAATTCGTTAGCTTCAAAATCTCTACCCATATCTTTCAAAACTTTAGTGGTAGCTTCTTCATCATCGGTGACCATTGTTACTGAAGCACTCGAACGACCCATGCCTACACAACCAAGAATATTGATTCCATTTTCTCCAACAGCTGATGCGACTTTAGCCAACTCTCCTGGCTTATCTGCCAATGACACATTGAATTCTTGCATAATATTTCCCTATCAAGGGGATATATATGTATTATGCTCTTCTAGATCTGGAAATTGTAACTAATAGAAGCGAGAATACAACAAACGCAAATGAAAAGCCTGGAGTATCTTCACTTTTGGAAGGCAGTGCCTCTCCTATATTCAAGGCAATCGTTAACGGCGCACTTATCCCCTCGGAACTAATTGCCCTAACCCAAATAGTATGATTTCCTTTTCCAAGCTGAGTCTGCATAACATCTATCTTATCTATAGAATCAACAGTATGCCAAATATCTTCAATGAGAACATCTCTCCATTCAATATTGGAAATGTTACCCTCTGTAACAAATTCTAAATTTTGATTTTCATAAACGAAAAATCTAGACGCAGTGTCATTTCCACCATCTGTTTCATTTCCTTCGTAATAAATTACAGAGGTATCTGCACTCAAATTTATTGAAAGACTTGCATCATATTGAATTGCTTCATCTAAAGCTGCATCCATCAAAACAAAACCCCAACCATAATCATTGTTAGGCCTTACAGGGTGACTTAACCACCTATATTCTGCAGTTGATTCTAGAATGCTTCTAACCATTAAAGGTTGCAAATCTGGATTTGCCTGCAGAAGTAAAGCTGCCATTCCAGCCACCATAGGTGTAGCCATACTTGTTCCTGAATAGGAAGCATATCCATTGCCGCTATTCGCTTCAACAGACATAACTGCAGAACCGATTGCAGCTACATTAGGCTTAATTTGGCCTTCATGAGTAGGTCCCTTACTTGAATAAACTGCTAATTCTTTGCTATCTTCTGTGGAACCTACAGTTATGACATCCTTAGCTGCACCTGGTGTACCTATTGTTCCGTACCCTCCGCTGTTACCTGCTGCTATCATTAACGAAATTCCAGCTGCTACCATCTCATTTGCTAAATGGGTAATACGCTCTTCTTGTTCTTGAGTTAATTCAACTAACCAAACGCCACCTAGAGACATTGAAGCTGCACGAATATTATATTTGATTTGATTATCGATAGTCCACTCCATTCCCTTCATCACTTCTGCAAAGCTTCCTGAACCTCCACTGTCCAACACCTTGACTCCTACTAAGGAAGCTCCAGGTGCTACTCCTCTATATGGAGTTGAACCATCGCTTAATGGACCTTCACCAACTGAACCTGTTCCTGCTGAAATCCCAGCGCAATGTGAACCATGGCCTTGGTCATCATATGGTTCTGTTTCACCACTCCCATCATCTCCACTACCATCTAACGCATCATAGAATGCAACAACTTTAGGATCTGCAGTTGAAGGATCGTCATCAAAATCATTCAAACCTACATGCAATGGATCAATACCAGTATCAATAATTGCAATACTAATTCCTTCTCCAGTATATCCAAAGTCCCAAACTGTATCAACATGATGAATGCCTATTGCATTATCCAAAGCAATTTGTAACTCACCATTAAGAGTTAAGAAAACCACACCTTTAACTTCAAGTAATTCATCTAAAAGTTCGGTTTTAACCTCGCCCGAAATTATTGGAATATGGTGAAAACGCCAAGAAGGCTCAAACCCTACTTCATCAATTAATAATTGCTCATCTTCTTTTGTTGGCATGTGATCAAAATCTACTAAAACTGAAATTTTGCCGTCATAAACATACTTTCCCTGCTCAAGTGCTATGTCTAACATATCATGCATGCGATTTTTATCCATATCCATCCTAGTGTCCTCCCACCATCTATCCTCATTATTTTCTACTAAGGAAGAGTATGAGAC
>Ga0207985_1000172_pt1 | contig 17060 bp, 35 predicted proteins | sample ETNtaG_3_FD_185761 | JGI IMG/M metagenome (GOLD analysis project Ga0207985, IMG submission 185761) | Marine microbial and viral communities from oxygen minimum zone, Eastern Pacific Ocean - ETNP201302SV84 (SPAdes) (version 2) | ecosystem: Environmental > Aquatic > Marine > Unclassified ...
TGTATAAAAAACATTAGATGCATTCTTTCATTTTCTGCTTCTGCTAACATTTCTCTTATGTCTGGTCCGTAGCCAACTTTCATTTTTCGTAGACTTTTAAAATGTAACCACATACCTGCAACCATACCTGGAACACCTGCAATAGTTTCTAATACTATTGCTCTATGACCATATCTTTTTGCAAAGAAAGTGTCCGCAATAAAGCGAAAAAATTTAGTCATAGATTTTGCAAATAAATCACTCATTCAAATGTTCCAATATATGCCTGCAGATTCTCCATATCTTGCGTTGTTAGTGCAGCTGCTTGTCCCCACATAAGAGCAGATTGTGCTCCTCTAGTTTCTCCGTTTTTATACTGAGTTAACATTGCTACTATAGATGTGCTTCCAGCAAGCTTAGGGCCTATGCCTCCTTCTCCTTTAGCGCCATGACAAGCCGCACAATTTACATATGCTTTTTGTCCTTTATCTATTGGAGTTTCAGATTGCATAGCAACTCTTTTTGCTTCTAATTGTTCTGAAAAAGTTCCATACTTTGCAGTATATTCTTCATAACATTCTCCATAACAACTATGAACATCTTTATAGCCTTTGTAATCTAAATTTGTATAAGCTGCGTAAGCTATACCTGAAATTCCTATTGCCCCGATTACTACAGGGAGTAATATATCTTTCATGTATTGTCTCCTTTTGTGTACTTGACTGTTCCTTGCATATCAAATACTCCTTTTTGTTTTTTAGGTGTTGGGTTTCTATCCTTTGCTATCTCACCAAGTCTATAAGTTTTTATATTTTTATCTTGTAGGGTAAAAATACTCATAGCAACAATAGACATAGCTAGTGGTGATAGTATTAGAAGATAACCTTGTATTTCCTCTACACTCATTAAATATCTCCATATTTACTTGTAAATTTTCCAAATGAATAATCTTCTCCAATATCAAAATCACAACCAATCGGTGTGCCTGGAATAGATATTCCCCTATCTTTTTGCACATTTCTTCTAACTACTTCGCAGTAATCTTCTACTTCTTCTTCATCTACTTCAGCTAAAATAGAGTCATGTACAAGAGCAAATATTTGAGCTCTCATACCTCGTTCTTTAACTTCTTTATGTGAGTCTATGGCTCCGAGTAAATTTACATCAGATGCGATAGATTGTACTAAAAAGTTAATACCACTACGAACTTCATGTGCTGCAATACCTTTATCTTCACTAAATACATTTGGTAATCTTCTTTTTCTTCCAAAGTATGAGTAGATAAAACCATTGTCTTGTATAAATTGTTTTGACCTGTCTAACCAAGTCTTTAATCCATGAAACTGTGAAAAATAATCTTCAATAACTTCTTTTGCTTCAGTTGTACTAAAATATTTTCCTGAGTCTTTTGATACTTGTTCACTAATTTTCTTTGGACCTGCACCATACATTATACCAAAAGTTACAGCTTTTGCCATTTGTCTTTCAGTAGAATAATGTTTGGTGACTTCTTCAACTGTGCCTGGTAGATTAAATACTAGTTTAGCAATTTGACTGTGAAAGTTTCCTCCGTCTTGAAAGACTTTCATAAGTGCTTTATCATTTGCTAATACAGCCGCACAATATACCTCTGCAGTAGTTAAATCCATTGCAACAATCTTATTACCTTCTTTTGCTTTGATACAACCTTTTACTATTGGATTATCTCTAGGTATTTGTTGCATATTCATTTTACCACTTGAAGATAGTCTACCAGATGTTGTACCATGTAAATTAAAATTAGTTCTTAATCTACTATCTTTATCTAGTTGTGGATATATCTTATCTAAATATGTAGATTTAATTTTTACTTTTTGTCGTATATCCAAAACTAATTTAGGTATTTCATGAACTTCTGCTAGTTTTCCTAATACTTCTGCATCTGTACTATTTGCACCTGTGCCAGTCTTTTTACCTGTAGGTGTCAGTTGAAGATAATCAAATAGTAATCCACGAAGTTGTACTGTACTATTTGGATTAAAGTCTTTTCCTTGTGCTTCTTCAAATTGTTTTACAGCAGGATATTTATATAACTTATCAACTGCTTCTTCAATTTCTTTCTGCATGAGTGCTGTAGACTTCATAAGTCTATCTTTATCAAAAGGCACTCCATTATCCTGTGCATCAATTAAAAACCTACAACCCTCTAAAAGAATATCTTTGTATACACTGTGCATTTTTGGGTTTTTTACTATTGCATTTTCAAACTTTTGAAATAAAATAAAAGTACAAACTGCATCCATTGCAGCATAGTCTTTCATTATATCAAATGGAATCATATCCCAAGTAAAACTATCTTTTAGTATACCTGTTCTTTTTCTATAATCTTCTATCCATTGATACATAGGTTTTTCATAATCACCATATGGTGTATGTTTTAGTGTAAGTTGTTTTAATCCATGTGTGCCAGGTTGTTCGTCTAACATATAATGCATTAACATAGTATCTTCAAATCTTGGAAACTTAAATCCAAAGTGATACTCAAAAAATGCAATATCAAACTTGGCATTATGAAATACTACTCTTTTCTTATCAAAAAGTTGTTGTAATAAATTCTCTGCTTGTTCATCAATACAATCACAGTCTATGTATGCGCCATGTTCTGCTTCATATGATAAACTAATACCTAGCATATGTCCATCTCTTGGATATAATCCACTTGTTTCAGAGTCTAAAGCAACAAAATCATTCTCATGCTCTATGGCTCTAGTTAAGAATACATATAAATCTGCACTCTCTGTTATGCCATAAATGTTATCAAGTTTTTCTTGTTTCAAATCTCCATTCATATATCTAAATATATTATCTCTTGATTCTTCCCAAGTCTTTTGTGCTTCAGGTTTGAAAGCTAACATTGCAGGGTTTATAACAGGTAAGTATTTATTATCTACTAATCTACCTGAATACTCTGTAATTGAACCTTCTTTTGTATAAAATTTTAGTGGCTCTGACCCAACTAAAATTACCCAGTCATAATCATCTGGATTAAACTCAATATCAACATCTCGTTTTAATACTCTTTTTACAGAGGGATTAGAACAAAGTTGAAATTGGTCAAATTCAAATGAGTTATCAAATAAGCTAGTATAGTCGTTTCTACTGGGTTTTGTTTCAACTATTGCTATTGCTTGACCTTGTAATACTTCAGCCATATAACCTCTCTTTTAATTTTTTAATATTTTCATGTGATAATGCTCCCGCATCTCCTAATTCTTTTCTAATTTTTATTCCGTAATAAAGTAGTCCTACTTCTTCACATAGTTCTATAACTCTATTTTGAGCATCAAGTCCTGCATCGTCTGGGTCAAAAAATATATCTATCTGTGTTACTCCTTGCATTTTTAACAATGTAAGTTTTTCTTTATTAATATTTCTTGTACCAAAACAACATATAGCATTTCTTAATCCTTTATCATATAGATTTATAACATCATATATCCCTTCTACTAGGATAACTCTTCCATTTATTGGAGTAACTTTTGCTGGATACAAAGGAAGTACTGCACCAGGAGGCTCAAATAAATACTTTGGTATTTGTGTTGGAGATTGCGCACGATTATTAAATGCAACAATTTTACCTCTAATATCCCTAATTGGAAAACAATACCTTCCCTCAAATCTTGAATGTCCTGATAAAAAACATTCAAAATCATTTAAGGTGTTTTCTGATATACCTCTATGACTTCCCATATACCTCATGGCATCACTTGGCATTGTTAAGCCTATGGAGTCTGCTCTCTTTTCTTGTAATTTTCTCTTAAAACCTTCTCGTCTAATGTCAAGTGCATTTGATGGTGCATCGAAATGCTTAAATAAATTTCCTTTATAACCACAAGAAAAACAGTTATATATTCCAGTTACTCTATCGATTCTCATACTAGGATTCTGGTCATCATGCTCTGGGTTTAGACAGCGTACCACAAAGTCTTTTGGTGAAACTTTATATGGTATTTTTTGTTGTTCTAATAATTCTTCAACTGTCATCTTCTTCAGTAGAAAAAGGTTTTACATTCCAACCTTCTAATCTATCTCCTAATTCTTCGTACCAAGTCATATCATTACCAACTTCATCACTTTCATGTGGGTAATATAAACTTTTAAATATTAATTCTAGCATTTGTAAATAAATAGCAACGAGTTGGTCTTGATGCCATAAATGTAAAGGCTCCCAAGGGTGTTCAAGTAGTTTATATACTGTTACTACTGCATCCCAAGAAGGATTTTCTTCTCGTATTGCATGAGCTACTCTTAATCTTTGTGAGCCTGCAATACACCAATAATTATTCATGCAAAGAAAAGGATTTTTAAATCCTTCTCTTTCTACACTTGCAAGAAGCGGTGTATTAACAGGAACTCTATTAGTAAGTTCTATCTCATTTATTTCTTTACTTAATAGTTCACTAGCTGTCATATTTTCGACAGTAAATTTAGGAAACCATATAGTACGAGCTTCTCTTGGGTCAATTCTATTGTGCGCCATTATCTAATCCAACATTTATAACCTGTGCACTTGCTTTTTATATCGCCACACATTTTACAAAACTCTTTTTCTTTTTCTTTGCGAATAAATTTTTTAAATTTTATTGCCACTCTTCCTCCGTATCATGTCCCATAGCTTGTGCACATATATGTTCATAGATAGGTCTAAACTCATCTATTGTCAAAGGTGTAATCATATTATTATTACACACTTTGAAATATGTTTTCCAAGCTGTTTCTAATTGTTTTTCTGTATACCATATCATAAATCGTCTACTGCCTCTCCAGTTTTCATTGATTTTTCTACTGCTTCTCTTTCTTTTGGACTTAATTGTGATTGCGGACCAATCTTCAAAGTTTCCCAATCAACTTCAGACGAGAAACTAGACATTACATTACTTCTCATTTTAACACAATTAAATGTCATACATCTATCTTCTTGTTCCCATGTTTCTAATGAGTAAGCTGCATCAGCTGCATCTAATATTCCTTTTGCAAATCTTGCTTCTCCACTCGCATCTATCTGATATGGAGAAAAAACCATAGTTTCATAGTCTTGAGCAAATACTTTCAGTTTCTTACTTACTTCTATTTGCTCTGTCCAATCATATTGTCCAGAGCGACTTGGCACATTGTGGCGTCGAACTTGATTCAAATAATCAACTATGATTATTCCTACATCAAGACTTTTTACTTTTTTGTCTAGCTCAGATTGTATTCTTGATAAACTTAAAGATGGGTCATAGACAACATCAATTTGTTTATCTTCACTTAGTTTTAGTTTTGATAAAGAAGAATGAAATCTTTCAAAATCTCTATCCCTTTCAAACTCTTGGAGAGCACTATCGCTTTCTTGAAAACGACCTGCCCACCAACCTCCAACTAAGTTCCATTCTTCACTAGAAAGATTTTTACTGCGTAATCTCTTGAGAGGTACACCAGTAGAAATAGAACATACTCTTTGAAGTATACTTCTACTATCCATTTCTATTGTAAAGTAAATTGCAGAGCGTCCAGAGTCATAAACTGTACTTGCTAAATTACAACAAGTCACTGATTTTCCTGCACCTCTTCGACCTCCCACAAGTACCAAGTCTTTGGGAGAGAACTGTATCTGTGAGTCATACTCACTATTTAGTCCTAAAGGTAAATAACGAGAGAGTTCTTTGTCATCTTCAAAAAGATTGATTGCCTGCATACTTTCTGCAGGAGGCTTAACATCTACTCGGTCACTTACCTTTAAAACTATTTCTTGTAATCCTTCTATACTTTCTTCTGCTGTCGCAATAGCTACTGTATTATCTACATAACTATCTAATTCATTTAATATTTCTGTTTGGGTAAATTCATTTTTAAGATAATCTAAAAGTAAATCTGCTGATACATCTACTTCAACAGATTCCATAGCCACTACTTTTTCTTGTAGGCTTCTATCTCTTAATCCTGTTTTAAATTCTTCCAGACTAGGAAGTTCTTGATATATGTCAATATGTTTATCTAGTGCACGGTAAACCGCTTGGTACTCGCTAGGAAGATAAATATCTTTTAGCTCTGACCAAGTATCAAAGTCTTTCTCAACAATAATCTGTTTGAGCAATGCACTAGCAATATTCACTTATCTCTCCCAAGAATAAGCAAGGGAGCGAACTCCCTTGCCTAAACATTGCTAATTAACCGATTTCTTTTTTAGCGGCTCCATTGTAATTAGCACATTGAAGACCTCTTCTGGTCAACATTGTTTTTACGCCTCTTACAGTCTTGCCAATTTCGTCAGCTATTTGTTCAACAGTCATATCTGCAATTTCAAGGTCAGCTAAGACATCAGCCTTACTTGAACCTTTAGTTTCTTTTTGCTTAGGTATGCCGTTTATGTCTCCACTTCTAAGTAAAGATAATGCTTTTCCTCTGATAGAGTTTACAGATTTGCCTAAAGCATCTGCAATTTCTTCTACAAAAGAACCATCATTAACCATAGAAACAAAAGTCTCTTCCTCTTCAGGAGTGTAAGTTCTTACTGTTTCTTGCTTAGGAGCAGGTTTAACATGACCAGTAAGTTCCATTGATAGAATCTTACCTTGTATTGATTTTGCTGAAAATGCTCCGCCTTCAAAGTTGCTAGCAATTTCTGCATAAGTGTAACTTCCAGAATTGTCAGTTACAAAGTTTTGTAAAGTTGCTTCTTGTTCATCAGAAAATGATTTAGAAGCAGATGCTGAAGCTAATTCAACATCATAACCCATTTTTCTCAATTTTGAAGAGATACTTCTTGTAGAAGTTTCTAACTCTTCAGCTGCTTCAGCAACTGTAGCTTGAGAGATAGGGCTTTCAGAACCAACAAAATCAGTTAATTGTTGAGTTCTTTCATCTGTCCACTTAGGTAGTGCCATGATTTTCTCCTTTTAATAGTTGTTTTATATTATTATATACTGTTATGCCCATCGAGTGAGCCTTCTTTGTTTTTGCACTTTCGATTCCACTTTCGTTTACTAAGTAATTAACATCTCTTGTGAGATTGTCCTTTACATCAAATCCGTTCTGCATTAAAATTTGCTGTGCAATCGCTTTAGTCTTGTAAGACTTTAGTTTTCCTGTAATACATACAGTTCCTCTACTTTTTTCTTCAGTAAAGGTTTTCTCACAAGTAAATGAAAACGGTAACTCATAAAACTTATCGAAATGAAAAGTGTTAAGTAACCATTCGACTAAATTTGATGCCGCTTTAGGCCCCAGACCTACTTCCTTACATTTTTCTAGGGTTATCTCGCTAATGTTCGAAATTTTGTTTCTGAATTTGTTTGAAGCGCTTTGACCTATCAGCGGTATCGAGAAGGCTGGAAGGAGAGTTATGAGGTCAACAGTCTTACTTTTTTCTATTTCTGCGTGTAACTTTGTACCAAGTTTCTCGGAATCCAAGCCTTCAATTAAATCTTCTTTGGTTAGATTATAAATATCAGAGATGGAGTGTAAATCTAACTTTTCTACTGCTGCAGGACCAAGTCCTCTTATCTTCAAAGTTTTAGCAAAATGCTCAACTTTTTTAGTAGATTGTGCAGGGCACAAGTTAGAGTTTTCACAATAAAGAATATCATTACGCCAAGTAAGTTCTGCGCTACACGCAGGACAATGTGTGGGTATTAATATTTCTCTCAATCTTTCTTCTCTAATTTTATATTGTATTATTATAACAAATCAGACATGAATTGTCAAGAACTATTTTTTGGGAAGTCCCTTAGAATGAGCGAGGAAATTTTAAAACATTCGGTATGTCCTCCAAATTTTATTTTGGGACTATACTTATCGTGTTCGTATTTTTCATGTAGCAATTGCTCAATTTGCCACACATGGAATAGAGTAGAGGTATAAGTTCTTTGTATTCGTAAGTCATATCCTCTAAACCCTCTACTTCGTTTGATAACATGACGCCAGTCTTTACCACTAGCAATACCTACTTTAATACATTCTCTCTCAAAAGTTTCTTTATTTACTAATATTACTCCATATAACACACCTTCTCTATCACATTCTTCTGGATAGTTTCTAAAATATGTTGCGTTATATATTCCTCCTGCCATTAGTACATTGTATAATAAACTGTTAACTCTTCTCCTACTTGAATTGGTCTTACTGTGTATAATCTTGACCAGTCCCTTTCTACTACTATGAAACAATTAGGATTATCACTATGATTTAAGAAGCCACCTAAAGGTGTTCTTTGTCTACCTAATTCTTCTTTCTTTGGTGCGGTATGCGTAATACCTATGAATATTTTAGCATCTAAATTAAATCTAGCAAATATACCATAGCCATCTATAGGAGATTTTGCTAACTCTAAATTATCTGGTATGGGTCTATATGTATTTTTAAATTTTTTCATGTACTCTCGATGCAGATAACTTCATTTTACACTTTCGCATATCTTTAGTTCTATATTGGAAATCCAATGCATCAGAGAGTTTTTCAAAACTATAAACTGCCGAAACAGCTTTATCCATAAATATAACTTTTACTTTATATTCAAACATTAATCAACTCTTGATATTATTTGGGGAATAATTTCCCCTGCTCTTATAACTTCTACATGACAGCCTATTTCAAGTCCAAGACCTTCTATTATTGCTGGATTATGTAAGGACGCTCTAGAAACGGTAGCGCCTCCAATCTGGACAGGTTCTAAAACAGCAACAGGTGAAACTGCCCCTGTTTTTCCAACTTGCCATAGCACATCAAGTAGTTTTGTTACTACTCCTGAAGGCTTTTCTTTTAATGCAAAAGCTCCTCTAGGGTGTCGTGATGTATAGCCAAGTTCTTCAAAATAAGAATAATTATCTACTCTAAATACTTGTCCGTCTTTTGGAAATTCATCATAAGAACTATCTATGCAGGTTTCAAATCCCCACTCTTTAAGTTTTACCATATCATCTAAATATGTATCTTCAAGATAGGGTTGTAATCCGTATGCTACAAAAAATACTTGTCTTTCACTAAACTCTCTAACTGAATGTAGACTGAGTGCGCCAGCAGCATAGTTTCTAGCATTAGGAATTGTTTTGGGAGCCACTACTTCGCCTGTTATCTGTATAGGTATTTCACTAACTTCCTCAGGTAAATCAAATTGCAATAATTCTCGCATATTGTCTGTAATATCTACTCCCTCTTTTCCATCTCCTCTTGTGAGTGCTTGATTTAACTTACCACCTATATAGGTTAAAGCAACCGCTGCTCCATCAAGTTTTGGACTAACTACAACAGGGTTTCTCTTGTAGTCAGGAGAAGTTTTATCTCCTTCATAGACTTTCTGTAAAGAATACATGGGAAATAAATGTTTAAATCTAGAATCTTTAGCTTCGATTTCATGTCCAATGTCATCTATTAAAGCTGAACGCTTTTCTAAAACATCATAAAGTTCATCAGGAATAATTGGCATACCATTATAATATGCTATTCTTGCCCTTCTTATAAAGGCTTCTAATTCTGATGTTGGATTATACATTATTTTCCTATATCTTTTACTTCGTTTCTGGGTATAACTTGATAAGCCCCTTTATTGTATGCAGGGGCTATAGTATGTTTTTTACTTTCTTCAAGTTTCCATTGATTATTTGTTAAAGATGTGTTGCCAAATCTTTTACTATGTTCCTTCAACCTTTCAATAAAATCATCTTTCTTGCTGGTGGAGCTGGAGGGAATTGAACCCACGACCTTCGCAGTGCAAGTGCGACGCTCTCCCAACTGAGCTACAGCCCCTTGTCTTTTCTTTCTTGGTTGAGTTTTTCTTTTGATTTTTCGACCGTGTCGGTCATAATTCATACTACATTTAATAATCATTTGTATATTATACAAAAGTTTAAACTAAATGTCAAGAACTATTTTTAGGTGAGGTAAATTTGGTCCAATACTGTTTTAAATTCCTGCTCAATAATATCTTTACTTTCAGCAAGTGATACTATTTCAAGCATACCAGCAAGTAGATTTCTAGTATTATTAAAATCTATAGGCATTGTAATGCCGTCTTTACTGGGTTTCCATTCTTCATCAAAATCTAGATAGTATTTCCTTATTGATAAGTACTCTATATCTCGGAAGGTATTAATAACAAGGCGCACTTGTTCTGTTTCAGTTTCCTGAATTACTTTTTCATAAATGCTTGGTGCTGTTAAATCAATCATTTTTAAGTATTCGATTTAACGGTAGTATACTAATTACACTTTTAAACTTTAATAGTCTATATGAATCAGTATCCCAACAAAATAATAATACTGTTGTAGCATCTTCTTTTGCACGAGTTTTCTTTTCTTGTATATACTTTGTAGAGAAATCCCTAGTGCAAATGTTATACTTTTGTTTTCTTGAACGCAAGCTTTTATATGTTATTACTGCGTCGCCTGCATCATCTATCTTCTTCTTGAAGTCATCTTTTGTCATTCTTCCTCCGAACTAATCCAACAAAATATTTTGAATTGTTAGTTGTCGAGGTGGTCTCAAAAGATACTAAAAAAGCAAGGGGTCAATTCAATGCCCCTTGCCCGCAACAGCAATGCTAACTGTTAATGTTCTCTACTATATTCGCAAAATAAACGGCTGCTTTTCCTGTAAGTTTAGCTATAATAGCTGCATCTACCTCTTGACCTGCATCACTTAATACAGCAGTCAATTTAGATTGAGCGTCTGCTACACTGACTCTTCCGCCTCCGTTTCCATTTGATTTACTTGAAGTAGAAACAGGGTTTTTTCTAACATATACTCCCGCTTTTGTGAGTATCATTCTTACCCCATTTGGAGATTCTAATAGCTCTTCAGCTATATCTTTTACTATCTCCACGCTTGTTTCAGGAGTTGGTTCTGCTTCCTGATACATCTGTACAGCTTGTGCCTTCTTAGTGTCGTCCCATGCCATTCTTTTTCTCCGTGTTTTTCCAAATTTTTGTTCATACTCATTAAGAGTTTTAGTATTTCTATAGCCAGGTGCCCAACCAGTGGACTCTAACATTTGCCTATAAAATCTATCACTCATAACTTTGTTTTTTCAATTATTTATATTATACTAAAAATTAGAGGTGAAGTCAAGAACTATTTTTTGTTTACTCAGAAAAATGCTTGTCCAATGTAAGCAAATCTTCCTCAGCAGCGGATAACTTAGAAAGTTCTCCTCGCATTGCTTCTACTACATCTGGGTGTTCTCCTATCCCAGCAGGATTATTGAAGTATACTGTTAAATTTGCTTTATGTTTTGCTGCTTCACCTTGAAGATGAAGTCTTAGTAGTTTCAGTAGGTCTGTTTTCATTATATTTTATCCATGATTTTTGGTTGTGTAACCATTGTTGTAATAAATCCCGTTGTCTAATGTGATGCGATACATCTTCATTAACATTAAATATATGCATATCTAAAACTTTTACTATGTTTATTATGTGGTTTTCCCACTCTTTTCTATGATTTTTAATAGCCATAACCGTTCGGGTCTTCCCATTTTTCGGGTTGGTTATGTTTTCTATGGGTTTCTTTTTCTTCCCAGTTTTCTATGGCTTTCTTTATGCCTTCCTCAGCTAATATAGAGCAGTGCATTTTTATTGCTGGAAGGCTCAAAATATCTGCTATTTCTTGATTCGTTATTTGTTTTGCTTCCTCTATTGTTTTTCCTTGTAGCATATCTACAAATAATGAAGATGAAGCTATTGCAGAGCCACAACCATAAGTCTTAAATTTGACTCCATTTATGACTCCTTCTTCATTTAGTTTTAGTTGTAGTTTCATAACATCACCACACGCAGGTGCTCCTACCATAGCTGTTGCTACATTAGGTGCTTGTGGGTCAAATTTACCTACTGCAAAATCCTTTGGATTTTCTAAAACTTTTTCAAATCTATCTACTACTTCTTTACTGTATGCCATTGTCTTGTAATCCTAACATTCCTTTTGCGAAACCTTTTTTAAACCTTTCTGATAAATCATCTGAAAACATTGTTATAGTTAAAAAGGGTAATGTAAGACTAAACATAATAAATACTACTATAAGTGCAAGTACTTTTCTTTGCACAAATATATTCTTTGGTTTTGCATCTCTTACAAATCGCCATGCAGGATAATATAAGCTATACATAGCTGTTAATACTCCTGCAAACCAAAATACTGCTATTATTGATAAAATATCCATTTAGTGTTCCTATCATAAGTATTTCTCCAAGTGTTTTATGCTTCCTATATCATAAGCAAGAGCAAAGGCTTGATACCCTGCTTTATTGCTATCTAGCCAAGGGAACATAGTTTTACTTAAATCACAAGGCGTTAGAACATCAACTTGATATCCTCTAGCGCCATACTTTTCTAAGTAATTACATTCTCCTAAGCCTGCCATACTTTTTTGATATTCTAAGGTATGTTCTCTTTTTATAATACCAAAATAGTTTTCTTTTGGGAGCCAAACTTTTTCTCCAACTTGGAACTCTTCTGCTATACATTCTTCGGGTAAAAGTATTTCTTTTCTATTATTATAGTTTTTTGGCATTTTTTCTGGAACACCAAGTCTTGTAATAATATTTTTTACAAAAGCAGGAGAACGATACATTCCCTCTGCTAGTTGAGATATATTTTCTCCGTTTGTATAGCCCCTCACGACTTGCTTTATTTCATCTTCAGAAGCAGGTTTTCCCCTCTTCTCAGCTTTGAATCTTTCTTTTCTTTCAAGAGTATCTTCAAAGTCGTCTATGATGTTCTGAAGTCTGGTCGTGTTATACCTAATATTCAGAAGTTCACAAGCTTCTTTCTTTGTGATAGGATTATCTTGTCTTAAAAATGAGATTACCCTACTGATGTTATCATCAGTAAGGTTCTCATGAGCTTTTCTTTTTACTGTTCTCATCTTGCAGTAATTCTTTTTTCAGTCCAAGCTTCATCTACATTCCACCATTCAGGTTCTCCTCTAACTTTCCAAGTTGCGAATGTTCCTTTGTCTTCGTGGTAGAACTTTCTATATGCTTCGACTGGATTATCTGTTTTGCACGAGTCTGGCATAGCGAGTGCAAACCGTGTAAGTCCAATCCTCGGTATATCGAGGTCGGGTAAGTTTGCGATAACATCATGCATCGACTTATGAGACTTGCCTCCATATCTGTAGCCGTACTCCTTGTTGAGTTCGTCTGCCAGTCTGTATAGCCACTCATAGTTGTCGAGAGACTCCCGTACCCAAATACTACAAGGGTGGTTGTACATAGTAGGAAGATAAGGATAATCGCGAGGGTTATTCGTTTTTTGTACTCTAACTTTTTCCCATTCTTCACTTGTAATTTTTCTCGGTATGTGTCCTGCATATTTATTAATCCAATGTGCTGTACACAATAACTGTGCTGATTCTAATATCATTTTAATGATATGCTTATCGCAATGATATTGTGCACACTTTTCTATGTTTTCGTCTAATATAAAAATATTCATAAGTATATATTATACTAAAAATAAAACTATATGTCAAGAACTATTTTGAGTTAATCTTATCTTTTGATGTTCCAGCATATAGTCCAAACCATGCTGCTCCTGCTCCTACGACTATACTAATTAATCCTGATTGTTCTAGTGTTGGACTCTCTAGTGCCATAAACCACATAACAGAATAGTATAGTAAAAAGATATATACTCCTAAGAATGCTCTAGGAAAAATTCTCCAAGCATCAATCATAGCAGATAAATGAATCCACTTCTGCCATGGATTTGCTTTTTCTCCTTGTTCCATTTCAAATATTTTTTGTTTTAAAGCATTGTTTTCTTGTATCATCTCCATAAATTTATTTAAATCTATTTCAACTTCATTTCGAGACATATCACCACTAAATTTTTCATTAGCCATTGTTTTCTCCCTCAGCCCATTTTCTAACAGACTCTTGTGAACTTTGTTCTTCCAACTTTTCTAATCTTTCTTCATGCTCCTCAAGCCAATCTTCTAAATCTTCAAATCTAGCTTGAGCAGCAGGATTCTTATCAAACCACTTACTTGCTTTCTGCATAGCCCACCATTCACGAAGAAACTGTATCATGTCTCTCCTATTGATGAACCTGGCTTATCTTCTCTTTTTTCAGGTAAACTATTTATATGTTTTAATACTTTTTCTTGGTCCTCTACCCATTCTAAATAAGGACATTTTTCTTCTTCCTCTTTTTTACAAAACATTTCTTTATAAAATTTAATCAGCAACTGTAGTGACCTCTCTATAGTATACAACTACTGTTTGTAATTCAGTTATATATCTTTTTAATTCTTGTGTATTATATGCCATTAACTCATAGTCAGGTACAGACATAGCGAGAAAGACTACTTGACCTTGGTCTTTCTTAACTCTTTCTAAAAATTCTTCTATATTTTTATCTGATACTACATACCACTTTGGTTCTTTTAAATCTATTTCTCGTGGTAATATAGGTTGTATTATTTGTCTATCTATGGGTTTTGAACTAACTTCAATCTGTCGTGTTGTTGCACAACTCGTTAGCACTACCATCAAGACAATCAATATTCCTACTAATTTGCTCAATCGCATCAAATACCTCCTTTGTTCCTTTATTTACTCGTTTTTCTATTAAACCTGGCTTTGCAGCTGCTAGCTTTGTTAAATTATGTCGTCTAAAAATATCAAGATAACGATTCATTTCTTTTTGTGCTTCTTGACTTCTTTTAGTTAATTGTGTTAGTTCTTGTCCTTGTGTGGCAAAATCTTCTTGTAAGGTAGATATAGTTTCTTCTTGTGTTTCTACTGCTACATTTAGTTGAGCATTGTTTTCTCTTAGTCTTTGATTTTCATTCCAAAGCCACCAACATGCTAAACTTAAAACTACAATTACTCCTATGAAAACTTTACTCATAATCTTTTCCTTGCTTCATCTACTATATAATAGATTATTACTGTCCATATTGTCAAATTAAATAAAAATAAAGATACTTTTTCAGGAATAGTAAAAATCCACACTAATATATCCATTGTACTATGATTTATAAAAATTTTCTTCTTGAATTAATTTTGTTAAAAACCATTCAGCTTTTCTTAAATCTTCAACACCATTCTTTTTTTCATATCTCCAAAGATATTTTATAATACTTGCTTTTAAATATCCTTTAAACTCTTTTGTTCCCAAAGACGATTTTATTGCATCTATACACTCTACCTCACCTTTATAGTGAGAGGGGTTTATTGTATCTTCTGGAAATAAATCAGATATTGTTCTTTTCATTTTACCACCCTTGATGTCCTTTCTTTTTCTTTTTCTTTTTAAACTGTAAACGCCCTGAAAGTCCTAATATTGTAAATACTACACAAAGACTTGTTACTACGATTACTCCTAATACTGCTGATGCTATTTCTAATAAAATTATTAAATTCATATCATACATTGTGTTTTTGTTTTGTTAAAATTAAATCTGCCTCTATATCTGCTTTTTCTTGTTGAATTTTGTTTTGTAATAGTCTGGCAAACTCCTCTATGTATTCTTCCAAAGACATTCCTCTTTCAGCAGCGTGCTGTGCCGCTTTCATTAACATTTCAGATGATAACTTTATTTTAGACATGTTCCCAAGGTTCTCCTTGAAAAAGAAGAGCTTCTGCTTCTCTTCTGCGTATAAGTCCATTTAATACTTCTCCTCCTGCTTTATTCCATCTTTTAATTTGAGTTGGAACTTCTTCATAATTACCTTCATTTAGTACTCTTAATAAGGTAGACTCCCTAAGATTAGTCGGACCAAGATTGAATACCCAAGCAACTAAAGCATCAAACTGAGAAGGAGTTAATCCTACTGTTACCATATCGTTTATATAGTTTTCATACTCATGTAGTTCTTCTACTAACATATCTTCTGCTTCTTCTAATGTAATTACATCACCCTCTTGCACTCCTTTTATATGCCCATATCCTATTGTCCAAACACCTGCTGGACATTTATATGCTTCTAGCTCACAGCCTTCAAACTTTTTAATTAAGGCTATGCCTTCTTTACTTATGTTCATTATCTCTCCAATGCATACAACCTTTTTCTTTCCATATCTTTCGATACTTTTCCATAAGATTGTTATGCCATTCTTCTGTTGTTTCTTTTTTATAAGACGACATAACATCAGCAGCATCGTCTACTGCTGATGGTAGTTCGTCTTGGGGGAAGTAATATACTTTCATTTAAGCCACTCTTGTAATTCTGTAAAACCACCTATATGATAAAGTGGTGTAGATTCTATTGTGTCTTCTTCGTTATATTCTTTAAATATTTGAGGCATTGTTCTTGCAGTCGGTACTAATTCCATAAGTTCTCTTATTTCATAGTCCTGTCCAAGTTGATAGTATCTAAAAGGTATTTCTTTACTACTACACAGTTGTTTGGCTCTATCACAAAAAGGACAATCCTCTTTTCCATAAATTTTTATCATTTTTATTCCATGTGAAAACTCTCTCCACAACCACATCTAGTTGTTTCAAGAGGGTTTATAAATACAAATTCTTCTCCTAAAATTGATTGTTCCCATTCTATTTTTACTTTTTCTAAAAAAGGTAAGCTCGATATATCAACATATAGTATGTCTTGGCATAGGACATCTGTCCACTTAGGTTGCTCATAGACATAACTTAAATCATATTTATATCCGCTACACCCTGCGGGTTTCAATTTCAAACGGACGCCACAAGCATCAGCTGTGGCGACTCGTTCTTTTAGTTTTTCAACTGCTTTTCTACTAATTTCCATAGTGTTTTGAATTAAATCGAAGTTGTTCCCCAAAATAAGAAAGCTACTATACATAAGCATAGTGTGAGGGGCATGCCATCACTTAACTCTTTATCTTTAACTTGATTCAATTTACTCGCACCTTGTCTTAGTTTATTAACTATTGTTTCCACTATTTATCTCCAAAATCTTTCGTGTGGAATCTGGAGTTCTAGACAAGGCGATTGTCAATAAGCCATTTGCTAATTCGACATTGTCTACTTTAATGTCAGCATTAATAATGAACTTTCGTTCAAAAGACTTGAGACTTAACCCTTGATGAACAAACTGCTCATCTTTGGTTAGTTTTTGTTCTTTTTTCCCTCTTATCA
>Ga0207985_1000176_pt1 | contig 16658 bp, 16 predicted proteins | sample ETNtaG_3_FD_185761 | JGI IMG/M metagenome (GOLD analysis project Ga0207985, IMG submission 185761) | Marine microbial and viral communities from oxygen minimum zone, Eastern Pacific Ocean - ETNP201302SV84 (SPAdes) (version 2) | ecosystem: Environmental > Aquatic > Marine > Unclassified ...
AAAATGAATCCATTTACCAGAGTTACCTACTTGTTCTTCTAAACCTTTGACAACAGCCATCACATCATGATTGATTTCAGATTCAATTTCCTCCACCCTTTCTCGCTTAACTAAAGGTATTCCATTCCTAATATCAGCAGCGGCTTTCTTCGGAACAATTCCTATATCAGCTTGTGCTTCGGCCAATGTGGCTTCAACTTCCAAGAGAAAATTTAAGTATGAATTAGCTCTGAAGACATCTCTCATCTCCTCAGTTCCGTATCTGTAATCAAGAACGCTTACTGGGTCCATATTGCGTTAAAAGGGGTGGATATATACTATATCTTTCGATAAAGGGGATTACTTTTATCTAGCTATCCACTAACCACAAACATGGTCAATAGAATACTATCTGGAATCTATTTCGCTTTTGCATTATTTGTATTAGCTATTATGTCCAGCTCGAACGCCGAAGCAGTTGACATAGATTTAGAACCAATTAATTTTACTTTCAATCCCGATTATCCTCTTAATGGAGAGGCAATTGAGATTAGTTTTGAGGTAATTAATAATGGCAATGAACCTGCCAATGAAGTTAAAATCGTTGTCTGGAATAGTACTGCTGAGTGCGATCCGGAGGATGAATGCGTACCTGTTTTTGAAACTACAGAAGCAGCAATCGATCAAAACAAAAAGGCTACCATAGAATTTACCTGTAAACCTGATGGTATCGACGGTTGTGGTGGTGTCGGAGATCATACACTGACAATATCTGTAGATTACGATGATGATATTATCGAGACCAACGAAGATAATAACAAGATAATTTATGAGTACGAGGTTTTTAATGAAGAACTTGCAGATTTGAGGACCATGGAAGGAGAGCTCTTTCCTATTGTACTTACACCAGACGTTCCAGCAGTAGGAGACACAGTTGATATTTTAGTTTTTTTTGAAAACGGAGGTCGTGACAGTTGTACTGAATTTAAGATTAAGTTTGAGCAGACACTAGATGGTCAAACAGAAACCATAGAAGATCCAAGAGTTTATACAATCATTGACCCCGGCGCGCCAGGACAATTTAATATCACATGGCAACCTGAAGAAGTCGGCACTTACGAAATAACTATCACGCTTGACTCGGGTAACGATATCGAGGAGTTTGATGAAGACGATAATGTTTTTTCAAGAGAATTTTATGTTCGTGCCCACACGCCAGAGTTGACTCTTAATGAGTTTAGAAACATATCAGTAGATCCTGTTGATTATTGGTTAGATGATATATATTCTGGGCATGAAGTTAACTTGACTACTTTTATCCTCAATGAAGATTACGTAACTTCTGCTAGTTCAGTTAGAATAGGTTACTATGATTTGCCTGAGAACGGTACTGAAACTTTGATTGGATATGCATTTATTGACACTCTAGAAAATGCAACAAGAAACGGCAATGAAATTTTCGCAGGCACAGACTCAGCAACTGTTACATGGAAGTCAGATACAGGAACTAACATACTAGGTAATCATACTATTATTGTCAGAGTGGATCCTCTGGATGAAATAGAAGAATGGGTTGAAGATGATAATAATTTTTCTTTTAGACTTGTTGTATTAGAGTCTAAACCAGACATAAATATTTTTGACTTACAAGTAATTGGAGAACCTGTAAGGGGAATTCCATCTGACATTCAAGTTACAGTCTTTAATGAAGGTTCAGCTTACGTTTCTAAGTATCCAATTGAAATTAGGATTGATGGGGAGTTAATAGACAGTTGGGAAGTTACAGTTAATCAGGGTGAGTTTCTGAATTTGACTATTAGCCATACGTGGCAAGTTCAACAGCCAAGTATTTCGGTGAGGGGAGACTCAGCTTCGAAAATCGATGAGCTTAATGAAGATAATAATGTTAATTCATTATTGATAAATGTTGCAGCTCCTGAATACGATTTTGGAATAACTGAAATCACAGCTAATGAACCTGTGTTCAAAGGTGACCATATGGAAATTTCTCTAATGATTACAAACAAAAGAGCTGAAATTCCAAATTTCAAATTTTCTTTGTACATAGATAACTCGACAGCTCCTGAGTTCCAAAGTTACGATTTTGACGGTAATGCTGTTTACTATGTTTTTGAAGAGAATTTAGGCTACAATGAGACTAGGTCCGTTTCCATTTTCTGGAGAACCACAGATGTAGCAGGGGATTTTAATATAACAGTTGTGGGCGAAATATCAGGTAGTGATTTTGTTGATTTGAACGAAACAGATAATAGTTTGAATATTAATGTGACAGTTAAGCCTAGAAATTTCCAATTGTCTGTAGAAATGCGTAATTTACCTAACACAATTTATCTTAATCAGACTCTCGAAATTTCTGTAAGCGCTTTAAACTTTGGACCTGAAATATGCTGTGAATGTCCAGATGATACGATGAATATGACTGGCGCTTCAGCAGATTGTATCGGGGCCGAAATATCTTTATTTATTGACGGTGAATTATTTGAAATTTACCAGACAGAGCCTCTGGGTAGAGTTAATGGGGAAGAAGTACGTACTTTCTTTTGGACTCCTCTTGAGGCCGGACAATATCTTATTGAAGCACGTATTGATCCAGATAATATTATTGATGAGTTTGATGAAACTGACAATGAAGCCTCTGCAAATGTTAATGTTACTATTGAGGAATACATAGAGGAAGAACCAGTTGTCGTAGATGACGAAGACTCTCTGATTAGTGAGCCTCTTGTTTGGGTTCCTTTAATTGGACTTTCTTTAGCTGGAATTGGAATGTTTATCTATAATCGAATTGGCGATGGAGGTGATTATTTTGATAACTATGAGCCTAACTCAAATCAAGGAAGTCAAGTTAATACTCAACAGTCTGGTTTTAGATATAACCCAGAGACTGGAGAAACTATTGATATGCGAACAGGTGAAATAATCCAAGACGGTGGCAAAAAAGATAAATAATCTTATGACTGAAAAAATAAATTTTTCTTCCGATTCACCATGGGAATCTGTTGCTGGATATTCCCGCGCAGTTCGAATTGGTAAAACCATTGAAGTAGCAGGTACTACCGCAGTTGATTCCAATGGACAAATTGTTTCTCCAGGAGATGCTGGTGAACAAACTAAGTTCATTTTTGAAAAAATCGATAAAATTTTAAACGAAGCTGGAAGTAAACTGTCTGATGTCATTCGCACTCGCATGTTTGTCACAGACATCAATGATTGGGAAAAGATTGCGATTGTTCATGGCCATATTTTTAATGAAATAAGGCCTGTTTCAACATTGGTTGAAGTTAGTAAATTAATAGATAAAGAATTACTAATCGAAATTGAGGTAAGTGCTGTAATTCAAAATTGAACCAGGATTTTTTGGATTAGTATACGTCTCTAAGATATCGGTGTTCTTCTTTCATTAACGTTTGATTAATGTAATGTTCAGCCTCTTCTTTTTTCATTTTTCCATGCTCTTCAGCAATATTGATTAGGGCTTTGTGAACATCTTTAGCCATATATTGCTTATCACCGCAAATGAAAAAATAAGCGCCATTCTGCAACCAATCCCAAATTTCCTTACCATTGTTAGTAATTCGGTTTTGTACATAAATTTTCTCTTTTTGGTCTCTTGAAAATGCTGTAGTTAACTTAGTAAGGTGCCCATTTTTCATGTATTCGAACCATTCATCTTTGTAAAAGAAAGTGCTCTCTTCGTGAACTTCACCGAAAAACAGCCAATTCTTACCGGTAGCTCCAGTGTTAACTCTTTCTTCCATAAACGCTCGAAATGGAGCGATACCTGTTCCTGGCCCCACCATAATTATATCTTTACTTCCATCACTAGGAATTACGAAATCACGGGTTGGTTGAATGTATATTGGGACTTCAGTTTCATTAACCGTAATTCCCTTTGCCAAATCACCTGTCGCTAATCCAAATCGATCTCTTTCAAAATTATTATATTTAACAATTGCTACAGTTAAATGAATTTCGCCTAGATGAGCCTTCGGCGAAGAGCTGATAGAGTAAAGTCTCGGAGCAATAGGAGACAATGTGTCAATAAACTCTTGAGGTGATATTTTGACCTTATATTCATTCATTATGTCGATGTAATCTCTTACAAAAAGGTATTTTTCTAATTCATGGGAATCGTTTAAAATTGCCTCTAATTCTCTTTTAGGTTTACCCTTTCCTAATTTTTCATGTACCATTGCTAAAAATTTTCTACCTGCTCTATGTATTACGAATCTGTGCATTAGGGCGTTTTCTAGTGTAGTTTCATCGACATCTCCAGTAGAAACTAAATCGCTTCTTTTAGCTCTTAGCTTCACAATAGTATCTTTTACTAGTTGTTCATTATTTTTTGGAAAAAGACCCATGGCGTCGCCAGATTTATATCTTATTCCACTTCCTTTGATCGAGAAAACATAGTGGTTAGTTTCTTTCCCCGAACCTTCGGAAATAGTGTACGAGTCCACTACTTTAGCCATATATGGATTTTTTCGATTGTACTCTATGATATCAAACCTCTATGTTTTCTTTGGTGGGTGAGGAGTTCTACTCTGCTTATGTTTGACCATATGCTTTCTCTTGCTAGGTCTGAGTTTTTCAGCACCCTTACCTTTATTCATTAATCCTCTAGATTTCTTTCCTGCTGAGGTTAGGCCCCGGTGTACCCGTCCTTTGTGTGCCCGGTTACAAATCCAATTTATTTTTGAATCTGAAAGGATTACTGGATGGTTAGGGTCGACTAGTATAACTTCGTACCACTTGTATCGACCATCTTCTGCAACCCAATATGAATTTAAAATTTCTAGGTTAGGATATTTCTTTGAAGTTCTTTCTTCAGCTATCATTTGCAAATTTTTACCAACAGTTATCTTGCTGATACCTGCTCTTTTTGCTCTTCTACCAGAAGTTATTGCATGCTTGCGCATACCTCCTCGTCTTATTCTTGTTCTGACAAGTACATAACCTTGCTTTGCCTTATATCCAAGGCTTCGAGCTCTATCAAGTCTTGTTGGTCTTTGAATCTTAGTTGAAGCATCTTCTCTTCGGTATGACACAAGCCTTTCCTTTTGCAGTGCTTTCAAATTATTTGATGGAACTTTCCATTGATCTCTAACGTAGCTGTATATTGATTTACTCATTCGCGATTCCTCACTTAACGGGTTCAGCTAATGCCACATTCCCGATATTTAACTTTAAAGAGACTTCCTTATAAAGCTTGATATATACCTAAATATGGTTGATAAACTAGAGCGTGTTGATTTAGTTCCTCCTGATAAATTAAAAGGTTTATTGGGTTCTTATTATCCACCACCAGAACCAGTTCCTCACTTTATTAATCAGAAACTTGAAGAAATTTACCCTGTTAATCGAGTACATGTTATTGTGAATCCCTTTGCAGGTCAAAAAAAGGGTAAGCATTTGGCTAGTTTGTTAGAATCAGATTTAGACCAATCCAGAATTAACCCTGTAATTCACTTTACAGAATATGTAAATCATGCTGAGGAATTAGTCTCTAAACTAGAATTCGTTGAAGGAGATGCTCTGATGTCAGTAGGAGGTGATGGAACGATCTCAGAGATTATAACTGGTCTTTTGAAAAGAAACGATTCTTTTTCCAGTAGTATTCCACTTTCTATTGTGCCTGCGGGTTCAGGTAATAGTCAAGCTAATGATATGCAGATAACAGACTATTTAGACGCACTCCAAAGACTCACTACAGGGAAATTACGGAAAATGGATATTGGGAAAGTTACTTTTTTTAAAGATGGGAAGGAGCAAGTGCGTTACACACATAATCTTGTTGGTTGGGGTTTAGGAGTTGATGCTAACATCTTAGCTGAGAAGATGAGATTTTTAGGTCCGATGAGATACGACATTGGATCCCTAATGAGCATAATTAGAGGTAAAGTTAGGAAAGCAAAGTGCTATGTAGATGGGAATTTAATCGACTCCTCTTTCATTTTACTGTTAATTCAAAACACTAAGACTGGTGGTGACCGTCTAACTTTGGCTCCAATGGCACATGTCGATGATGGGAAGATGGATTTAGGGGTTATATATCATATAAGTCGTTTTCAAGTTTTAAAGTTGTTTAATCAACTCAAGGCATCAGGTTCACATGTCTGGAATCCTAATGTCGAATATTATAGGTTTAAAAATTTAATTATTGAAACTGATGATCCCACAGCAATAAATGTTGATGGTGAGAATCTAGGCACAACTCCCTTGGAAATTAACGTGCTGCCTTCTGCATTAAAAGTATTTCATTGAGGCAAATATATTTTTAGTTAGTCCCTTATAAGAAAATATAATCATGTCCTCCAATAATAAACTGAGACAAAAGTTAATTGATTGCGAAGCTCTGAAGTTCGGAGATTTCACACTTACATCCGGCAAAAAATCTAATTATTATGTTAATATGAAATTGGCCTCAACAAATCCAGAAATTTTGAAGTTAATTTCATCTGAATTTGCAAGTCTAATCCCAGAGAATATTGATTTCATTTCAGGAATGGAACTAGGAGCCGTTCCACTAGCTGTTGCTTTATCATTGGAAACTGGGATTCCTTATACTATGATAAGAAAAGGAGAAAGAAAACATGGAACTGGTTCTAGGCTTGAAGGTCCCTCTGAGGGAAAAACAGTTTTAATAGATGACGTAGCCACTACTGGTGGTTCTAATGCAGAATCACTTGATGTATTGTTGGAAGAGGGTATCGAAGTTACTAAAATACTAGTTGTTGTGGATAGGGATGAAGGTGCAAGTGAAAAATTAGCCTCTTATAATATACCATTTGAAAGTTTGATTTCAGCATCAGATTTGAGTGATAAATGAATTTTCTTGTAATTGGTAGCGGGGCTAGAGAGCACATTATTGCACAGAAATTATTTGACGCTGGTGTCAATGTATTTTCTGTAATAACCAACCGAAATCCAGGTTTGATTAATTTATCAAATGAATATTTATTTGTTAACACATATAAGGCCAATATTCAGAAAATTGTTGATTTTTCCTTATCTAAATATATAGATTGTGTAGTTATAGGCCCCGAAGATCCCTTAGCTCTTGGTTTTTCAGATTCATTTTTGAGTAAGGGTATTCCTGTTGTTGGCCCAACAAAGCTTCTTGCGCAAATTGAAACTAGTAAAGGATTTACTAGAGATTTATTAGCTAGAAATGAAATCTACGTATCACCTCGTTATGAAAGGTTTAATTCTATTAATGGAGTTGAAGATTTCATTAAGGAACTGTCTGATGAATATGTTGTAAAGTATGATGGTCTAATGGGAGGTAAAGGCGTGAAAGTATCAGGTGAGCATTTAATGTCAACCCAAGAGGCTATCTCTTATTGCAATCAATTAATTGACTTGGGTGGACAATTCATAATAGAAGAAAAATTATTAGGAGAAGAATTTTCATTAATGAGTTTTTGTGATGGTAAAACTACACATCATATGCCTGCAGTACAAGATCATAAGCGAGCTTATGATGGTGATGTAGGTCCTAATACGGGTGGAATGGGGTGCTATACAGATTCTAATCATTCATTACCTTTTCTAACGGATAACGAATTGAATCAAGCTAGGGAGATTAATGAGCGTGTTTCAGCAGCTTTGATAAAAGAATATAATGAAGGTTACAAAGGAATATTATATGGTGGATTTATGGCTACAAGAGATGGTGTAAAACTCATAGAGTACAATGCAAGATTTGGAGATCCTGAAGCTATGAATTTATTAACTTTACTAGACTCTGACTTTGCTTCTGTTTGCATGTCTATGGCTAATGGTAGTTTAGTTGATGTGAAATTCAGAAATGAGGCATCTGTTTGTAAGTATGTGGTTCCCAAAGGCTATGGAAGCAATCCGGCAAGCGATGCTACTTTAATTGTAAATGATTCTTACAAGGAACATTCAGATCTGTATTATGCAGCAGTAAATGTTAATGATTCAGGGGACATTACAACAACGAGTTCGAGGGCTGCCGCTATTGTCAGTACTGGTGATGATATTGAAACTGCAGAATCCAGGTGTGAGGCCGGTCTTTTACACATTTCAGGCAATAATATTTTTGTTCGACACGACATTGCTAAACCACATCTAATTGAAAAACGTATTCAAAACATGGAGTCTATAAGATGAGTATACTGTTAGATTTTGGTTTATTATGTTTTGGTTTTTTCCTACTCACTAAAGGTGCCGATTATTTTATTGAAAACTCAGCTTCTTTTGCTGAGGAGAAGGGAATATCTCCTCACGTAGTAGGTGTTACTATTGTTGCATTTGGAACTAGTCTTCCTGAGCTTTTGGTTTCCATAATTTCTTCTTTTCAAGATTATAATGATTTGGCTTTAGGGAATATTGTCGGTTCAAACATTTCTAATATAGGATTAGTTTTAGCAGTTTCAACTTTCATATTTTATTATGTTTTACGAACTAATATTATTCCTGAGAAGGATGCTAACAATGATAGTTATGTTATGATATTAGCAGTTTTCTTACTTTTCTTTTTTGCAAGAGATAATATAATTTCGGTTGGTGAGGGTTTAATATTCTTCATTTTATATCTATTTTATATTTATTGGCTGTACAAGCGATCAAGCAACGAGCCAGTTGAAGAAGTTGAAGTAAAAACCTCTTTTACTTTTTTATTGGGAGGATTGATTGGATTACTTTTCGGAGCTCAAATTACAGTTAACGCTGCAGTTTCCATAGCTGAAGCAATGGGCGTTTCAGAAATAGTAATTGGCCTTAGTGTAGTCGCAATTGGAACAAGTTTACCAGAATTAGCAGGAACTGTATCTGCAGCCCGTATGGGTCATAAAGAGATAGCAGTAGGTAATGTTATTGGTTCTAACATAGCTAATATTTTTCTGGTCATGGGTGTTTTAGCAATGATAAATCCTATAGCAGTCGAACAGTTTGTTATTGAACGAACACTTCCATTATTGATATTATTAACTATAGCTACTTTCGCAATGATTCGTGTTCCTCTTACTAGATTAGGCGGTACTATTCTGTTCTCATTCTTTTTACTTTTCCTTTATCAGTTAATATAATATGAGACACATAAAAGAGTTTCAGATTCTCGATATTAATGCGATTGATAATGGCCTTGACATTTATCATTTAATGAATAATGCAGGTAATAGTTTGGCTAAGCACATCATCGATCAGTTCTCAGACTGCACTTCATTTATTTTTGTATGTGGCAAGGGAAATAATGCTGGTGATGGATACGTTGCAGCTAGTAAGCTACATGACAATAATTTAGATGTAATTGTTATTAATGCAGAAGGCGAAGTAAAGCCTATTCCTCAAAAAGCTCTGGAACAGTATAAAGGAAGAATTGAATCAGTTAATTTTCTTAACACTCTACCCAATGATAATACACTTTTAATTGACTGTTTATTAGGCTCTGGAATTAAAGGCGAACCTAAAGAACATTATGGAGAAATCATTGATAAGATTAATAACTTTAAAAGAATTTTATCGGTAGACGTTCCTTCAGGTTTTTTGAAAAATAAAACCGTAGTTCCAACACAAACAATTACCTTTCACGATACTAAGCTTGGGATGAGTAAGATTAACTCAGGAGATATATTTGTAGCGGATATTGGTATTACTGAGTTCATTGATCAGTCTTGTGGACCAGGTGAATTACGCTTATTTCCTGATTTTAACCCCAATAATCACAAAGGGGAAAATGGTAGGGTTGCTATCGTTGGTGGAGGAGTCTATTCAGGAGCACCTTCACTTGCAGGTATGGGTGCATACCGTACTGGTGTAGATTTAGTTCACGTATTTGTTCCAGCTAGTAGTTTTGATCAGGTATCCACATTTGCTCCAGAATTGATGGTTCATAAACTAGAAAGCGATTACATTAATGAGGATGTTGTAGATGTTTTAGCTCAGCATAAATTCGATAGTATAGTTATTGGTCCGGGAATGGGTAAAATGGATGGGTCTTTTTCTGCTACAAGTAAAATAATTTCTGGATTTGATAATTTAGTAATTGATGCCGATGCAATTAATACTTATAATTTTAGTAGAAAAAAAATACTCATGACTCCTCATCTAGGAGAATTAACAAGATTAGATATCAATTCTAGTGAAGAAGATTTAATTTCCTTTTCAAAAAAACATGGAGTGACATTACTTCTTAAGGGTAAAATTGATTTAATGACAGATGGATATAATTTAAAGAGAAATTATACGGGCCATCCAAGAATGGCAGTAGGAGGAACTGGGGATATTTTGGCTGGAATCTGTGGTGGTCTTATGGCTCGAGGATTATCGCCATTAGAAGCTGCCAGGTTAGGTTCATACGCAATGGGTTTGGCAGGACAACAATGCTATGAAGCAAATGGACCTGGATTTATACCCTCCGATCTAGGCATTTTTGTGTCAAAAATATTTGGTAATAAATAATTATTTCTTTCTAGCAGCTATAACAATTATTATGAATATGATCGGGCCAAAACTTAAACTCGGCAAAGCACTTTCATCTTCATTTGGAACATTTTCATTTTGCTTTTCTGATACTATTATGTTCTGTTCATAAGACTTTAATTTACCGTGACCAGTATCTATTTCAATGCTATACACATAAGTACCGGCATTTTCAAAGAATAATTCACCATAGTAATAGTTTCCTTTTTCTTCCATAGGTATTTTTTGACCTTCAGCAAGTACATCGGAATCCACTTTAGCTATTAATAAATTAACAGATTTAGGATTTTCATAATCAATGATTGCACTTATTTCAACTACATTATCCGTCTGAATGTTAGAAGGAGCTACTGAATTTATTAATCCCTTATTTTTTACTTTAAGATTTTTATAAATTTTATTGGTAGCTCCCCACTCATCTATACATTCAATTTCTAGTAAGCACTCACCATCCTCATATTTTGTAGAATCCCACATAAATGAAACATCATATCGAGTTTCATCCAAATTAATCCATTCCTGCCCATCGATTCTGTATCTTAATGTCTCTAAATCACTGTAGTCTTGAACATTTATTTCAAAGTTAGCAGTTGCAGAAATATCATAGGTGTTTGAGTTGAGAATAATATAAGGAGGATTACTATCAGTTTCAAAAATTGTTGATAGGTTTGTTGAATAATCTTGATTATCAGTTGATCTGATAATTAAATCGTGCCATCCATCAGTATAAGGAGTCCAATAAGTGGCAAATATGTTGCCGTTTTGATTATCCATATCTTTCCAATCGCTTCCATCGACCTTATATTGCACAGACTTAATTCCTTCGGGATCGTCAGTTTGAATTTCTATCTTTACTCTAGAATTATATATTTCATCTTCTGGCAATATTATTTTTAGTGAAGGATATGTTACGTCTCCCTCGTTGAATACAGTCAGATTAATGGTATGAGTCTTATGGTTTCCGCTTTTATCCGTAGCTCTAAAAGACAAAACGTGTTCTCCGTTACCTGCGTCAGCTTCCTGTGTATTCCAACTAGCTATATATTTATCGTCAACGTTTGAGTACATAGCTCTCCAATCTCCGTTGTTAACATTGAACTGGACTTTATCTATTTGATTATCATCAGTTGCTACAACTTCAAATATAGTAACTTCCTCAACAGTATCGTCTTCTGAATGAGAGAGAATTTCTATATTTGGATTCTGAAAATCGTTTAAAACATTTACTTCAATCTTTTTTGAATTCGAAGCTCCAGTATTTTCGGCCTTTATTTCTAGGCTATTTAGACCATTTTGAACATCTGTAGTGTCAATAAGTACTTCAAACTCCCCATTAAAATTTCCAACGCCAGTTGATTGCCAAGGTCTGTTATTCCATCTGTATGTTAACTCGTAGATATCAGATTTTTCACTTTGAGCCTGTCCTCTGATCCTTAAATCGCCACCTGCGATGTCCTCAACTTCTACAAATTGATTATTAACTATATGTTCAATTGAAGTTATTTCGATTGTAGGAGGTATAGCAAAAGCGGATTGTAAAGAGTACTTGTCTGACGCTGTAGATTCATCGTTAAAAAAAGCTACAAAAACATTGATATTATCATAATCGATGTCCGAAAAATCATTTCCGTTTTTGTCTTGATGGTCGCCTCCGGTCCATATTGCGCTTAATGATTGTTTCTCTCGAGGTTCTAGCTCTACAGTCTGGTCAAATGCATAGTCAAGAAATCCAAAATGGTATGGGTCTCCATCATAGTTATTGTATCTTGAAATTTTTTCAACAATATATGCCCTTACATATCCGTTGAATGTCGGATTACTGAAAGATCCATCTTCATTCCAAGTCATTCCTACAGATATGTCAAGTTTATCGTTTCCTAAGTGATTCATTTCAATTTCCAATGATATATCTGTATCATCTCTTTGTCCAGTCGTATCAATTGCCTGTTCATAGTTTGCAGTACTTGACTGTCCTCCAGATACTTTTTCATCATTACCATCAAATATTACTGTAGGGTATCCCGTTACATCTGGAAAGTCTCCCATACGATCGTCAGCTTTATCATTCACATCAGTAATTAATGCTACAAAAAAGAAATTATCATCATAATAAGGTTCGCCAGGAACATTTTCGTATATTAGCATCAAATTTTCAGCTGCGCTAGGGCAATAAACGCACCATGTAGCCGTAAATTCTTCTGCAAATACTGTGTGAGTAAATTGTTCATCAGATATTTCAGCAGAAGGTGTAAACGGTAAAAAGTTAGTAACCATTAAAGTTGCAATCAATAAGTAAACGATTTTTTTCACAATACTCTACTAAATAGATAATTAATAAGTTTAACTCTTTTTCATATCAGCAATTGTTTGTATTGGGTCACTAGACTTGAAAATAGCACTTCCTGCAACTAAGATATCTGCACCATTTTTGCTTAAAATAGCAGAATTTTGAGTGCTTACTCCACCGTCGACTTCAATAATTTTATTGGGATAGTTTGTTTTGAAATACTTAACTCTATCAATTGCATTTTCGTGGAATGATTGGCCGCAATAGCCGGGTTCTACTGACATTATCAGTACCATATCAGCAATACCTAGATATGGAATTATTTTTTCTTTTGGGGTTGAAGGATTAAATGCAATTCCTGACTTAATATTCTTTTCATTAATTTTAACAAGAGCTTCTCTTGGATTATTTGCCTCAACGTGAACAGAAATAATTTCAGCTCCAGCGTCATAGAAATCATCTATAAAATCAACAGGATCTGTAATCATTAAATGAACGTCTAGTGGTGCAATGCCATTTAGAGCTTTGACTAAGTCAACTCCCATAGTTAAGTTTGGTACAAAGTGGCCATCCATTACGTCCATGTGAAGGTATGAAGAATATGGAGCGACTAGTTCAGCAGCATCGCGCATTTTACCAAAATCTGCTCCCAACATTGAAGGTGCTATACTAACCATTTAAAGTCCTAGTAACGGCGTCGATAATAAATCTTTTAGATAGATCTGGTCTTCTATTCTGAACTACTGTTATAAATGATTCTAATTGTGACGATTCAGTCCTCCACCATTTATCGTAAAATCCGTCGACTTTATCTAAATCTTTCAATATGAGACTAATTTGTGCTTGACTAATTTTAGGAGAATCTACTTTATGTCCCAAATCTTTTTCTAAAATATATTTCATTTTATTCAATATTGTAATGTAAAATCCTTTAGGCTTTGCTACTTCTCCGCCTTGATTTTTTATAATGCCAGTGTCCAAGCACCAGTCGTGTTTTGCTACACGTCCATCTTGATCAAGGTATACGTCCATCCATATTTTTTCAGATGGAGGTGCAGGAGTATGTTCCTTCTGTTTTTCTTCAACATTTTCCTCTTCTGATGGCATCAAATATTGTATTAAAGTTTAGTTATTAACATTATCATCATAGACTTTTTATTCTGTCCTGACTAGCAAAAAAATGGGGAGCATGGTGTAACCTGGCAGCATTGCGGGCTCCAATTATACAGGAATGATTGCTACAGGGTCTGCTGATATCGTGATGAATGATTGGAGCAATGACCTGTGCAAACTATGGGCTCCGGCTCAATAGGTGAGACCCGCCGATCTGGGTTCAAATCCCAGTGCTCCCACCACTTCCAGAAAATTATAATACTCAATGCTAGCTTGGTAATTCATGAGAACACAAATTACTAGGATATCCTATTACCAGAATGCTAAAATTTTAGCTATATTGTATGTACCAATTGGTTTAATCTATGCAATGATAGGGATTGCTTTTTTGCTAACGGACTTGGAATATCTCAGGTATACAGGATATTTATTTCTTTCAATGCCTTTATGGCTTTCTCTCGCTGTAGTAGGAGCACATTATGTTGTGGCTTCAGTCTATAATTTTTTAGCTTCGAAATTTGGTGGTTTTGAATTTGATTTTACCGAAATGAAGGATTAATTAAACTAGTTCTTTCCATATACGTTGAAATCTGTAAATTGCTGACATTGTGCAAATTATCGCAAATGTGTAGCACATCAATGTCATATAATTTAAATCACCATAACCCTCATCAAAGTATTGAATAACAGGTACTATTGACAATACAACCAGTCTATCTGCTCTTCCCAATAATCCTGCATACTCTCTTCCGGCACCAACCGCTTGAGCTTGAGTTCCCATATATGATAACATTAGGATACCGATTATTGCACTGAATCCAATCGTAATATCGACCAAATTTCCAATCGCAATTCCTCCGACGATGATAATATCTGCGACACGGTCTAAAGTATGATCTACTAAATCTCCTCTTTTAGAAGAAAGATCGCGCATTCTTGCAACTATTCCATCTAGTGCATCAAAAACTGCAGTTAGAAATACCATAAGTGAACCAACCAATAGCCAAGACTTATTAGCCTCTAAATCTGCAACATAAAATGAATATCCTGCAGTTAATGCAGTTAGTAATGAAAGAAAGCTGATACCCATAGGGCCAAGAGGAATTATTCTTGCTAGCGGCATCAATATTTTGGCCCCTAAATCTCTGTAATCATCGGCTACCATTAGTACCATTCCATAATTGTTTCTGAATAGTCAATCCTTTTATTCAATTTAATATTACCGTTGATAATATTTTCTAGTAAAGTCTTTGATTCATTTAGTTTAGAAGATGTTGTATCTAATTCATGTACCATTTTTTCACCGTATTCATTGACTGCTTCCTGCGTAATGATATTTAGCGCTTCAGCTTCCATATTTTCCCTTAGTTTTTCTTCTTTATAATTTCTTAAACCTAATCTCTCCTTTAATATGTCTGGATGGCATCTCAACACAATTACAGCATCGAGACCATCTAAAAAGTGAGAAGTATGACCTTCAAAAATAGTATTTGAAAAATTAGATACATTTATCTCTTTATTCATTTTGTCTATGTCAACTAGCCAGTTACCTTCAATATCTTTCCCATTAGAAATTTTTGGATAATAATCGTTGATAGATAAGGTGTTCAAATCTAGCATTTGCGATAAAGAGGTTTTACCAGTGCCGGGTGTTCCTGTTAATGCAATATTCACACTAAGATTGCATTTCCTTTTCGGCAGCAGCTTTTGCTTCCTTCTTTGCTCTAGCTTTTGCACGATCTACTCTTTGCTTTGCGTTAAATCCGGTAACAGCTTCCATGAATCGGTTATACGCTTGATGAGCAGCTAAAGAATCTTCAGGACTTGCTTCGTTATCAGTTTCAGTTTCCACACCAATTTCTTTAATCGATCGGAATTCAACAGTTATGGATTTTAATGCTTTAAAGGATGCATTAAAGGTAGATTCATCGTCATTTTTTACTGAACCAAACTCTTCTTCCATCATATTCTTTAAGCCACCATCTTCCAGTGTTTTTCCGTGCCCTCTTTTGATTTCGAAAGTCTGCATAGTTCATTATTCTAAAAAAGTCTATATTAATATTTTGTACTATAATTTCAAATCACTTTTTCCAAATTGTCTCATCATTTTCTGTTGAGCTCTTCGATTTCCGCCTAAATTAGCCATCATCTTTTTACTTTGATTGTATTGCTTAAGCAAATCTCTTATTTCTTGGGGATCCGAACCTGAACCCATTGCAATTCGATTTATTCTAGATCTTTTAATGATTTTTGGATTTTCTAATTCTTCCTTAGTCATAGAACTCATCAAAACTTTGAATTTTGTTAACTTGGTTTCAGTTTCTTCTAATTGTCCTTTTTTCATCATGCCGGACATTCCAGGAATCATCTCCATTACTTTTCCAAGCGGACCCATTTTAGTTAACGATTCCATCTGATCTCTCATGTCTATTAACGAGAACTTGCCAGACATCATTCTTTTTGCAGTATCCTCTGCAGTGCTTGCATCCATTACTTCTTCAGCTCTTTCAAGTAACGTTTGTAAATCTCCCATTCCAAGCAGTCTTGAGATGAATCTATCAGGATCAAGAGTTTCCAGAGCATCAAGGCCTTCTCCTGTTCCTACAAAAATTATAGGGGCATTAGTTACAGCTACTGCAGATAATGCACCGCCACCTTTTGCAGAACCATCTAACTTTGTTAAAATGACTCCATTAACGCCTACAGAATCATGAAATGCTTCAGCTTGTGGACCTGCCTGCTGTCCAACAGTAGCGTCCATTACAAGGAAAATTTCATCGGGTTTGAAAACCTCAGATACTTGTTTCATTTC
>Ga0207985_1000177_pt1 | contig 16656 bp, 11 predicted proteins | sample ETNtaG_3_FD_185761 | JGI IMG/M metagenome (GOLD analysis project Ga0207985, IMG submission 185761) | Marine microbial and viral communities from oxygen minimum zone, Eastern Pacific Ocean - ETNP201302SV84 (SPAdes) (version 2) | ecosystem: Environmental > Aquatic > Marine > Unclassified ...
TCTTTTCTTTTCTCCGAATTCTCCAATTAATTTCTCATCGGATGTATATATTTTTAGAGGTATTTGAAGTTTTGATTGATCAACATTGTCTACCCTTGGGAGTTCTGATAATAAATAAAGGTAAGTTGAGAGAATTATTATGCCAATAAAAGTTGCAACAAAAATTGCAACTTTCAGGAATAATTCTAAAAGCCTACTAACCATAATATTAATATTTTATATGTTTAGGTGCTAAAATTCGCAGCTTAGTGAAAAATCTTTTATGAATATTTATATTGTTGGGCCCATGGGATCAGGTAAATCTACTGTTGGTAAAATAGTTGCTCGCTCACTTTTTTTAGATTTCCTAGACTCCGATGAGGAGATAGAAAAGACAACAGGTGCCAGTATTGATTGGATTTTTGATCTTGAAGGAGAAGATGGGTTTAGAAAAAGAGAGACGGCTGAGCTGGAAAAAATAGTGCAACTAAACTCTCACGTTGTTGCTACTGGTGGTGGAATTATTCTATCTGATCACAATAGAAATCTTCTTAGCGCAAGAGGTATTGTTATCTACCTAGAAACTCCTATAAAAACTCAGGTTGAAAGAACAAGTAAAGATAAAGATAGGCCCCTATTAAAAGATGGAGATCCCGAATCAATACTTACAAAACTCAATGCTGAACGAGAGCACCTATATAAAGAAGTATCAGATCATGCAATTCAAACGAGTGATAAATCTAGTCAAGAAGTTGCTGATAAAATAATAAATATTATTAAAAACAAATAATGATTAAAAAAGTTTTAGTTGGTGACGAAAAATATAAGGTTCTCATTGGTAAGAATCAGATCATTAAGGACCACCTTCCCAACGCATTATCTAAAAATAACAAAATACTTATTATTTCTGATAAAAATATCCCTGCTAGTCATATCGAACTTGTCAGAAAATCCATTCCTTCTAGCAAAGTAATTGACGTACTCAAAATTAAACCTGGTGAGCAATCAAAATCATTTTCTAACTTTCAAATGATCCTCAACAAGCTTGCTAAAAAGAAATATGATAGATCGGATTGTATAGTTGCCATTGGAGGAGGTGTTGTTGGGGACTTGAGTGGTTTCGTAGCTGCAAGCTATATGAGAGGGATAGATTATATTCAAATACCAACTTCTCTTCTTGCTCAAGTCGATTCGTCCGTAGGAGGAAAAACTGCTATTAACATTGAGTCAGGTAAAAATCTCGTTGGAGCCTTCAAGAATCCTAAGTTAGTGTTAATATCTTCGGCCTTATTAAAAACCCTCCCGGAGAGAGAATTCAAATCAGGAATAGCAGAAATAATTAAGTATGGATTAATTTATAACAAGAAAATTTTCAACATCTTTGATAAGCAACATAAACTTATTCTGAAAAGAAATCAAAGAGTAATTGAAGAACTTATACATGAGTCGGTTAAGACGAAAGCAAAAATTGTCACTGAAGATGAGAGGGAGTTAGGTATAAGAGCTATATTGAACTTTGGGCATACCTATGGTCATGCAATAGAAGCAATACATAATTATAAAAATATTTTACATGGTGAAGCTGTAGCTATGGGTATGAGAATGGCTTCTAAAATGTCTATGTTAGAGGGCCACTTAAATGAAAAGGCTTATAAAAAAATAATTAATGTTTTTGATGCTCTCGGCTTTCCTAAAAATACATCAAATAATTATTCTGATCTAAAGAAATTTATTATGAATGATAAGAAAGTTAAAGGAGGGAATATTAATTTAATACTTTTAAAAGGAATTGGGCTTTCATTGCAGACTCAAAAATTTGATTTTAAAAATTTCAGAAAATCTTTTTCTTAGGCAGCGTTAGCTGTTGTAGCTTTTAGAAGATCGTTCACACTCAGAGCAACTGGTGAAACAAGCCAGAAATATGGAAGATATCTTTCAAAGTCTTCTAATATTTCTTTTGCTTTCAAACTCTTAGTATTCTTATAATGTTCTTTAATAAGAAGTTTGAGATTTTGCCTATGTGGATCCATAGTTTCGCTTAAAATTCTATCCAAATTAATCAATTCACGGTTGCATTTATCGAAGAATGATTTTTTTTCATCTAATACATATGAGAATCCACCGGTCATTCCTGCTCCAAAATTTGCTCCAACTTCACCTAAGATAACAACCTGTCCTCCAGTCATGTATTCACAGCAATGATCTCCAGCTCCTTCAATTACTGCGATTGCTCCAGAATTCCTAACTGCAAAACGCTCTCCAACTCCACCTGAAACAAATAATTTTCCTCCAGTTGCTCCGTAAAGAGCTGTATTTCCTACAACTACATTATTGAAATTTTTTTCTAGCTTCTTGGGAGGTTTAATGATTATTCTTCCACCATTCATACCCTTTCCAAGATAATCATTTACATCTCCTTCGACTTTTAAATTCAAACCTTTAATATTCCAACAGCCGAAGCTTTGTCCTGCCGAGCCATTAAAATGTAAACTGATTTTGCTATCTAGACCGCCTTCTCCAAAATTTTCTGCAATAAATCCAGAGATGGATGCCCCCACAGACCTGTCGCTATTTGTAATATTAAATTTTAAAGTTCTCGATTTGTTTGAGAGGATGCTTTTTTTAGATTTTGCTAGAATCTCTCTATTAAGTTGTCCCTTATCCCATGGCTTATTTCTATTTGAATTACAAAAGTAAGGCTCTAAAGACTTTTTATTAGAAGCTAAGATCGGGCTTAAATCTAAATCACCATACCTTTCAGGTATGTCCTTGATAACGCTTAAAAGTTCAGTTTTTCCAATTATATCTTCAAGCTTTTGCTCCCCAAGTTCAGCAAGAATTTCGCGAACCTCATTACTTATAAATTTAAAGTAATTTACAACTCTTTGTTTCTCTCCAACAAAATGTCTATCTATTATGTCTGATCGCTGTGTTGCAACGCCTGTTGCACAATTATTGAGATGGCATATTTTAAGATACTTACATCCCATAGCTATCATTGGGCCAGTCCCAAAGCCAAAAGATTCAGCGCCCATAATCGCAGCTTTAACTACATCGAGTCCAGTTTTTAAGCCGCCATCGACTTGAACTCTTACTCTTCCTCTTAATCCGCTTTCTCTCAATGCTTGGTGGGTCTCGGATAAACCTAATTCCCATGGAGATCCTGCATATCTAATTGAAGAAATAGGACTAGCTCCAGTTCCTCCATCATGACCAGAAATTGTTATCAAATCGGCATAGGCTTTAGCTACCCCACAAGCAATTGTTCCAACTCCTGGTTCAGAAACTAGCTTTACTGATACAAGAGCTTTAGGGTTCACTTGCTTTAGATCAAAAATTAATTGTGCGAGATCTTCTATTGAATAAATATCATGGTGCGGTGGTGGTGATATCAAGGTAATGCCTGGAGTTGAATATCTTAATCTAGCGATTAGCTCATTAACCTTTCCGCCTGGAAGTTGCCCTCCTTCGCCGGGCTTCGCTCCCTGTGCAATTTTTATTTGAAGCACCTCGGCACTTACTAAATATTCAGGAGTAACACCAAATCTTCCAGAGGCAATTTGCTTTATTTTTGACCTTTTATTTGTTCCATATCTTTCCTTCGCTTCGCCGCCTTCACCAGAATTTGATCTACCCCCAATCGAATTCATGGCTTCGGCAAGAGTTTCATGGGCTTTAGGTGATAAAGAACCTAGGCTCATTCCTGCTGAATCAAATCTTTTTAGAATATGTTTTTGTGGTTCAACTTTTGATTTTTTAATCTTTGATTTTTTGCTCTTAAACTCCAAAAGATCTCTAAGCATCGAAGCTGGTCTTGAATTTACTAAATTAGAATATTTTCTATATTCATCTTCATCTCCACTTCTTACTGCTTCTTGCAATGTTTTCACCACATCAGGGTTATAACTATGATATTCGCCGCCATGAATGAACTTTAATAGCCCGCCAACACTCACATCGGATATATTTGACTTTGCAAACAGCGAAATATTTCTGTTTTCGTTCTCAAGATTCATAAATTTCTTTCCACCAATTCTGCTATCAGTATTTGTAAAACATTTATCTACGACTTCATTTGATAATCCAACGATTTCAAAAAGTTGTGAACCTCTATAACTAGAAATTAAAGAAATACCTAACTTTGAAATTATTTTTAATAAGCCTTTATTAATACCTTTCCTATACTTTGCGCAATTTTCAAAAGGATCGCCTTTCAATTCTGTTTTATGACTAAGATCTAAAATTGTTTGGTATGCAAGCCATGGATAAACGGAGGTTGCGCCAAATGCAATAAGACAAGCAATTTGATGCGTATCTCTAGCAGAACCACTGCTGACGATAATGTTTACTTTAGTTCTCTTTCTTTGCTCTACAAGAGCTAGGTGCAAAGCTCCAGTTGCCATCAAAGCATTTAAAGATAATTTATTTTTTGATGGGATTGCCTCATTTAGATGGATAATTGTTACACCTTTGTCTATGGCCGAAGAGGCATCTAAAATAAGCTTATCAATTGCATCTGAGATTGAACTGCTTTCAGCATATTCAAGATCGAAAGTTTTAACCTTAAAAATTTTATTTTTTAAAATCCAATCAAGTTTTTTATAAGAAAGAATTGGGGAGTAAGTTACTAAGCGTTTTGCATGTCCAGATGATGGCTCAAATATATTGAGCTCAGGCCCATAACATGTCTCTAAAGACATAACTGATTGCTCTCTTAATGAATCAATTGGAGGGTTGGTTACCTGAGAAAATTGCTGCCTAAAATAATCATAAATTTGTCTATTTTGTCTGCTTAAGACTGCAAGAGCTGTATCATCTCCCATGGAACCAGTTCCCTCTTGTGCAGAAGCTCCAAGAACTTTAATAACACTTGTTCTTTCTTCTAAGAATAAAGAAAAAATCTTTGTTGCAAGAGTATATTTTTCAGGAGATATTTTCTTCAATCCGCTGCCTTCGGTTTCATCAAGCTTAGATTCTACATAATTAGAATTTTCTTTTAACCAATCTCTATATGGATACTTGGAGGCAAGTTCTTGATCAATATCTACTTCAGTTAAAATCTTTCCAGTTTCTTTATCGACTGCAAATATCCCACCTGGAGATATTCGTCCTTTAGCTTCAATTTTTGATATATGCACTGGATTTACCCCAGTTTCTGAGGCTACTGTTACTGTCCCATCTTTTTCAATCTGATATCTTGATGGGCGCATGCCATTCCTATCAAGGAAGCTTACTGCATATCTTTTATTTGCAAGAGCAATTCCTGCTGGCCCATCCCACGCCTCCATGTGCATAGAATTATATTCATGAAATGCTCTTATATCTGGATCAAGTATTTGTATATTCTGCCAAGCAGGAGGTATAACAGCTCTGATTGCTCTAAATAAGTTCATACCACCTTCAACAAGTAGTTGAATCATATTATCAAGCGCAGAGGAATCTGATCCATCGATATTTATAAGATTTTCATACTTATGCAAATCTGGTAATAACTTTGACTTGAACAAGGAGCTGCGAGCTTTTGCCCAATTTCTATTACCTCTTATTGCATTAATTTCTCCATTGTGTGCAAGAAGTCTAAAAGGTTGAGCTAGATGCCACTTTGGTGCTGTATTTGTAGAGAATCTCTGATGGAAGAGACAGGTTGAGGCTATAAAATTTTTATTCTTAATATCCAAATAAAAGTTTTTAAGGCCTTCAGGCATCATGAGTCCTTTGTAGATGATAGTTTCATTTGAAAGGCTACTTACATAGAGCTCTTCGCAATTTAAATATTTATTTTCGATTGTTTTCAATGCTTGAAATAGAGATGATTGCAAAGACACATCAGAACTATTATCTTTTTGCTCAAGAAAAACCTGAAAAATTTCCGGGAGTGTGTCTTTAGCTTCCTCACCAAGAACAGATGAATCTGTAGGGACATTTCTAAAACAAATTATTTTAAGATTTTCAGACCTAAAAATCTTTTTTAAGTCTCCTTGTAATTTGTCTTTTAGATTCTTTTTAGCAAAAAAGGAGCCTATAGCAAATTCTTCTGGCAATGCTATTGATAACTCAGATTTTATTATCTTTCTGTAAAAGTCCTCATTTATATCAAATAGCAAACCTGAGCCATCTCCAGTTTTTCCATCAAAACCAACCCCTCCTCTGTGAGCCATGCTTGATAGCGCATCAATTGATTTTGTTACTATTTTTCTGGATGGTGTCCCATTTCTATTACAGATTAGACCGTATCCACAGTTGTCTTTCTCAAGATTTTTATTAAATAGCATAATGGAAGGGAATAGATTTTATCATAAAAGTGTCATACTATGTCATACTTTGTGAAAAGGAAGAATAAACAATACCAGATTGAAAAAGGGCTTTTGCTGTTTACTCAGCCGAAGTCGCCCTACTTCTATGGGAAGATAAGACACAATAAAAAATACCTAACTAAATCGTTTGCTCCAATTACTGATAAACAAGAAGCTATATATGAGCTTTATAATTGGAAAAGAGAACTTTTATCAGAAAAAGATAAATCAGCGGCTGAACCAAATAATCCGAGATCAGAATATGTCGATTTTAAAGAGATAGATAATGATTTCCAGTTCTTAGATGTTGGTAGATTTGATCCGCAAAAAAAAGATATAGAAAGTAGAAAAATTCATTTTGTTGAGATTTACGGAGAGTATAATCAAACTCAAGCTGCAAATCAGGCTCATAGATGTCTTGATTGTGGTAATCCCTACTGCGAATGGAAGTGTCCTGTTCACAACTACATACCAAATTGGTTAAAACTTGTTAACGAAGGTAATATTCTTGAAGCAGTTGAACTCTGCCACCAAACAAACAGTCTGCCGGAAGTATGTGGAAGGGTTTGTCCACAAGATAGGCTTTGTGAGGGAGCCTGCACATTAAACGATGGATTTGGTGCTGTAACTATTGGATCTATTGAAAAGTATATAACTGACAAGGCTTTTGAAATGGGGTGGAAACCAGATTTATCAAATAGATCATGGTCTGGAAAAAAAGTTGCGATTGTTGGAGCTGGCCCTGCAGGGCTATCATGTGCCGATGTTCTAACAAGAGCCGGAGTTAGGAGTCATGTATTTGATAAACATGAAGAAATAGGTGGCCTACTCACTTTCGGTATACCAGAGTTTAAGCTTGAAAAAAGTGTTGTTAAAAAAAGAAGAAAAATTCTTGAAGAAATGGGAGTCAAGTTTTTCTTAGGCAAAGAAATAGGCACTGATATAAGCTTCAAAGATATCTACAAAGATTACGATGCTGTCTTTTTAGGTATGGGTACATACACATCACTTGAGGGCGGCTTCAAGGGTGAAAAACTTCTTAATGTTCACAAAGCAATTAACTATTTGGTTGAGAGCAATAAAAAACTTCTTGGAATAAGTCAAAAAAAAGATTCCTTTATCGATTTAAAAGGAAAGGATGTTGTTATTCTTGGAGGTGGAGATACTGCTATGGACTGCAACAGAACTGCCATCCGACAAGGAGCTAAATCAGTTACATGTATTTACAGAAGAGATGAAGATAATATGCCAGGATCTAGAAAAGAAGTAATCAATGCTAAAGAGGAAGGAGTGAACTTTGTTTTTAATAGTCAGCCAATAGAAATATTAGGGAATGATAAAGTTGAAGCCATTAAAACTATATCTACCAGACTTGCTGACCCAGATCATAACGGCAGGCAAGTGCCAATACCGATTACTAATTCAGAAAAAATCTTTAATGCAGATGCAGTAATTATTGCCTTCGGCTTCCGTGCTAGCCCTCCAAATTGGGCAGAAAATTATACGATTAATTTAAAACAAAATGGTCTTGTTGATGTTGATTGTCAAGATGATCTTGATTTTCAAACATCAAATCCAAAGATATTTTCTGGTGGTGACATGGTCAGAGGATCTGATCTTGTAGTTACAGCAGTATGGGAAGGAAGAGAAGCAGCAAAAAGTATTATAAAATACGTCCATGACTGAATTGAATCGTAATTTTATAGCTGCACTTAATCGAAAGACTCAGAAAACTCCACCTGTATGGATAATGAGACAGGCCGGAAGATATCTACCTGAGTATAGGAAAGTAAGATCAAATTTCAAAAATTTTCTTGATATGTGTAAGACTCCTGAAGTTTGCTGCGAGTTAGTTTTGCAGCCAATAGAGAGATATGATTTTGATGCCGCAATTATCTTTTCAGATATCCTGACGATTCCAGATGCTCTTGGTCTAGGAGTTTCTTTTGTAGAAGGAAAAGGTCCTATTTTTTCAAATCCTATTAAAAGACCAGAGGATATCTCTAATATGACAAATTTTAATCCAGATAGTCTTGACTATGTATACAAGACCGCTGAACTAACAAGAAAAGAGTTGAATCAAAGTATTCCACTCATTGGATTTGCTGGAAGTCCATGGACTCTTGCAGCATATTCAATTGAGGGAAGTAGTTCCAAAAATTTTGATCTAACAAAATCATTTATAGAAAATTATTCTGATGATGCTCATAAATTCCTTGATATCCTGTCTGATGCCTGTTTTGAATATCTAAAAAGACAAATCATTAGCGGAGTAGATGTGGTTCAGATATTTGATTCTTGGGCTAATCTTCTTTCAGAAGAACAATATTTGGAATACTCTCTCAAATATATAAAGAAAATTCTTAAAAAATTATCAGAGGATCCTACTACAAATAAAACTCCAACCATAGTTTTTGCTAGAGATCCAAAATGTAACCTTAATGAATTTAAGCTAGATGATCTTAGCTGTTATGGAATGTTTACTTCGATTAATCCAAACAATGCTATTAGTGTATTTGAAGGCTCTCATGCGCTTCAAGGCAATTTAGACCCAAAGATTCTTCTCGAGGAAGATTCAGTTATTAAAGAAAGTGTTTCAAGAATAGTTTCAGACTTTAAAGACTATCCAGGGTATATTTTTAACTTGGGACATGGCATTACTCCGGATATAAATCCAGATAAGGTTAAAGTTTTAGTTGAAGCTATAAGAGACTCTGGTAGTTAGTCTTTCGGCTTATCCCACATCCTCATTAATCCTTCCTGGACGCAACTAGCAACAAGTTTACCTTTAGAATCAAAAATAGATCCTCTTGAGAATCCTCTTGCATTTCTAGCTATGGGGCTATCAATTCTGTAAAGCATCCATTCCGAAAAATCTACCTTTGAATGAAACCACATTGCATGATCTAAGCTAGCGCTTTGGAAATACTTAGACATAAAATTAATTCCATGGGGCAGTTGAGCAGTGCCAAGCAAACCACGATCTGATGCATACAATAACAGAGCCTGATTTGTCACTAAGTCATTAGGTATTTCTCCATTTGGTCTCATCCAAATATCCCTTAATGGCTCACTCTTTTTTGGTTGAACATAATCAAAGTTTTGAGTAGCTCGCATTTCAATTTCTTGTTCTCTTAAAAAGAACTTATCCAATTTTTTGCCATGAAGTTGTTCAATTGCTTTATTTCTTAACTCCCAGTCGCTTGGAAGATCTTCGGGTTTTGGGATTTCGTTAAGGTCTATATCGATTTGATGTTCAAATCCTTTTTCTTCTTTTTGAAAAGAAATTGAACATGCGAATATTGCCTCTCCATTTTGAATGGCTCTTACTCTTCTTGTAGTAAAACTTTTTCCATTCCTTATTCTATCAACATCAAATAATATTGATTCCTCCATGATACCTGGTCTTAAAAAATAGGAATGGAAAGAATGAGCTTGATGAGGAGCTTTTACAGTATGATTTGCTGCAATGAGGCATTGGGCCATAACTTGGCCACCATAAATTCTTTGCCAGCCAAAGTTTTGACCTTTCCATTGGAAAACATCTTTATCAATCCTATCTAAATTAAATAGCTCTAGAGTATTTTTGATAGCCATCTTATTGGGCACTTAAACCACCATCAATAACAAGTTCAGTACCCGTTATCATTGAGGATTCATCAGATGCAAGAAATAAAGCAGCATAAGCAATATCTATAGGTTCGCCCAGTCTTCTTATTGGAATCTGCTTTATAAGCTTTCCTTCTATATCTGCATCTGGGTTCATTTCGAAAAGGCCTTTTAAGATTTCTGTTCTTGTAAAAACAGGATGAATAGAATTACACCTAACAAGGTCAGTAGTTCTTGCGCAGTGAAGAGCAACTGACTTTGACAAATGTCTTACTCCTGCTTTTGCTGAGTTATAGGCTGAAAAATTATGACCTGCAACAATCCCGGAAATTGAAGATATATTTATAATTGAACCATTCCCAGATTTCCTCATTAATGGGAGAGAAAACTTACACCCATAAAAGACTGAATCTAAATCAACTTTGTGAACCTGATCCCATGTTTCTAAATCGCAAGATTCAACATCGCCGCCGCCGCCTATGCCAGCATTGTTTATCAAAATATTAAGTTTAGAGAACTCTGTTTCAATATTTCCTAAAACACTTTGCCAGTCCTCAGGCTTGGTAACATCTAGGTGGTAATAGGGAGCACTGAGCTCATCTGCGCTCTTCTTCAAAAGCTCTTCATTAATATCGGTCATAACTATTTGGGCGCCCTCCTCAATTAATAATTTAGCCATTTCTTTACCCAAACCTTGAGCAGCACCTGTTATTAAACCAACCTTATTTTTTACTCTATTGTTCATTTTATAAACTCAAAAACATTTTATAATTAGTGGAAGTTTAACTTCTCAGGATGTAGTATACAGGACTCAAAAATTGCTTATAAGATGAACACAGAAGAAAAAATTAACCTACCAAAGAAGCCGGATCAAAAGCTAGATGTCAGGTCGACTTTTAAAATAAATTCTGATTTGACGGTCAGAGGCTTTAGTGAAAAAACTGAGTGGGTCCCCGAGATAGATAATTCTTATATATTTGATGAAAAAACTACTCTATCAATATTAGCTGGTTTTGAGCATAACAGAAGAGTAATTATCCAAGGCTACCATGGTACTGGTAAATCAACGCATATTGAGCAAGTTGCAGCAAGATTAAACTGGCCATGTATCAGAATTAATTTAGATAGTCATGTTAGTAGATTAGATTTACTTGGCAAAGATGCTATTAAGCTTGAGGATGGGAAACAAATTACCAAATTTGTAGAAGGCATTCTTCCATGGTCAATTCAAAATCCTGTTGCTCTTGTTTTCGATGAATATGATGCTGGTAGACCAGATGTTATGTTTGTTATCCAAAGGATTTTAGAGGTTGAGGGTAAGCTTACTTTACTGGATCAAAATAGAGTCTTAAAACCTCATTCAAACTTTAGGCTTTTTGCAACTACGAATACAATTGGAATGGGAGATTCAACGGGTCTCTATCATGGAACTCAACAAATAAATCAAGGTCAGATGGATAGATGGCACATTTTATCTACCTTAAATTATTTAACACCTGAGCATGAATCTAAATTGGTTCTTGGAAAACTTAAAGGTTTTAATTCAGCTAAAAGAAAATTAATACTCTCTAATATGATTAAGCTTTGTAACTTAACAAGACAGGGTTTTATAAATGGTGACATATCTAACCTTATGTCTCCTAGGACACTTCTAACTTGGGCCGAAAACTTTATTATTTTTAAAGATATTCAAGAGTCCTTTAAACTTTCTTTCCTCAATAAGTGTGATGATCTTGAAAAACCTATAGTTGCTGAATATTTCCAGAGGTGTTTTGCCGAAGACCTAGAAATAGAAAAAACTTAATGGCTATTAACAATGACGAACAGCAAAATGCAGCTTTATCTTGGACTAAGGCATTAACTAAAAACAAAGAGGTTGTCGCAGAGAATTCCAATAGGCTGATTCCTAAAGGTTCAAAATTAAATTTAAAAAACCCACCGAGAATTAAAAGAAAGCTATCTGCATGGAAAGGTAGAACAGATAGGCAAGCGTTTTGGTTAAAGCATAATTTAATTAAAAAGACACTTTCTGGTGAGGCTGGAGATATCTTTGATGAACTCAAAATGGCTAGAGCAGAAATTTTAGGCTCCAAAGAATACGAAGGAGCCAAGCTAAATATTCAAAATTTTTCATGCGATATAACTAAAAACTTAGCGGATGAAGAAATTCACCTATCTACATTAATAAATCTTTGGTTTAAAAATCTAAATGGATTTAAATTAGACAAAGACCAAAAAAGGTTAATTGATCAAATCCCAAATATAAATTCAAGAAATGCTCAAAGAATTTCAGAAGATATGATTTCTAAAATGGAGGATGAAGAGTCCTTTCTTAAAAGCTCATTATCTTTACTTAATGCTCTTAAATTATTGGACCATGAAAAGTCAGATGAACAGGAAGAAAACGAAAAATTTGATGAGCAAAGTGATGAAAATGAAGAGAGCTTATCAGATGACATGAGTGAAGTTGATAGTGACGAGGAGCCTAATAATGAAATAGATCTTATGCAATCACTTATTGATGAAATCCCAGAAGATCAAGAGATATTGCAAGAAGCTGAAGTGTCAATAGATGAAGAGTTGGAAGCAAATGTAGATTTTGATGATAATCAAGTGGTAAATGAGAACTCTAATTACTCTGTTTTCACAACTCAGTATGATGAGATTATTTCTGCAGCAGAGCTTTCAAATATTAAAGAAATAAATCGGCTAAGAATACAGTTAGATAAACTCATTCAGCCTCACTTGCAAACGATTGGGAAATTAGCAAATAGACTTCAGCGCTTATTGCTCGCAAAACAAAATAGATCTTGGAAGTTTGATCTAGACGAGGGGGTTTTAGATACATCTAAACTTACTAGGATAATTACTGATTCAAACAAGCCATTAAGCTTTAAGGAAGAGAAGCAAAGTGACTTTAAAGATACCGTAATTTCAATATTAATTGACTGCTCTGGCTCAATGAGAGGAAGATCTATAAATCTAGCTGCTGTTTGTGCAGAAATCATAGGAACCACGCTTGAAAGGTGCTCTGTTAAAACAGAAGTACTTGGTTATACAACAAAACATTGGAAAGGTGGAGATTCAAGAAAGAGCTGGTTACAAAGAGGTGGTTTTTCTTACCCAGGAAGATTAAATGATTTGAGGCATATAGTTTTTAAATCAGCAGAGGATAGTTGGAGAAAATCGCGAAAGTCTCTTGGCGTTATCTTAAAGGATGGTTTACTGAAAGAAAATATAGATGGTGAAGCACTCCAGTGGGCAAATAAACGATTACAAAAAAGATTTGAAGACAGAAAAATCATGATAGTAATATCTGATGGTGCTCCCGTTGATGACAGTTCACTGTCTGCAAATAATCCTCATTATCTTGATAATCATCTAAGAGAAGTTATTGCGAATATTTATGACAAGGATCAAATAGAGTTATTAGCAATAGGTATCGGACATGATGTTACTAAATACTATAATCATGCTATTACAATAAGTAATGCAGACAGTCTCGGCGAAACTCTGTTAGATGAATTGACTGCCCTTTTTGAATAACTCTATAATTACGATATGAAAATAAAAAAACAAAGCGGACCACCTGAAGATTTAATCTATTTTGATGATGACCTTCCTCTCTCACAATCACAAGTTGAGGATGTCGTTGAAATCTTTAAAACTCCTTTAACTGGATCATATAACTGGGACTATACAGTTGCAGATAATAGAATAAAAAAACTATATGAGCTTGGAAAAGAATTAAATTGGAATGGGTCAATTGATCTTAATTGGGATTACACGCATCCAGCAGATGAGAGAATCCTTGAAACCGACGATGAATTACCTCATGAAACCCTAAAAGCATATGAAAATCTCTCTGATGAAGAAAAAATTCTTTTTGATAGACATGATGTTGCAGAATTAATGAGTCAGTTCCTGCATGGTGAACAAGGCGCTCTTCTTGTTGCGTCGCAACTAGCTAGTTGTGCTCCTACCTATAATGCAAAGCTCTATGCTGCATCTCAAACATTTGATGAAGCAAGACATGTTGAAGTTTTTAATAGGTATCTTCAGGAGAAGATTGGTATTCACTATCCAATTAATCCTGCCCTAAAATCGCTACTCGATAAAATCCTCACTGATGAAAGATGGGATCTTAAATTTATAGGGATGCAAATTATTATTGAAGGTCTTGCCCTTGCTGCATTCTCTATGCTGAAATCTACATCAAAAGATCCACTGTTAAAGCAACTACTTCACTACGTTATAAGAGATGAAGCTAGACATGTAACTTTTGGTATTAATTACCTCGAAGACTTTATTAAAACTTTAAGTCCAGAAGAGATAAATGAAAGAGCCGAATTTGCATATGAAGCTTGTGTGATTTCAAGAGAAAGGCTTATTAATACAAAGGCTCAGCAACGCTTCTTAAATATGTCTGAGGAAGAAGCCAGAGAGTTCCAACTAAATACTGGAAGCTTTGAAATGTTCAGAAATTTCCTTTTCTCAAGAGTGATACCTAATCTATCAAGAATTGGTCTGCTTACTGATGAAGTAAGACCAAAATTTGAAGCTCTTGGCCTGTTAGAGTATGAAAATGCTCCAGATGATTTTGAATGTGATTGGGCAGAGATGAGAAAGCCGCTTGAAACATTTGAAAAAATCCCAGTTTAATCCTATATAGGTAAATATATGTCTAAACATAATGCACTGAATAGATTCGGAAGATCTGGAAATCCAGCTTTTCGGAATCACTTTAATACAAATCAAACCACCGCTGATAATTCAGTTAGAAAACCCTCTTATCAAAACCATCTTCATACAAATCAAAGTCTTTCTGAAGGAACAATGTCTCTTGATGGGACTGTCAATAAGACAGGCATACTTTTGGCTTTATGTTTTGGTGGCGCCTATTTTGGATGGAATGCCCAAGCATTAGTATTACCTGCTGCGCTTATAGGTTTTGTCATAGCTCTTTTTACAATATTCAAGCCTAAAAATTCTCCTTATACAGCTCCTGCATATGCTTTAGTTGAGGGAGTTGTGCTTGGAGCAATAACAGCAGTAGCTGAATCTATGTATCCCGGAATTGGTATTCAAGCAATTGGGCTAACTTTTGGAATCTTAGCTTCGCTTCTATTTTGTTATAAGAGTGGGATTATAAAACCTACTGAAAACTTTCGTTTAATGATTTTTTCAGCAACTATGGGTATAGCGCTTTTGTATTTAGTTAGCTTCATAATGTCATTTTTTGGCAACAGCATTGGTTTTATTCATTCAAATGGTATATACGGTATTGGTTTCTCTCTCTTTGTGGTTGCAATTGCTTCTTTGAATCTTGTTTTAGATTTTGATTTTATTGAAGAAGGTTCTGAGGTAGGTCTTCCAAAATATATGGAGTGGTATGGAGCATTTTCATTAATGGTAACCCTTGTCTGGCTTTACCTTGAGATCCTTAGACTTTTAATGAAGCTTAGATCGAGATAAATTTTGGAAAACTTATTTTTTATAATTCTTGCTGCACTCTCTCTGTTTGTCTTTTTTAAACTTGGAAAAGTAAAAGCATCAAAAAAACAAACTGACAGGAAAGATCGTATAAACAGGTTTAAATAGCCAGGAATTAATTATGCTAAGAAATTTATCACTACAAACTTTATTTTCTATCTGTCTCTTGTTTTTCTATTCAGAGTTGAATGGAAATGATGCACCAATTATTTTACCAGGAGCGCCTGGCGAGGAATCTAAGAATCTAGATGCCAAGGATGCAACAAATATTGCTAATACTTCTTATATTGAAGCCGATGTTAAGTTCCTTCAAGGAATGATAGTGCATCATGAACAGGCAATACTTATGTCTAGCATGGTTGGCAAAAGAACAAATAACCCTACCATTGTTGATCTAGCTGATCGAATTGATGCATCTCAGGAGGATGAAATTAGCTTTATGGAAGGCTGGCTGAAAGACAGAGATGAGAATGTTCCTGAGGAAAATGAGCACTCTATGATGGATCATCATGATATGGGGCATCATGATATGAGCATGCACCTAGATATGGTTGGTATGGCTAGTCCAAAACAATTAAGAGAGTTAGAAAACTCAAAAAGTACCGACTTTGATAGACTTTTCCTTCAGTTAATGATCGCTCACCATGACGGGGCTCTTGAAATGGTAAAAGATCTTAAAAAATTTTCAGGTGCTGCATATGATCCAATCTTGAATGAATTTGTCTCTGACCTTGTAAATGATCAAGGTGTAGAAATTGAAAGAATGAATACCATAGCTGTTAATTTGTCTGATGATCCAAGATCTGGGCTTGCTTATGGTCTCTATACTGCAGATGAAGCAATACTCAATTTGGAATTAATAATATCGTTAAGAAAACCAACAGGATTTTTTGATCCAACTAATCCTGAAGGTAAAGGATCAGAAGACCTAACTGAGGATAATGAAGGTAAAACAACTGAAGAAATTTCAAGGTCTTTAAGATCGCCTATGCTAAGTTTTTCAAATACTGATATGGCATTTAGGGATGATTTATTAGTTGCAGGCAGTTATCACGGCTTCAATATGTATAAGATTGATTCAAGTGGGATTCCGAATCTTATATCATCAGTTGTTTGTCCTGGCGGTCAAGGTGATGTATCAATTGTCGGTGACATACTTATCATGTCTGTTGAAGAAAATAGAAGTCGGATAGATTGTGGACTTGAAGGTGTAAGTAGAGATGCAAGTCCAGAAAGATTTAGAGGAATAAGAATATTTGATATCTCAGACTTAGAAAGACCT
>Ga0207985_1000180_pt1 | contig 16482 bp, 13 predicted proteins | sample ETNtaG_3_FD_185761 | JGI IMG/M metagenome (GOLD analysis project Ga0207985, IMG submission 185761) | Marine microbial and viral communities from oxygen minimum zone, Eastern Pacific Ocean - ETNP201302SV84 (SPAdes) (version 2) | ecosystem: Environmental > Aquatic > Marine > Unclassified ...
GTTTTTTGATTAATTGTTAGAAAAAACTCTTTTGGGCATTCAGGCATGATAAAACTTGTATCTAAGACTGCTGATCCTTTAAATGATTTTGCAGGAAACCACGGCATGCCTTTTTTCTTAAGTTCTTCTTGAAGTTTTCTATCGGTTAAATCTAAGCCTGTAGTAAAGCCTGAAATGAACGTGGTCGCTTCTTTGTAAGTCTTTGGTGATCCATCTTTTCCAATCAAAATAACTATCTCAAGTTCATGTTCAATTATTTTATTCTTTGGAATCTCAATTTTGTTTTTGGTATTTATAGTAGAGGTTGATTTCTGAAATATTAGGGGTGTTTGTGGAACTTTGTTGCCTAGCTCTTTTGCATGTTTCTCAAAATTTCTTCCAACACAGTAAATATTTTCAATTTTTAGATTTTCTTTCATTCTTTTTTCTTTAAAAAGCTTGAAAGTGAGCTTGATATATATTCTTGGTTTAATCTTGCTATATTTACTTGTCCTATTTCCTTTGGACACTCAGCTGAACAAGCTCCTGTGTTTGTGCAAGAACCAAAACCTTCATCATCCATTGTTGCAACCATTTTCGCAACTCTATCTTTTCCTTCTCTTTGACCCTGGGGTAATAAAGAGAGGTGTGAGACTTTAGCCGAAGTAAATAACATTGCTGATGAATTTTTACAAGCTGCTACACAAGCACCACACCCTATACAGGCTGAAGATAGAAATGCTTCGTCAGCATATTCTTTATCAATAGAAATAGAGTTGGCTTCAGGTGCTTCGCCAGTATTTGTTGAAATGTATCCTCCGGAAGAAATAATTCTATCAAAAGCCTTTCTATCAACGGAAAGATCTTTTATCACGGGAAAGGATTCCGCTCTAAAAGGCTCTAATAATATATCATCTTCATTATTAAAAGCTCTCATATGAAGCTGACATACAGTGGTAGCTTTTTGAGGACCGTGCGGCCTTCCATTGATCATAAAGCCACATGATCCACAGATTCCTTCGCGACAGTCATGATCAAATGTAACTGGATCTTTTTTTTCTTTAACGAGTTTTATATTTAAAATATCCATCATCTCTAAAAATGAGATGTTTGGATCTATGTTTTCAAGTCTATAGGATTTTAGCACACCCTTTGTTGAACCAGATCGCTGTCTCCATATTTTGAGATTAACGTTCATTTGTAGCTTCTTGTCTTTAGTTTAACGTTGCTATATTTTAATTCTTCTCTGAAAAGTTTCGGATTATCGTTTTCAGAATAATCCCAAGCTGCTACATACTTAAAATCTTGATCGTTTCTTTCTGCCTCGTTTTCTTCTGTTTGGTATTCTTCCCTAAAATGTGCTCCACAGGATTCGTTTCTATCAAGAGCATCAAATGCCATCAATTCAGCAAGCTCAATAAAGTCTTTTACCCTTAGAGCTTTCTCTAGCTCCTGGTTAACGTCTTTGTCACTTCCTGGTATTGAAATGTCATTCCAAAACTTTTCTTTAATTTTTGGAATTTCTGTTAATGCTTCTTTCAATCCAGCTTCATTTCTTGCCATCCCAATCTTATCCCAAACTATTTTTCCTAATTCTCGATGCAATTCATCAACTGCCATTTTACCATCAACCTTCATTAACCTGTTAATCTCATCTTCGGTTTTGTCTTTAGCTTCTTTAAACTCTGGTCTGTCTGTAATATCTTTCATAAGTGGTGCTTCTTTGGCTAAAAAATCCATCGCTGTATGAGGAACAACAAAATATCCATCTGCTAAGCCTTGCATCAATGCGCTGGCACCCAACCTGTTGGCCCCATGATCTGAAAAATTGCTTTCTCCTATTGAAAACAGTCCTTTGACGGTTGTCATTAAATTGTAATCAACCCAAAGTCCACCCATCGTATAGTGAACAGCTGGATAAATTTTCATTGGTGTTTCATATGGGTTTTCATTTGTGATGTTTTGATACATATCAAATAAATTTCCGTACTTCTCTCTGATAAAATCTTCACCTTTTTCCTCAATAGCTTTTTGAAAATCTAGATATACTGCAAAACCTGTAGGTCCTATTCCCCTTCCCTCATCACAAACCTCTTTAGCTCTTCTACTTGCAACATCTCTTGGAACCAGATTTCCGAAGGCTGGATAGATTCTCTCTAAGTAATAATCTCTTTCTTCTTCAGGAATTTCTGTCGGTTTTCTTTGGTCATTTTTCTTTTTTGGCACCCAAACCCTTCCATCATTTCTTAAGCTTTCACTCATCAAAGTAAGTTTTGATTGAAAATCATTTTTAACTGGAATACATGTTGGATGAATTTGTGTAAAGCTAGGGTTTGCAAAAAGCGCTCCTTTTCTATGCGCCCTCCAGTTTGCTGTCACGTTACTTGCCATTGCATTTGTAGATAAATAGTAAACGTTAGAATATCCCCCAGTTGCTAAAATAACAATATCTGCGCTGTGTGTTTCAATTTTACCATTTACAAGGTTTCTGGTGACGATTCCTTTAGCTTTGTCATCAACAAGAACAACATCCAACATGTCATGCCTTGGATAGAAAACCACTTTCTTTTTTTCCATTTGTCTACTTAATGCTGAATATGCACCAAGCAATAGCTGTTGACCTGTTTGCCCTCTTGCATAAAAAGTCCTTGAAACTTGAACGCCGCCAAAAGATCTATTATCTAAAAGTCCCCCATATTCTCTAGCAAAAGGAACCCCTTGTGCAACGCATTGATCGATAATATTTTTACTTATTTCTGCTAATCTATAAACATTTTCCTCTCTAGATCTAAAGTCTCCTCCTTTAATGGTATCATAAAATAGTCTCATCACACTGTCACCGTCACTTTTATAGTTCTTTGCAGCATTTATTCCACCTTGTGCAGCTATACTGTGTGCTCTTCTTGGTGACTCGTGAAAAGAAAAAGCATGAACATTAAACCCATGTTCTGCCAACGTTGCAGAGGCTGATGCGCCCGCAAGGCCTGTTCCAATAACTATTACCTTGTACTTATTTGCATCTTCTGGGGCAAGCTTTTTAAGGCTTTTTTTATAATCTTCCCACTTTGTGTGAAGCTCACCGTTTGGCGCTTTTGAAAATAAATTAAACTCTGTCATATAACCCTCACCAAGAAACCGAACCAAATCGGTATTGAAATAAACCCAAGTGGAATCCAAAACCAAAAAATTGCTGAAAGATTGTTATAGATTTTTTCATATTTTGTTCCAACTATTCCAAGTGTTTGTCCTGCAGATGTAATTCCGTGTTTAAGATGATAGCCTAAAAGTGCAATCGCTATTATATAGAATATTGATACAGCAGGACTGCCAAAACCAACTGAACTTTCTGTCACTACATAATAGTAGCTCATACCTTGAAGATCAAAATTAAATTTATACCAAAATGTTGACCAGTGCGTAGCAAGAAAAATAAAAACGATGCTTCCTGTGAATGCAGCAGACCTTGCCGCACTTGATGTGTTTACTTTGCTATACGAAGAAACTACTTTTTTTGCTTTTCTATTCTTTATCCAAAGCAGTGTCCCGCTATATGCATGACTACCAACAAATAGGACAAGAAAAAATTCTGCTATTCTAATTAAAAAACCTAATTGATGTAGCTTTTCTACATAGGCGTTGAAAGCGTCTTCTCCAACAAAAAGAAATAAGTTTCCAAATAAATGGAAAGCCATAAAGAAGGCTAACAAAAGCCCTGTTATAGCCATTAGAATTTTTCTTCCAACAGACGAAGTTAATAGTTTTATTATTGACATATTTAGGTGATGCTAATTTTAAAACTCATTTACATAAATATAAAGACAAATTGGATGTAACCATTAATTTATCAAATGGCGGACATTATAAAAAAATTTGAAGGGGTTAATTAGACTTAAAAAGAGAATTCGTTTAGCTTTGGAACCTGCTTTTTTAGGTCCTTTAAGCTCCCTTTATAGGTCTTTTTATTATAAATAACTTTCCATTCGCCTGAAGGCTCTCCATCTGTAAAGAACCCCTCAATTGTTGGATTTTGTCTTGGGGCAACGTAATTCCAACTACCGTTTTTTTTGTTGTTAGAGTAAGTTCCTTTTCCAAAAAACCTAGATCCAAAGTCAATGTCAGGTCCTTCTGTCCACTCTCCTTCTTTGATGTCATCTTTATATGTACCCTCTGCTACCCTTCTTCCGTTTTTTGCATATAAAGACCATATGCCAACTTTTTTTCCGAACTGGTATGAACCTGTTTGCGAGCGCTCTAAAGAACCATCAGCACTGCTGTAATATTCCTCCCAATCTCCTGTTTTTACGCCTTCATTATAAGTACCGATTCCTCGAATGTCTGCATATGGAGATAGGTTATTAAATTTGCCGTTTAAGACACCATTATTATAGTTTTCTTGCCAGCCTTTATCTTCCCCGTCTTCGTACCAAGTCCACTCACCAACCTTGTTTCCTTGAACATATTCTCCTTCGCTAACTAAAACTTCCTGCGGATCCCAGCTTTTCCAAAGACCGCTTCTTTTCCAGTTTTCATAGTCACCTGCCCTTATAACAACAAGCGTATTAGGATCCCACTCTCTCCACCTTCCTGCGCCTGCTTCAAAGATGATTTCTCCGGTTTTTCTGAGCCTATTTTCATTGTCTCTACTCCACTGCGTCCACGTACCAACTGGGTTGCCTTCTTCATAGTTAATATATTCTAGCCTTTTATTGTTATCCATCGGTCCGGGGAAAACGTATGTTATTTGTTCCCCGTCCGGAACTCCTTTGATGTAGTTAGCCTTTTTTCTTGTACCGTTTTTATAATCAATTTCAGTCCACGCTCCATCCTTTATGCCTTTTTTGTATGTTCCTAGTTTTTCTCCATACTTATCCAGAACGTCTCCAGAAAAAAGCTTGTCTGTATCCCCAACATATGCCAAGCTGTCCTCTCCGATTTTTAGTTCATCCTCATATATTTCACCAGAACATGAAGCAACAATTAAAGCTGCTAATAATATAAATGTTTTTTTCACGGTCACTCCTTAAATTGTTTTGCCCACAGGGGTTTTTATAAATCATTTTAAATGTATTCAAAATGAACAATAAACAAAAAATATATTTTTTCTCTCAGCTCCAAACAGATGGAGACCAAAACATGGTAAATATTTTAGGTGGAAAAGGTGCTAATATTGCAGAAATGTGTAAACTTGGTCTTCCGGTTCCTCCGGGTTTTACTTTGTCTACAAGCCTTTGTTCTGACTACTTAAAATCTAAATCGCTATCTATTGTTTTAAAAAATAACATTAAGAAAAATATATCTAAAACAGAGGGTGTTATTGGAAAAATGTTTGGTGGATCAAACCCTCTTCTTCTATCTGTTAGATCTGGAGCCCCAGTTTCTATGCCAGGAATGATGGAAACAATACTTAATATAGGGCTTACCTCAAAAACTATACCTCATATGATCAAAATGAGCAAAAATGAAGGTTTTGTTTATGATAGTTACCGAAGACTAATCATGATGTATGCCGATGTTGTCATGGAAAAAGCACTCGGACTCAACAAATCCAATCGGTCAATAAGAGAGCTTATGGAAAAAGAACTAGAATCTGCTAAAAAATACAAGGGATATAAAAATGATTCTAACATGAAAGCAAAAGACTGGAAGGCTTTATCTAATAAGTATCTGAGGATGGTTGAGAAAGAGTTTGGAATCCCTTTTCCTGACGACCACTATGAGCAGCTGTATGGAGCCATTGCCGCTGTATTTGAGAGCTGGAATGGAAAAAGAGCTAAAGAATATAGGAATTTTGAAAAAATATCCTCTTCTATGGGCACAGCTGTTAATGTACAAGCCATGGTTTTTGGAAATCTTGGAAAAGATTGTGGAACAGGCGTTGCTTTTACAAGGAACCCCTCAACCGGAGAAAATGTTTTTTTTGGGGAGTGGTTACCAAACGCCCAAGGGGAAGATGTTGTTGCTGGTATTAGGACTCCCCATCCGGTCGCTGGTAATAGCAAAAACTCACTATCTGTTGCTATGCCAAAAGCCTTCAAGGAGTTGGAAGGTGTAAGAAAAAGGCTCGAAAACCACTTTGATGATATGCAAGATATTGAATTTACAATTCAAGAAAAAAAGCTTTGGATGCTGCAGACAAGAAGAGGAAAAAGAACCGGTATTGCTGCAATAAAGATTGCAACTGACATGGTCAAAGAAAAACTTATAACAAAGGAAGTGGCTGTAAGTAGGGTTAGACCGCATCAAATATATGAAAGCCTTTTGAAAAACATTGATCCTAAAGATGTTGAAAATAGCCTACCTATTTCGCTTGGCTTGCCTGCTGGCCCTGGCGCATCTTGTGGTGTTGCCGTTTTTACTGCAGAAAAAGCTGAAGAGCTAGGTAAAAAAAACAAAAAAGTTATTCTTGTGCGAGAAGAAACATCTCCAGAAGACATACATGGAATGCACTACTCGGAAGGAATTCTAACCTCCAGGGGTGGTTTAACTAGTCACGCAGCTTTAGTTGCAAGAGGGTGGGGTAAAAGCTGTGTTGTTGGGTGCCAAGATTTAACCATTGATAAGAGCCACACGTTTGCAAAAATAGGAAATAAAAAAATAAAAGAAGGGGATTACATAACTCTCAATGGCTCATCTGGAGACATTTACCTAGGTAAAATGAGATTGTTTCAGAACCCTTTAGATAATACAGGTCCACTAAGCCTGTTGCTATCATGGGCTGACAAGATCAGAAAACTAAAAATTAGGACAAACGCTGATACTCCGGACGATTGTGAAAAAGCGATTGGTTTTGGTGCGGAAGGTGTTGGCCTTTGTAGAACTGAGCATATGTTTTTTGATGAAAAAAGAGTTCATGAGTTCAGAAAAATGATTTTAGCTGAAGGTAGGGAGAGCCGGAATTCCTATTTGAAAAACCTCCTTCCTTTTCAAACAAAAGACTTTTACAAAATACTTAAAAAAATGGACGGAATGCCTGTTACTGTAAGGCTTTTAGATCCGCCTCTTCACGAGTTTATCAACATTCACGGTAAAGAAATGAGGAAACTAGCAAACGATATGGGCCTACCATTAAAAGCCGTTGAAGAAAGAGTTGATTCGTTAAAAGAGGCCAACCCTATGTTGGGCCACAGAGGTTGCCGTCTTGGCATTTCTTATCCAGAAATTACTTCTATGCAAGCTCGTGCTATCATCGGTGCTGCTGTAAAGCTAAAAAAAGAGGGTTATAATCCAAAGGTAGAGTTAATGATTCCTCTTGTTTCTAATTTAGCCGAATTTTTAAACCAAAAAGAAATTATTCTTGCTGTTAAAAACGAGATAATTGCAAAAAACGATTTAAACATAAATTTCAAAATTGGTACTATGATTGAGGTACCACGCGCTTGTCTTGTAGCTGAAAAGATTGCTGAAGAAGCCGACTTTTTTAGCTTTGGCACTAACGACCTAACACAAACAACTTTTGGTTTTAGCAGAGATGATACTGGAACCTTTTTCCCTCACTATTTCAATGAGGAAATTATGCTTGCAGACCCATTTGAACAAATAGATCGCAGGGGGGTTGGAAAGCTTATGAAGATTGCTGTAAAAGATGCGCGAGCCACTAAAAATAAAATCTCAATTGGTATATGCGGAGAGCATGGTGGAGAACCAAATAGTATAGAGTTCTGTAAAATATTGGGTCTTGATTATGTTAGTTGTTCTCCTTATCGTGTACCTGTTGCAAGACTAGCTGCAGCACAAGTGGAACTATGAGCAGAAAATATAAAATAATAATTTTTGGTGCTACCGGATTTACTGGTGAGCTGTGTGCAAAGTTTATGTCTGAGAGATATTCTGATATTCCAATGGCAGTTGCTGGCAGAAACGCAGAAAAGCTGGAGAGCATTAAAAACAAACACAACCTTCCTTTTCCTACAATCGTTGCAGATGCCTTTGACGTTGAAGCTTTAAATTCCATGTGTAAAGAAACAGAGGTTGTGCTTTCAACTGTTGGACCGTATCACAAATATGGATCTGAACTTTTAAAAGCTTGTATTAAAAACGGTTGTCATTATGTTGATATAACGGGTGAAAGTTTTTGGATTAAAGACATGATTGACAAGCACCACCAAACAGCCACTGACAAAGGTATTAGAATTATAAATGCTTGTGGGTTTGATTCTGCCCCTTCCGACCTTGGAGTTTTTTATTCTGTAAACCAAGTTGATGGAGAGGTTAAAAAAGTGCAATGTTTTCAAGCTTGGAAAGGTGAAGCTTCTGGGGGGACAATGGAAACAATGTTTTCATCAATGGATGCTAAGCTGGCTAAAGGGGGTCTAGGAAAATTTTCTTTAAATCCAAAAAACTCTGTTTCTGAAAGACAGAAAAAATATACAAATGATAAAATTGGTGTAGAAAAAATACCACATCTTGGTGGTTGGACCGGACCTTTTGTAATGGCACTACCAAATACAAGGGTTGTAAGAAGATCAGCTGCGCTGTCTAAATCTATTGGTAAATATTATGGAGATGATTTTCTTTATTCAGAAGGGGCGTATTATTCTAAAAAGGGTGCGGCTCGGAAAGTAACTCTCATGACACTCGCTATGGGTCTAGTCATTATCTCTCCACTGCGCAAGCTGTTAAGGGGGTTTTTTAGAAAGCCCGGAGAAGGACCTTCTCAAAAAGCAATGGACTCTGGTTTTTTTAAGAGTAGATTCCTGGTGGAAACAAGCAACGGTTTTCGTGCTTTTTCTATTTCTTCAAGCGGTGATCCTGGTTACAAAATGACATCAAGAATGGCTTGTGAAAGCGCGCTATGTTTAGCAGTTGAAAACCCAGCTGACCTTCCTGGTGGCGAAAGCCTTGGTGGTCTCTTAACCCCCTCTATTGGTCTTGGAGATGTTCTTATTAAAAGATTGAAAGATATTGGTGTTGTATTTGAAGAAATACCGCTCAACAACTAAAGCCAAAATATTGTTACTCCTGGGTTTCTACTGTTAAAGTCTCTGTCTCGTTTATTAGAAAGTTCTGATCTCATGTTTACCGCATCTTTATTAAAGGCGTTATAGTCTTCTCCAGGAATTACCGCCTTAAATCTTCCCTTTTGTTCTTGAGCCCAACTTCTTACTTTTTCTGCAATACTTCCTGATCCCAGGCCGTGTATAATTTTAACTGCAACCACACCCTCTTCTTTTGCTTTGCTTATTGCAACTTCTAGAAGAATTAGTGCTTCTGATGATGACTGTCCTGCGTGAGCTATGTCGACTGTTCTTAACATACTAAAAATTACATAATAATTTATTCCTCATAACAATGTATAATAAAAATTCATATATTTCTTCTTATGCAAACCATTGATACAACATTTAAGGCCCAACAAGCTAAAAGCATATCTTTAAGGAATAGCACCGCTAAAGAAAGAAAGGATAAGTTAAAACTACTTCTTAAAAATTTCTTAGAAATGGAGGACGATGTTCTTGCTGCTCTTTCTTCAGATTTAGGAAAATCTAAAACCGAAGCACTCTTAGCAGAAATTTATGGGGTGAAAGCTGAAGCAGACTTTGCAATTAAAAATCTTGGAAGGTGGATGAAGACAAAAAGGGTTGCAAGCCCTCTTGCTATTTCTTTTACTAAAAGCTGGGTAAAGCCTGAACCAAAAGGAAGTGTCTTGATAATTTCTCCTTGGAATTATCCAATTATGCTTTGCCTAAACCCGCTGATTGCCGCAATTGCATCCGGCAATACAGCTGTAATTAAGCCGTCTGAGCTTACGCCTGCTTCAGGAGAGCTTGTAAAAAAACTAGTTGAAAGAACATTTTCATCAGATGAAGTTGCCGTTTTTCTGGGCGAAAAAGATTTAGCACAAAAACTTTTGGAACTTCCCTTCAACCATATAATGTTTACTGGAAGCCCAAGGGTCGGGAAGCTTGTAATGGAGGCTGCCTCCAAACATCTTGCAGGCCTAACACTCGAACTTGGTGGGAAGTCCCCTGTTATTATTGATAAACACGCAAATGTAAAAGATGCTGCCTGGAAAATTTCTTTTTATAAGTTTGCAAACGCGGGCCAAACCTGCACTGCCCCGGACTATATACTTTGTGATGAGTCCGTTCACGATGATCTTGTTTTAGCTTTGCAGAAAAATATATCACAATTTTTTGTTGAAGGGGTGGACGCCGCTAAAAAAGACTACTGCTCTATTGCAAACGAGCACCACTTCAACAGGCTAAAAGATGCTCTTGCTAATGCTCTTTCTGATGGAGCAGCGCTTGCATGCGGCGGAGAAACAAGCAAGGAGGGGCTACATCTTACTCCGGCGGTTTTAACTGACGTAAATTACAACAACTCAATTATGAAAGAAGAAATCTTTGGACCTATCCTGCCAATTATCAAAGTTCAAAGCCTGGACGAATCTATTAACTATGTAAATGAAAATGAAAAGCCGTTAGCGTTATACCTTTTTAGCAATAAACCTGCTGTACACAGTGAGGTGTTAAAAAGCACCTCTAGCGGTGGTATGGTAATAAACGATTGCGTTCTACATCATATGAATCCAAACCTCCCATTCGGAGGAATAAATAATAGTGGTGTTGGAAGTTATCATGGTAAATTTGGCTTTGATGCCTTCTCACACCAAAAAGCCGTTTTAAAAAGTAGTTCAGTTTCTCCTTTTAAAATAATGCTTCCACCGTATACTAAAACCAAAGAAACCTTAGCTAATCTAATAAAAAAATATTTTTAGCAATTTCATTTCTTAAGTCAATTATAATATTTGCGTACTTATCTGACCTGTTATATGTTCTAATTGCCTTCCATGCTTTTGACTTATAAGTAAAATTAAAATCATTTTTCGGGTAGCCGTTTTCAACAAGGTAAAACGCAATACTTCCCACAACGTCATGCCAGCCAAAAGGGTCTTTTTTGCCGTCTTTATCATAATCAATTGATAGTTTGTTGAAGCTAGAAGGTATAAACTGGCCGTAACCAAAGGCGCCAGCATACGACCCTTCAAGCGAAAAAGGGTCAATATCATTTTCTGAACAAAAAATTAAGAGTTCTGCTATTTCTTTGGTTGCCCAACTAGATCTTTTGGGCATTTTTACTGCCTGTGTATATAAAGAATTAATTACTGAAAACTCTGCGGTTTTTAGTCCGTAATTTGTTTCAACACCAATAATTGCAACCAAAATTATGGGGTCTATTTCGAACTCTCTTGCTACTTTTGAAATTAGTTTCTTGTTTTTTTTATAAAAATCTACCCCACCTACGATTCTTTCTTTATTAAAAAATATCTTTTTGTATTGCTCGTATGTTTTAATTTTTTCTGGCTTATTTTTAAACCTTTCAATTACTCCTTTGTCAACTTGAAGCCTCTTGTCTTCAAAGGTGTTTATTATATATTCAACTGATGGGGTTTTTTGATCTTTTGTATAGGCAACAATCTTTTTAACAATTTGGTCATTTTCAATCGCCTGTAGGATGGTAGCACAAAATATAATGCTTAGTTTAACTATAAGGTTTATTTTCATTTATATGGTCCTATTTAAAAAAAATAAATATGCTCTTTTGTTTGTAGCGCTTCTTGCTGTTAGTTCTTCGGCTTGGGTTGTAAGATTTCTTCCCGAACTTTCCGCTACAACAATTGCTTTTTGGAGAATGTCTCTTGCAAGCTTTATGGCATTTGCTATATCTTACAAAACTATTCTTACTTTTGTTCCAAATAAAAAAATTTTACTCGCGGGAATGTTCTTGGGTTTTCATTTCGCTTTATTTTTTAGAAGTGTTCAGCTCACCTCTATAGCTGAAGCTGCCCTACTTGGAACCATTGCACCTGTTTTTACAGAGTTTTATTCTATTGTGTTTCAAAAAAAGAGGCTTTCAATAAAAGTTTTGGGTGGTTTGTTTTTAGCTCTTTTGGGCGCTTATACGCTTTTAAGTCAGAGCAGTTTTAGTGATACAAGCACATTTGGAAACGTGTTAGCTGTTCTTTGCTCGGCTGCGATGGCGGTGGTACTTCTTGTTGGGAAAGACGTTAGAAAAAGTGTCGGCCTGTTTGAATATTCCCGGTGGCTATTTTTTTATGCCGCTGCATGTTTGTTGCTTATATCTCTTTATCAAAACGTAAATGTTTTCTCTTTCTCTTTTCAAGATTTTGGTTGGTTTGTTTTTCTTGCGGCCATACCTACAATGGTTGGTCATAATATATTTTATTTTTTAGTTAAAACCCTTAGCGCCACAACAGTGGCGGCTGTTCCGCTTGGTGAGCCGGTTATTTCTTCAGTTGGTGCCTTCTTTTTATTTAACGAACCTGTCGGCCCTTTCGTTTTTCTTGGAGGATCTATAACGCTTATAGGCGTTTATATAATAATACGAAATGACGACTAAACTGCCATAGGGGCATTAATGCTTTTCATCGGGCTGTAATCAATAAGTTTAAAGTCTTTGGGCGTAGACTTCAAAACCTCTTCAATAGAATTGAACTTGGGAATTTGCAGGGTTGGTAATTGCATTGGTTTGCGCTGAATTTGCTCTTTTACTTGTTCAAAATGGTTGTTGTATATGTGGCAATCTCCACCTGTCCAAATAAAATCTCCTGGCTTGAGATCTAAAATTTCAGAAAAGATACACACCAAAAGACTATATGAGGCGATATTAAAAGGAACCCCTAAAAACATATCTGCGCTTCTTTGATAAAGTTGGCAACTTAGCTCTTTGTCTTGAATATGGAACTGAAACATGGTATGACATGGGGGTAGGGCCATTTCATCAATTTTTTCAACATTCCACGCGCTGACTATATGTCTTCTGCTGTTTGGGTTGTTTTTTAAGTCTAATATTATCTTTTTTATCTGATCTTCTCCCCCAAAATCTTTACCCCAAGATCTCCACTGCTTGCCATAAACAGGGCCTAGCTCTTTTTGTGTTTCGCTGTTTAGATATCCAAGCTCGACCCCTTGCTTGTTGGCATTGGCTGTCCAAATAGTCTTTTTATCTACTATTTCTTCTCTTGGTTTTCCAAAATGTATTTCTGCCAACCTTCTCTCGTCCGTACTTCCCTCTAAAAACCAAAGCAGTTCACTAACAACGCTTTTCCAGGCTAGTTTTTTCGTTGTTACAGCTGGAAAGCTGTTTCTTAGATCAAAGCGCATTTGGTATCCAAAAACTCCTTTTGTCCCTACCCCAGTCCTATCATCCCTTTGCTTGCCTTTTTCAAGAATGTGTTCTAGTGCTTTAATATATTGCTTCATTTAATTTTTTTCCAAATCTGAAACTCTACACTTTCATGTTTTTCAAACCAAATTTTTTTAAAGAGAGCTTCTATGTTTTCCAAAGACAAAAAGCCGTCGCAATTATACTGCCCCGGTATTCTACTCAAATAAAACTCTTCTATTGATCCTATTGTTTGTTCAATTATGTTGGGCCCGCCTATAACCCAAATCGTTTTATCTGTATACTCTTCCTTGAGCTTTTTAAGCTCACTGGGGAGGTCTCCGCAAATGTATTTATCTGCCCCTGGGTGCTCTCGTTCTTTTGATGTCGCCAAAACATTTATTCTGTTTGGTAGGGGCCAAGGCATCAGTGGATCTATCCATGTTTTTGAGCCCATGACCACAACATTGTCTGTTGTGTTTTTTTTAAACCATCTTAGGTCTTTTTTGTTTTTTGGCCAGGGTATTGTACCGCCTCTACTAACCCCACCATCGCTGTCACAAGCCAAAATTGCTTTGATCATTTGGGTTTAATTATCCTCTATTGGTTTTCCGTCTTTGTCAACCGTTCCTGCAGCCACCTGATACAACATATCAAAACTTATATACTTTTCTATGGCGCTGTTGGCCTGCTCTAGGGTTATAGATTTTACCATTTTTGGATAGTTGTCCAGATATGTTAAATCATTGTGTACAACCACCGCGTTTAAAATGCTTCCCGCCAATCCTCCGGTTGTGTCAAACCCAACCTGAAAACCCCCAACAAGTGTTGATTTTGTAACATCAAGTTCTTTTTGTGTGATTCCTTCCTCTGCCCATTTCTTTACTTCCCTTAGCGTTGAGCTTTCCCCTTTGGAAAGAAGTTTTGGTGAAAAAGTACCACCAACCATCCAATAACCATCATTGCCATTTCCAAAACCGCTTAGCGATGAATTTATGCCGTAAGTTAAACCCTCTTTAACCCTCACTGTTTGCATAAGCCTTGCAGAAAAGTTTCCTCCTAGGGTGTGGGTTGCCAAGTATAAAGGCAGGTAGTCTGGGTGATATCTATCTATTCCAAGCGCTGTTCCTACTACAAAGTCTGTGCTTGTCTTGTCTTGCATAGTTACATAAACCTTGTTTGATATCTTGCTGCCGACGTTCTTTTCCTCTTTATTTTTGAGACTAGACTGCTTCCAGTCACCAAAGCTTTCCTTAAGTAGGTTTTCCATCATTACATGATCAACATCTCCAACAACAACCAACACCATTGATCCTAGGCCGTATTTTTCCTTATGATAGTTTTTTAGGTCTTCGGATGTCAGCCCTTTTATTTGCTCTATTGCTTCATCGGGGTTTGTTGGTGAATTTTGATGATTAGATCCATAAAAGGCCTGTAGCATATTATTCATTGCATTCCCCCGAGTGCTTTCTTTGGATCTTTTATATCCAGCTATCTGTCTTTTTTTGGACTTTTCTAATTCTTCTTCTGCAAATAGCGGGTTTTTTAACTGGTCAGCTAAAAGGTTTATTACCATGTTTGTGTCTTCAGATAAAAACTTGCCGCTAAATCCAACCCTTGCTTGTCCGTTGAAAAAACTCAGGCGCGCTCCTACAGATTCAAGTTTTTCACTAATTTCAAACTTTGACATGTTTGTTGTTCCTTGGTCTAGCATGGCTGCAACCATATCTGCCGTTCTTTTGTTTTCTGTAGAAAAAATATCTCCACCCAGCATGCTTCCTCTCATGGTTACAACGCCAGTTCCGCGCTTAAGAGTTAAAAGCCTTATGCCTTTTACTGGTTCGCTTTCAATAATTTTTGAAGACAAAACCTCTTCTTCTGTAGTAAAGTTTTTTACCTTCATTTTTTTTAGTTGTTTAGCGCTTGTTGCGGATTTTTTTCCCTGTCCTCCAGAACCAAGGGGGATAAAATACCCAACCGTGCTTAAGTCTTCTAAAAAGTATTTATTTACCACTCTTTTGATATCTTCTTTTGTTACCGCGCTGATTTTTTCTCCGTACGTTGTGTATAAGGTCCAGTCTCCGCTTGCTATTGCCTCGTTTAGGCCGCTTGCTATTGCATAGCTTCCATCCTGAGAAAATTTCATCGAAGCTATTAGTTGTGCCTGCGCTTTTTTAACCTCTTCTTCTGTAACGCCTTCCGTCTTAATTTTTTCGTACTCATCAACAATTGCTTTTTCTACTGTTTTATGATCTACATCTGGAGAAAGGTTAGCATAAACAGTAAACAAACCTGGGTCCCTAAACAGAGAATCCCAAATATAAACGCTTGTGGTTAAGCCTTTGTCGGTTATGTTTTTATAAAACCTGCTATTTTTGCCTGATGAAAGTATTGATGACAAAACCATAAAAGCTGGAGCATCTGGATCTGTCGCAGACGGTGACTTGTGGGCAACACCAACAATTCCTTGTTGACCTGCTCTCTTAAGAGTAACAGTTCTAATTCCCTCCTGTTCCGGCTCAGCAGTATATACCTCTGGGATGGGTTTTGTGCTTTTTCTTATTTTTCCAAAGTGCTTCTTTATCATTGCTAAGGCGTCTTTTTCTGAAAAATCCCCTATAGCAATTGCTGTCGCATTGTTTGGCCAGTAAAAGGTGTCATAAAATTCTCTTAATCTTTCTATAGATACGTTTTCTATGTCAGCCTTCCACCCTATTGTTGAATGATGATACGGGTGTGCCTGATATGCTGTTGCCCAAATATTTTCATCTAAAACTCCTGAAGGGCTGTTTTGCCCTCTTTCAAACTCATTTCTTACAACTGTCATTTCAGACTGCCTGTCTTCCTCTTTTATATAAGCGTTCCTCATTCTGTCTGCTTCGATTTCGATTAGGGTTTCAAGGTGTTCGCTTGGAAGCACAGCAAAATAATTGGTTCTATCTAGCCATGTTGTTGCGTTCATTCTTGCCCCCAGCGATTGGAGTGTCTGGAAAACAGAGTTTCCTTTTTTTGTATTAAACTTTCTGGACCCCTTAAACATCAAGTGTTCTAATAGGTGTGTTGACCCCGTATATCCAATAGCTTCATTTCTTGATCCCACCTCATACGTAACCATAAATGTTGCTACTGGCGCCGTGTTATCTTGTTTTAACAAAACCTTGAGACCATTCGATGTCATTGTATATTCCTTTATACCTCCGGACTCTTTAACAAACTCAAATCCATAAAATTTTTCTTGTGACATAATTGCTCCCATAAATAATAACGTTAAAATTAGTCTCTTCATTTTTTCTCCTTTAAGGTTTAACTATTTCCATGGAATAAACCGGGAAACGTTGGACATATAATCTATATATTCTTGCCCAAATATGCCAACAA
>Ga0207985_1000186_pt1 | contig 16200 bp, 21 predicted proteins | sample ETNtaG_3_FD_185761 | JGI IMG/M metagenome (GOLD analysis project Ga0207985, IMG submission 185761) | Marine microbial and viral communities from oxygen minimum zone, Eastern Pacific Ocean - ETNP201302SV84 (SPAdes) (version 2) | ecosystem: Environmental > Aquatic > Marine > Unclassified ...
AATCGATTTCCATCCTAATTAAGCTTGCAGATTCATCGATAAGATCAATTGCTTTATCTGGTAGATTTCTGTCTGTGATATATTTTGTGGAGAGTCTGGTAGCAGCAATGATTGATGAGTCTGAAATTAAGACTCCATGATGTATTTCATATTTTTCTTTTAGACCCCTTAGAATTGCAATTGTCTCATCTTGCGAGGGTTGTTCAATAATCACCTTTTGAAATCTTCTTTCAAGTGCTGGGTCTTTTTCAATGTTTTCTCTAAATTCATCAAGTGTCGTTGCACCTATGCAATGCAACTCTCCACGTGCAAGTGCCGGCTTGAGCATATTTCCTGCATCCAATGATCCCTCGGCTTTGCCTGCACCAACCATAGTGTGTATTTCATCTATGAATAAAATATATTTATCATTATTTTTTTCTATCTCCTTAATTACTGATTTTAGTCTTTCCTCAAAATCGCCTCTAAATTTAGAGCCTGCCAAAAGAGCTGCTAGATCAAGTTGCATTATAATTTTGTCTTTTAAGCCAGAGGGTACCTCTTTATTAATTATTCTTTGTGCTAAGCCTTCGATAATGGCTGTTTTGCCGACTCCTGGTTCACCAATTAGCACAGGGTTATTTTTAGTTCGTCTTTGCAGAACTTGAATTGTTCGCCTGATCTCCGTGTCACGACCAATTACAGGGTCTAACTTTCCTTCCTCTGCTTGTTTTGTTATGTCAATTAGGTACTCTGTTAATGAGGATTCGCTGTCTTCTGCTGTTGGAGTCATAATTTTGTTTTTTTCTCTGTCTAACATAAGATTGGCCTTGACTGTATTCACATCGAACTCAGTATTTTTTCTACTATCTTTGGAGTATTTGTCATTAAGAATCTGCACAGCCAAGATATCTGAAGCAACAAATGTATCTCCCACACTACTTGATTCACTCTCTGAGTTTTTCAAGACATTATATAAACTGGATGTAATCTCAGTTTTTTCACTGACATTGGAAATAACAGGAAGCGAGTTAATTTCATCCATACACTCAACTCTAAGTTTGTCTAGATTAAGCTTAGAGGCTTCTAATAACTTTCTACCAAGACATTTAGTATCTAGAATAGACAATAGCACATGTACATTATCGATGTATTGATGCTTATACTGTTTTGCCTTTTGATCGGACAATGTGAAAATTTCTCTCACTTTGTCAGTAAATTTTATATTATTTATATCCATAATCTGAATGTATGGATGATTCAAGAAAAAACAAGTCTAAATAAGATTAGTGATTATGGTGTCCATGATCATTTTGATCATTTGCTTTTGACTCTCTAAAGTCAACAACATTGAACTTAAGCATAAATCTTCTCTCAAGGCTATCTTGGGCAATCATTAGTATTTGCTCACCAGCTTTGATATCTCTTCTTGGTCCAATCAGCATAAGATGAGTACCGCCCGGTTTAAGCTCGATACTGTCATTTGCCGGTACAAGAATCATTTTAGCTTGTTTCATTTTTGCAGTTCCAGAATTGAATTCCATAACATGCATTTCTACACTGTCATAGACTGGACTTGTAAAGCTGTGGAATTCTACGTCTTTGTCAGACGTATTTGTGAATTTAACATATCCAGCATTAACTGATGCACTAGGAGGTGCTAAAGGTATTGTCGCACCAATAATATCAATCTCGCCTTGTGTGTCACGACTTGGATCTATACCACTCATGAATGCAAAAGATGTAACACTGAAAGCAAGAGTTAATAAAGATAGATAAATTTTCATCGAAATTATTATTGCATATTAAAGTAAGTAAATCACTTGAATTTTGATTTATATGAAATATATTTCTAATGTATGAATGATGATCTTTTAAAGATTCTCGTATGTCCCAAATCGGGCGGCAAGCTAGAATATGATAAGACTAAAAATGAATTGCTATGCAAAGAGTCTGGGTTAGCCTATCCTATCAGAGATGGTGTCCCTATCATGCTAATCAAGAGTGCTAGAAAAGTTAATTAGGAGCAGTTATGGCTAATGGAAAAATAAATACAAAAGCAAAAGATTTAAAAATTGAATGCACAGATACAAAAAAAAGCAAGCTTTATGATTTTTTGGACAAGAAGTTGATACTATATTTCTACCCAAAGGATCTTACGCCAGGATGCACTACAGAAAGTATAGAATTTAATGATAATCTATCTAAGATAAAAAAGTTGAAGGCAAACGTAGTTGGTGTATCAAGAGACAAATTAAGTTTACATGAGAAGTTTATAGAAAAGCATGGCTTCAAATTTCCCTTGATATCTGATCCAGAAGAAAAATTATGTAAGAGTTTTGATGTTATCAAAGAGAAAAGTTTATATGGAAGGAAATATATGGGAGTTGATAGGTCTACTTTTATAATTGACGAAAGTGGAAAAATACTACATGCGTGGAGAAACGTAAAAGTAAAAGGGCATGTAGAAGAAGTAATCGGTAAATTAAAAGAAGTACAATGAATACAGTCATACTACTGCTGCTAATATTCTTTATTCTTACTACGGTAATTGGATTAGTGTTTATGAATAGACTTATCAAGCTTCAAAAAGAGAATAATGAACTCCTCAAAAATATGTTAGAGACTAAGTCTAGCGATCATAAAAGTAATGATGGGCCTATGCCGCACACTGAATTAGAGAAATTCAAAACACAATTCATGCAAAATCCATATCAGCCACCAAAATGAAAGAGAAATCTATATTTTCACAAATTATTGATAGGGAGATACCAGCTAATATAATATTTGAGGATGATACATGTATAATCATCGAAGATATAAGCCCTCAGGCTCCCATCCACTACTTAGCAATACCAAAGAGAGAAATAAAAGGTATTTCCGATTTGTCTGATACGGATCATGGCGTGATCGATCACCTCATGATTGCTATCAAAAATGAAATGTCAAAAGAAGGAATAAAAGATTATAGGCTTGTTATAAATAATGGTAGTGAAGCAGGTCAAACTGTCTTCCACTTACACATACATGTGCTCGCTAACAGGACCCTAGGCTGGCCCCCAGGCTAATTATTTTTTCTTAAAAAAAGAGAAAAATTTATCCAAAGTATCCTGAAATGGATTCACTCTAAGTTTTTCAGACTCAACGCTTATTTCATCTATACATTTAACTGATCTGGCAGCATATGGACCGTGTGCTGTCTCTTGATAGAGAGCTACTAGGTCAAATCCTTCTTCGAGAGTATGGCCAATTTCAAAGTTTTCTTCTCTTGACTGAACTTGACCAGACATTAATGTAGGGATTAAAGCTAGATATATAGGCTCGCAGCCATTGTCTTTCGATCTTTTAACAATTTTTTCATCATGTATAACTTTTGAATCTAGCTCGATCATTGAGTAATCACATTCCTTAAAATAATCATCTAAATCGTCTGTGCTCTCTCCCAGTTTTACTCTCACACATAATTTACTCTCTTGATTCAGCTTATCTTTTATAGACTTGAAAAAGTCCAATCCATTACTTTTATCAAATGTGACAATCTCTGGGACGACATCATTTGCAAAAGCTAGATAGCTGTCCATGTCAGATCCATCAGTATCCAAGTAGACTGATGTTGACAAGTTTCTTTTCTTTGATTGTTCTCTGAATGTGTCAATCCTCTGCCTAGCCAGATCCTCTCCGTCACTGTGAAGTACTCGTGCTATATCCACTCCGTCTGTCCACTGTCTTGCAATGCCGGCCATTAGCATTGTAATGAGCTCTTTTTCATTATCAGTAGAAGGTCCAAGTGTTGCGATAATTAAACTTAATCGATGTCTCTCTGAATCTGTCATCATAATAGTATATCAGTAATTATTGAAGAAATGATATAATGAATTATGACTATAGAGACTCTGACTAGTTTGAAGCTTTCCTTTTTTATTTTAGGGTTTATTTTATTTTTTTTCCTAGAGACTAAATACTCCAATAGAACTTGGAGAACCAGACGTTACAAAAGACTACTTTTCCATTCCGCTGTTGCTTTGATCAACACAGTTATAATGAGGTTACCTGTCCTCTTCATTTTGATGCCAATGCTCATGCTTGTAACAGAAAATCAATTTGGTCTCTTATATCTCGTGGCAGATTACACTATCGTTAAATTTATTATAAGTTTCTTGATATTGGATATTGCTATGTATTGGTGGCATAGGTTCAATCACAAAAATCAATTTCTTTGGCGGTTTCACTTTGTCCACCATGTAGATACACATATGGATGTGGGAACCTCACTTCGATTTCATATAGGTGAACTTATTTTATCTACGCTATACAAATCAGTTGTTATCTTATTTTTTGGAATTACACTTGCAGAGTTTTTATTCTATGAGATTATCCTTGTGCTCTCTGTACAATTTCATCACAGCAACATTAGAATCAATGAAAAATTTGATGCTTCCCTATCAAAATTCATTGTAACACCCAAATATCATACTAATCACCATACGAGAGTTAGAAAGTCGCGAGAAGCTAACTATGCAAGTATCTTTACTATATGGGATAAAATTTTTCTTTCATATGAGGATGCAACAGATGCAGATAGAGAGGTCATGGGTCTCGAAAATAGAGAAATTGAATTAAACTTAATCGATAATCTATACCATCCTTTTAACAAAAAAGTTGACAGTGATTAGATCAGATGATGTAATAAGCGTACGCCTAATTTGAACATCAGCTTGCAGGCGTAAAAGAGCTAAAGCGATCAGTAACCATCACTGCTTTAGCATGATGGTTTTTTTTTGGCATTTGAACTCTAGATTGTGTGCCATTACTGATCAGTAAAAACACTAAAGAGGAGAAAAAAATGAGAAATCATGAAACTACAGCGGAACTTGACAACCCACTAAGTTCGTCGAAAATTGGAGCATATTCTGGTTCTATAAAAGCAACGTTTTTCAAAGATAGTAAGAGGTATACGGGAATACCCTCAGTTGAAATTAATGATGAGCTAAGAGCGATAATTTGCAACAGTAAAATAAAGATACAGCCTTATACTGTGAGAAATAAAAATAGTCATTTTGAGATCGTGCTACCTAAAAATATTAAAGGGGGTCTTGCTAACCTAGTTATTGTAAAGACTCTCACAACAGTAGGTCTAAAGCATAAGTGTATTAGTTGCAAGTTAGAGGTTGATGGTAATGAGAAGACTATATGCTTTCACTACTAATCTAATATCACACTTAAGTACAGGATTTAATCGAGATGGCTTGAGAGGCATAATTAGTGAACTGCGATTAATCTTTACCGGGAAGACTTACAGAGGAAAGGTTAAGGTTATTGATACAGGCTTTGCCAAATATAAACACTATCGACGTATAGGTGATGAGAATCTGACTTTAATTACCAGATCTAGTGATGGAAGAAAGTCTCAGGTGCACTATGGTGATAACAATCCATCTAACTGGATGCCAAAATTTATTCAAATGAAATTAAGAGCTAGAGGTGACTTACCTAAGAATCATAAAATCAGAGGTTGGGATGATATATAAAAAAACACCCCCTCAGAAGAGGGGGTGCATCAAGTCCTTTTGATTCTTGATATTTCCTATATTAGTTTTCTACAGGGAAAGATAGCTCGTCGCCTTTGAATGAAGTACCTTTGTAACCAACTTCGTTGTTGATTCTGTTAGCGATACCTTTTTCTTCAGCTGTTGCGAATTTTTCATCCCAAGTAGCTAATCTTTTACGCATATACCAGTGCCATAGTGGTGGTACTAGTGCTAGTGCGAAAATTGTGAAGTAGCCCCAACCTGTGTTAGGTGCGCCTACGTTTTCAAGTTCCCAGAAATGTGTTTCTCCACGATCATGGTGGTCAGCTTGACGACCGATTTCGATGAAGAACCAGCTTGTGAACAATGTGTTGTTGTCCCAGTTATGACGATAGTCAATTGGTTGGTCTTTAACACGAATTAAGCCATAGTGCTCAAGATAGTTCAAAGCTTCTAATTCAAAGTTTGAAATTACCCACACAGTAGCAAGTGCTGCGATACCAATCCAGCCACCAGCCATAAAGAATAATACAGCTGAAGGTACTGACATCATATAACCACGAATCCAACGGTTTTGCCATGAAATGAAAGGTACTCCCATTCTTGAAAGTCTTTCTTTTTCCATGTTAAACACGAATTTTGATTGTCCTAGGTATGATAGTAAGTAATGACCATAAATTGTACGACCGCGAGGTGCAGTTGCAGGATCATCTTCACTAGCAAGTTCTAGGTGATGGTTGTATACGTGTGCGTAGCAGAAATGAGCTGAACCTGAAAGACCCATTGTCATTCTTGAAATAATGAATGCAAAGCCTTTGCAGTGTGATAACTCATGTCCGTAAATGATACCTATACCGGCAAATATACCTGTTGAAAGTACTGCACCGATTAAATCTAATGAGGTAATCCCGCTATATACAGGTATTAGACCAAACCATGTTGCTGTTATTTCTACTGGTACACCTGTCATGAATCCGTATACTCTCCATGCTAGTGCAAGTTGTAGTAGTACGAATACAGGTAACATCATGTACATTACCAAGTTTTGGAATGTTGGGCTTGCTTTTGTAGAACCGTCTTCTTTGTGCATTGAGCTTGAAGCTTGCTTACGAAGAATAGTGTCAACGATGACACCTACGCCTAAAAGTGCAACACCAATCCAAGAAAGCATTCCACCTGCGATCACACCTGCTAGAGTTACTAGAATTAGTGATGGTGCAAGCAAATACTTAATGTTTGCAAATATTGTTGACATAATTGCCTCCTTTGTCCGCATTTTGTCAATTAATTAAGTAGATTAGAGTATTAATATATAAGTTTTGTCTAATATATATCAACTCTGTCTACTTTCTGTCCATAACAATATGACAGGAACAAGGGTCTGTCAACATATATTTGAAAAAATTTCAGGAGTATAAAAAGGTTATTTTTTAGCGTATTTTTTCTTAAATTTGGCTACACGACCCTCTTTAGTCTCAATACGTCCTTTGCCTGTGTAGAAAGGATGTGACTCAGAGGATGTCTCGATCTTGTATACCGGATATTCATTCCCGTCCTCATATTTCATGGTTTCATTGGTCTTGATGGTAGAAGACAATAAAAAACTCTTATTGCATGTCACGTCATGAAATATTACCGGCTTGTAATCTGGATGAATATCTTTTTTCATAGTGAGGGCTAATATATCATATTTTATTAAAATATTAATCTTTTAGTGATATAAAATCATCATGGAAATAATACAGATAACAGATCTACACATATCAAAGGATAAAACTGACTCGAAACATGATTGTGTTCCATATGAGAGGCTGACAAAGGTTTTAGAACACATTAGCGCCAATCATTCTAAACATTCTAATTTGGTAATTACTGGAGATCTATCTAGTGATTTTACCCACGAATCCTATAAGAATATCAGCTCTCTCATAAAACAATTTGAATTCAATGTGAGTATTCTCCCTGGTAATCATGATGATCTCAGTATGATGAAACTCATATGTGATGACCAGATAAAATTAGAGTCACTAGACTGCGAAAATAAGTATTTTTCGATATTTAATTTTGACACACATATTCAGGATAACGTGAGAGGGTTTATAAACCAGAGAGAGATCGAAAACCTGGACAACAAATTATCAGCAAACAGAACAAATGTTATTATTTTCTCTCATCATCCACTCATCAAAGTTAATTCAGAGTGGATTGATACGAATATAACGGAGAACAATAATCTACTTGTTCAATTTATGCTCAAGCATAATGACATTACATTTAACGTATTTTCCGGACATGTTCATCAAGAATTTTACAAAAGAATTAACAATGTGTGCTTTTACACATCACCATCTACATGCTATCAATTTGAAGCACAGTCAGATAATTTTAATGTTGATAGAAGCCTTAGTAATGGTTACCGTGTAATATCTTTACACGGTAACACCTTAACTACGAATGTCATCAGACTATAGTTAGTTATAGCTTGACTCACCATGAGAAGATATATCAACACCAGTTTCCTCATCTTCGTTGGTAACTCTCAAATTACCTGTGAAAATTTCAGCAACTTTAATTGCAACTATTGTAAAAATGGTGCACCAAATAATTGTAAAGACTACACCAAATAGTTGAATCAAAAATTGATCAGATATCGAATTCTCCATGCCTAAGCCACCAAATTGAGAGGAAGCAAAAATGGCAGTGAGGAGTGTGCCCAATATCCCACCTACTCCATGAACTGGAAAGACATCAAGTGAATCGTCGATATTAATTTTATTCTTGATGTACTGCGTAGCCTCATAGCATATTAATCCAGCCAATGTTCCGATCAACAACGCTCCCATTGGCCCAACGAAACCAGATGCGGGAGTAATCGTTCCCAGGCCAGCAACCATACCTGTAACTATTCCCAGAACACTTGGTTTTCCAGATCTTGACCATTCTCTGAACATCCATGCAAGAGATCCTGATGCAGCCCCGATGTGTGTTACAAGCATTGCCATACCTGCAGATTGATCAGCAGCTAATGCAGAGCCTGCATTGAAACCAAACCAACCGACCCAGAGCATTGATGCTCCGGCCACAGTCATACTTAAATTATGTGGTGGCATAGGTACAGTCTGAAACCCTGTTCTGTTGCCTAAGTAAATCGCTAGAACTAAAGCTGCGACCCCTGCATTTATATGAACGACTGTTCCTCCAGCAAAGTCCATCAGACCCATTTCTCCTAGGAAGCCACCGCCCCATACCATATGACATATAGGAGCATACACCAGAATCATCCAAACGAAGCTGAATATAAACATAGATGAAAATTTCATTCTCTCAGCAAAACCACCAACAATCAGCGCTGGTGTAATTATCGCAAAAGTTAACTGAAACATAACAAATACTGTCTCAGGAATATCGCCTGACATTGAACTGGCAGATAATCCTGCTAAAAAGGAATTGTCCAAGCCTCCAATGTAAGAATTCAATGACCCTCCGTCACCGAAGGCTAAGCTATACAAAAATGCGACCCACATGATACTTACTAGACAAGCAAGACTGAAACATTGCATCAACACTGACAGAACATTCTTGCTTCTGACAAGCCCACCATAGAAAAAAGCTAGTCCTGGTAAGGTCATAAAAAGAACTAGTGCTGTGGAAGTTAATATCCAAGCTGTATTAGCATTAGACATTTGACCGTCAGACGCTAATGCAACATCAGCATTTAACAGAAACAGGAGTCCACAAGCTACCCCTAGATAGATGTATTTGATCATAATTTTACCTCATTCAATGTTTAATATAGTGCAATTAGTGTGCCAAAATAGTGCGAAAGATAAAAATTAAAAAGGTTTGTAAAATACTCATTTCTGAATTAGTTTTAGGTAATTAAAACTTATTTTATTTATTTATTTGCGCCTAAATGGAGCATGTAGCACTAAATATGGACATTAAAACAGACATAGTAATAATTGGAGCAGGTCCTGCTGGGTCCATGGCTGCAAACGTCTTGCGTGATGCGGGTAAAAGCGTAGTAATCATAGATAAAAGCAATTTCCCAAGACATAAGTCTTGTGCAGGCGGACTAACACCAAAGACCATAGCAGAACTACCTTTTGACATCAAAGCATTAAGTCAGCATAACTCCGACAAGATGTTATTTAAATTTACTAATGGGAAAACTGTAGATTTAAACAACGAGCTAGGTGCTTGCAAAATGGTTATTAGAGAGGAGTTTGATCACTATTTTTTTAATTTTGTTATAAAAAAGGGAGCAGATTTCATTAATTCAAAAGTTGAGAAAATATCAGAAGATGATGAGGGGGTTGTTGTTCAGACAAACAACGAGACATTAAGATGTAAGTATCTCATTGGGGCAGATGGAGCCAACAGCACAACAAGAAGATTAATCACTAATCTAAAATATAAAAATCCTGTATTTGCCTTCGAGGGATTAGTCAAAAGGGAAAACTCTAAGAAAAACGTTCCAACTAAATTTGTATTTAACAAACTTGGATACAGTTGGATATTCCCCAAACAAGATCACTACAACGTTGGAATTGGCAATTTAATATTTGACCCTTCATGTCCAAAACCACGAAAAAATGACCTTTTAGATTTTGTGAGAGAAGAGCTCGAATGCGATCAACTCGAACACATAACAGGCTTCCCAATAGGCACAGAAGGCAAATGCTATGAGCCAAGTTCGAAGAGAATGTATTTAATTGGAGACGCGGCAGGTTTCGCGGAGACTTTATTAGGAGAGGGTATATATAACGCAGTTATTTCTGGTAAATATATCGGTAATGCAATTAAAGATAGTGAGATACCGGATGTAGTCTTCGAAAAATATACTAATTTTCTTGATGGTATGAAAAAAGAATTAGCGCTTTACAATCGAGGTGCAAAAGTCTTGTATAAAAAACAAAGAATGAGTTACTGGATGCTGAAATTATTCTTTGGGAGAAGGTTTATGGATGGATACTCAACTGGTAAAACTCTTACTGAAATAATCAAAGGTAAATATCCTTTTCCATCTATCTAGTTCGTGTAGAACAATATCGTGTCAGATCAATCAAAACTTTCTCGTAACTACTGTTACTATCTATAGCATCGATCGCATTTTGAGTATATGTATCTATTGCTTCTAATGTATATTTATCTGAGCCATTTTTGATAAATATTTCCCGTAATTTATCAGTGTCTGAAAGGATTTTGTTATTAAAAATGTTTTCGATAATACTCTTGTCATTGGTATTAGAGTTAAGATAGCTGTGTATTAGTGGTAGTGTAGACTTCCCCTCCGATAAATCTTCAGCAATATTTTTTCCCGTTTCATTGTCGTCGCCAAAATAGTCAAGATAATCGTTTCTTAGTTGATATGCGATCCCGAAATTTTTGCCAAATTGTTTGGCCCAATCATGACTACTGCTACCTGCGATATCCATAGCAACCAGTGCTGAAGCCTCAAATAATTTTCCAGTTTTTAGATAAACTATTTCAATATATTTCTCTTTATCCTCGATAATCTTCTCTTTGTACATCAATTGCATTACCTCTCCTTGAGATATCTTATTGGTTGTCTCAGCAAGTATTTTATATACCCTCTCCCTGTTTATCTCCACGATCAACTCAAATGCTCTCGAATACAAAAAATCTCCGACAAGTACAGCACTATCATTACCCCAAAGCTTATTTGCAGTATTTATGTTATGCCTCACATCGGATTGATCGACTACATCGTCGTGAAGCAATGTGGCAGCATGGATTAATTCAATGATTGCAGCAGACTCTATGACTTTTTTCTTATTAGACATTATCTTTGATATTAAAAATACAATAATTGGTCTAATACGTTTTCCCCCGCTATCGATCATATGACTTGAAAGTGTATTAATAAGGGGTATTTCTGTTGTAGTTACTTTTTTTAGAAAAGCGTTCAAATCATCAATTTCGTACGATAATTTATCATTTATTTCATTCAAGATAGTCATGGTCAGAAAAATATATCATATTTACTCAATCAAAAACGGGATAAAGTGGTTTATTATTTGAAAAAATAAAGGTAGAATCACTCAATTCACAACATTATGAATGCAATTATCAAACAAGGTGGACATCAATATAATATAGCTGAAGGCGATGTTATTCGTGTTGACCTACTATCTGAGCCAGAGGGCAGTAAGATTGAACTTAGTAATATACTCATGGCATTCAAGGATGATGATTCAGTTATTGATAAAAAATCTTTATCTTCTATTAAAATCAAGGCAACTATCCAAAAACATGGTAGATATCCAAAGGTAAGAATAGTAAAATTCAAAAGAAGAAAACACTATATGAGGACTCAAGGTCACAGGCAGGGTTTCTCAGAAATTAAAATAGAGTCGATTAAGTAACATGGCACATAAGAAAGCAGGCGGTAGCACAAAGAATGGAAGAGACTCAGAGTCTAAGAGGCTTGGCGTAAAGAAATACGGTAGCGAATTTGTTCATGCTGGCAATATCATCTTAAGACAAAGAGGAACTCCGGTTAAAGCGGGCGAAAACGTAGGCTGCGGTAGAGACCACACGCTATTTGCAACGAGTGATGGTTACGTTCATTTTCATAAAAAAGGACCTAATAAACATAAGTTTGTTAGCGTTCTTCCAACAAAACACTAAAACACACCCTCATCGCTATGAAATTTATTGATGAAACTGTCATAACAGTCAGAGCAGGCAATGGCGGTTCTGGCTGCCTGAGTTTCAGGCGAGAAAAATATATACCTTTTGGCGGGCCGGATGGTGGAGATGGCGGTAATGGTGGTTCGATAATCATAAGAGGAACTGATAGCCTGAATACTCTTGCTGATTTCAGGAATAAGAGCATATTTACTGCTGAAAATGGCAATGCTGGAGGCAGTAGGAATAAACACGGAAGGAATGGTGAAGATCTTATAATTGACCTTCCTCTCGGCTGTGTAATAACAGACAATATTACAAATGAAGAGTTGTGTGATTTGGATAAGGAGGATAAAACATTTATTGTAGCAAAAGGAGGTGAACATGGTTTTGGGAATGTTCGATTTAAAACCTCCACGAACAGAGCGCCAAGAAAGAAAACTCTGGGCAAGGAAGGTGAATCGAGAGAAATAAAAATTGTCTTGAAGGTTCTAGCTGATGTTGGTCTTGTCGGTTTACCTAATGCTGGTAAAAGTTCTTTTTTACAAGCTGTCAGCATGGCGAGGCCTAAGGTAGCTGATTATGAGTTCACTACGCTCACACCTAATCTCGGTGTCGTCCTATATTCAGATTATGAGAAGTTTGTTGTTGCTGATATTCCTGGAATAATAGAGGGCGCCTCTACTGGAGTTGGTCTAGGGACACAGTTTTTAAAGCATATAAGCCGAACTAAAATGCTATTAAATATTATTGACGGCTCTAATAAAACATATGAGATGATAACGGATGAGATTGAAAAAATACATCATGAGCTAGAGTCATATGATGAAACATTAATCAAAAAAGATTTATGGGTCGTCATTAATAAAATAGACTTAGTAAGTAATGAGGAATTAAATGGTCTAAGAAATAAGTTTAATATGACAAAACTTATTGTATATTTTGTGTCCACTGTCACTAAGATTGGGATAGAAGAATTAACAGATAATATTTATGAGTTTCTAAAATATGAGAATAGAATTAAATAAAGCGAGTAAGATCGTTATCAAGTTAGGCAGTTCTATTATTGATAATCGAGATGACATGATCATTAATGGAATATGTACTAGTATAACTGAATTCTTGAATGAGAATAAGGAGGTAATGCTTGTAACCTCGGGGGCAATATCACAAGGCATGAAGGTAATGAATGTTAAAAATAAGCCAAAAGATATTAAAAAGCTTCAGTCACTAGCAGCGGTTGGGCAACAAAAGCTTATGTTAATGTATGAGAAAATATTTTCTGAACATGATTTTCAAACTGCACAAGTGCTTATAACGCACAATGATATCAATGACAGAGTTCGCTACTTAAATATTAAAGGAACGCTGGAGGAATTATTAAATAATGGAGTGATACCAATTATTAATGAAAATGATGTTGTATCAACTGAGGAAATCAAGTTTGGTGATAATGATAATTTAGCATCCATGATAGCGAATCTAGTTGATGCAGATTTACTTATAATTCTTACTGATCAAAAAGGTATGTATGACAAAAATCCTGACAGCTATAAAGACGCCAAACTGATTAATAGAATTAAAATTGAGGATCTAAATGAGTTTGATTCTGACTTTAGTACTCATAGTGAGATTGGTACTGGAGGATTTATCACTAAAATACAAGCAGCTAAACGAGCTGATCTATCAAATACATACACAGTCATAGCAAATGGACTAGAGAAAAACATTCTCAATAATATATTTACAAATAATGATGCCGGTACATTATTCATACCAAGTGAAAAAAAAATCAGTGCAAAAAAGCAGTGGTTGGATACAACAGACAGCAGAGGATCAATCATAATTGATGATGGTGCCTGCAAAGCTATAAATGATAATAATAGTCTTCTTCTCGTGGGTGTGAGTGCTGTCGAGGGATATTTTGAGAAAGGCGATGTGATTCAATGCATGGATAGCAATCACTCATGTATAGCAAAAGGAATAGTGAACTATTCTTCTGGGGATGTTATGAGGGCAAAAGGGAAAACTACAGATGCTATTGCAGAGGAATTGGGTAGTGAGTTCAGCAAAGAACTCATTCATGTAGATAACTTGATAGTTATAGAGACTTAATTTTGCTGTTGAGCCTAGCTTTATGTCTAGCGGCTTTATTTTTGTGAATGATGCCTTTAGCTGCAAGCTTGTCTATGCATGAAACAGCAATTATGAAGTCTTTCTTAGACTGCTCAGCATTTTTTTCCGAGATTGATTTTAGGACATTCTTTATGCTAGTTCTGAACTGGGATTTCTTAGCAGCATTTGCTACTCTTGCCTTTGATGCCTGTCTGACTCTTTTTCTTGCCTGCGCGGTATTTGCCAATGTAATTATCTCCAATAATGGGTAAAATAAACCAAGATTATCTCAGTCTAGTAGACTAGTGTCAATATAATACGCACTTTATGACAGAAGAATCGGAAAATAAAAAAGTATCAATAATTAAGTCCTCAAGCCAATTTGGCCTTACAACACTTATTTCTAGGCTAACAGGTTTTCTTAGAGACGTGCTTTTTGCTAACTATTTTGGCGCTGGCGCCAACACAGATGCCTTCTTTGTTGCTTTTAAGATACCAAATTTTTTTAGAAGACTATTTGCAGAGGGTGCTTTTACTCAGTCATTTGTTCCAGTACTTCAAGAATACAAATTGACAAAACCTGAGATGCTTTATGAGTTTATTCAATTCATTTTTGGCAATCTTTTCTTCGTACTTCTAGTGATTACTCTTCTTGGTATGTACTTCTCTGAGGAATTAATATATTTGTTTGCTCCAGGTTTTATAAATGACCCTACTAAGCTAACGCTAGCATCAGAAATGCTTTATATAACATTCCCCTATTTATTATTTATTTCCTTGACGGCTATGTGCTCTGGAATATTTAATAGTTATAACAGATTTATTTTATCTGGCATTACACCAGTTTTTTTAAACCTAAGCTTAATTGTTTTTACAATTTTCTCGACGACACTTTTTGTCATCCCAATAGTATCGTTATCATATGGTGTTCTAGTTGCAGGAGTCGTGCAGCTAATAATACAAATGCCGCTAATGTATAAGCTTGGATTTTTAAAAATACCTAAAATTAATTTTTCTAATAAAGGTTCTGTTAAAGTGATTAAACTTATGGGTCCTGCGATCATTGGTACTGCAGCAGTTCAAGTAAATTTATTAATTGATACAATTGTAGCCTCATTGCTTATTACAGGGAGTATAAGTTGGCTATATTTTTCTGATCGGTTAATCGAATTACCATTGGCAGTCTTCGGTATAGCTATATCAATTGTAATGCTCCCAGTATTATCTGAATATTTTCAAAAAAGTAGAATGAACGATTATTCAGAAACTTTAGAAAAATCTACTAAACTCTCACTGCTAATTGCTATCCCATCTATGGCTGGGCTTATTATTCTCTCGGCTCCTATAGTGTCATCATTGTTTATGTATGGAAACTTCCAGTCCTATGATGCGAAAATGACTTCTCTGAGTTTAATTACATACAGCCTAGGATTGCCGGCCTTTATTTTTATGAAGATACTTGTCACAGCTTTCCACTCAAGGCAAGATATGAAGACACCTGTAATATATTCTTTGGTTGGAATATTACTTAATATAATAGCTAACCTAACTGTCGTTTTTATTTATTTACGACACCCTTTTGAGGGAGCTCACGCGTTTATTGCCTTAGCAACATCATTATCTGCATGGGCCCAAGTAATACTAATGAGTTTAAGATTGAAAAAGATTAATATAATCAGAAATAATATTTTCTTTAACATGGTTTCGCTGAAAATTATAATATCTTCAATTGCTATGGGATTAGTAATATGTCTAGGTTTTGATATATCTATTTTTGAAGATGATTTATCTCCTTATGAGAGAATTGGCTCACTGTCAGCTTATATTATAACTGGTGCTATAGTATATTATGTTTTTCTACGCCTGTTCGGTGTCAGATTGAGTAAGTTTAGAATATGAAAATATTGAATAATCTTAACGATGT
>Ga0207985_1000187_pt1 | contig 16193 bp, 15 predicted proteins | sample ETNtaG_3_FD_185761 | JGI IMG/M metagenome (GOLD analysis project Ga0207985, IMG submission 185761) | Marine microbial and viral communities from oxygen minimum zone, Eastern Pacific Ocean - ETNP201302SV84 (SPAdes) (version 2) | ecosystem: Environmental > Aquatic > Marine > Unclassified ...
TTATAACAGTCATCCCAAACTCCCTCTCAAGCCTTTCCTGAACAATTTCCATATGAAGCATCCCTAGAAATCCACACCTAAAACCAAAACCCAAGGCGGCAGAGCTCTCAGGTACAAAAACCAAAGAGGCATCATTTAGTTGTAGTTTTTCCATAGCCCCTCGAAGTTCCTCATAATCCTCCGTGTCGACCGGGTAAATACCGGCGAAAACCATTGGTTTTACATCTTCAAAACCAGAAATTGCGTCCTCGGTTGGCATTTCAAAATCCGTTATTGTGTCACCAACTTTAACTTCTTTAGCCTCTTTTATTCCAGTGATCAAATATCCAACATCTCCGGCAAATATTTCTTGTTTTGGGCTTTGCTTTAAATTAAGCGTTCCTACTTCATCAGCACTATAAGCTTTGTTGGTAGCTAAAAACTTTATTTTTTGATTCTTTTTAATTGAACCGTCGATTACTCTAAAATAGGTTTCAATTCCTCTAAAAGGATTATATACAGAATCAAAAATTAAAGCACGTAATGGTTTTGAGGCATCTCCAGCAGGACAAGGCACACGATCAATAATAGCAGACAAAATATCTTCAATTCCGAGACCTGTTTTTGCACTTGCTGGAATCACATCTTCAGCCTTACACCCAAGGAGGTCAACTATATCGTCTGTTACCTCTTGTGGGTTAGCACTAGGTAAATCTACTTTATTTAATATGGGAATTATTTCAAGGTCATTTTCTAAAGCAAGGTATAGGTTAGAAATTGTTTGAGCTTGTATGCTCTGCGCAGCATCTACAACAAGCAGCGCACCTTCGCAAGCTGCAATTGATCTAGACACCTCGTACGAGAAATCAACATGTCCAGGTGTATCAATAAGATTTAGTACAAAATCCTCACCATTATGGCTGTAATACATTTGGATTGCATGGGACTTTATTGTAATTCCTCTTTCTCTCTCGAGATCCATGTCATCTAAAAGCTGATCCTGTTTTTCACGATCTGTAATAGCACCCGTAAATTCTAAAAGCCTATCAGCTAGAGTGCTTTTCCCATGATCAATATGGGCAATAATGCAAAAATTTCTAATGTTTTTCATCAGCTAATTCCAGAGAACAAAAGTAAGTAAAAAATTATCGTTAAAGGACCATATTGAAGACTTGGTTATCTTTGTACAAATAAACAGCTAGAATTGGTAAAAATAGGAGACATTGAATTAGGAGACTTCCCTTTGCTACTTGCTCCAATGGAAGATGTAAGCGATCCACCGTTTAGAGCGCTCTGTAAAGAAAACGGAGCTGACGTAGTTTACACTGAGTTTATCTCGTCTGAAGGGCTAATTAGGGATGCAGCAAAAAGTGTTATTAAGCTTGACATATATGAGAAAGAGCGACCAGTAGGTATACAAATATTTGGGGCAAACCTAGACTCCATGCTACAAGCTGTTGATATAGTTGAAAAATCAAACCCTGATATAATAGACATAAATTATGGATGTCCGGTAAAAAAGGTGGTATCTAAAGGTGCTGGTGCAGGAATACTAAAAGACATATGTTTAATGGAAAGCTTAACCAAAGCAATTGTTGAGAGGACGAATTTACCCGTTACGGTCAAGACAAGACTAGGCTGGGACCACGATTCTATTAAAATAGTTGAAGTAGCAGAAAGGCTGCAAGACATTGGTTGTAAGGCGATTGCCATTCATGGAAGAACACGGGCCCAGATGTATAAAGGAGACGCAGACTGGAGCTATATAGAGAAAGTAAAAAACAACCCAAGAATGTACATTCCTGTTTTTGCAAACGGAGACATTAATACACCTGAGAGAGCAATGCACATTAGAGACAATTTAGGTTTAGACGGGGCTATGATTGGCAGGGCCTCGATTGGAAATCCTTGGTTTTTTAACGAGGTTAAACATTATTTCAAAACCGGCCTTCACAAACAGCCAGCGTCAATAAAGGAGAGGGCTGCTGTTGCAAAACGCCACCTAGAAATGTCGGTAGCATGGAAAGGAGAAAGACTAGGTGTTTATGAAACAAGAAGACACTATTCTAATTATTTTAAAGGGATAGAAAACTTTAAGCCGTTTAGACAAAAACTAGTAACAACAGAGTCTTCAGGTGAGATATATGAGGTTCTGGACTCTATTTCTGAGAAATTTGCGGAATACTCCTTTTGACATAATGCGACACTAAAGCAGAGGCAATACAAGCTAAAATAAATACAACAAAAAATACAAATAGGAAGTTATTAAGCTCAAAAACAACAGGGTAAGCAAGAGTAGATGTGATCATAAAAAGAGACAGGTTTTGTTGTAATATAAGAAGCCCACAACCAATTAAAAGCCCTAAAAAGCAGCCTGAAACCGAAATCATCAACCCTTGATAAAAGAATATTTTACCAACATCATTTTTAGACCCCCCCAATACGAGCAATGTTTGAAGGTTTTTTCTTTTTTCAACCCCTATCATCATTAGGGCACCAAAAACATTAAATAAAGCAACAATAATAATTAAGGAAAAAATCAGGTAGATAGCAAACTGCTCAGTGTTAAGCATCTTATAAATAGTAGCGTTCTGTTGTATTCGGTTTTCAACCTCAAAATCAGAACCAAAAAAAGAGTCTATTTTTTCCGTTGACTTTATTTTGCTATAAATGTCAACAGATCCAACAGCCCGTTCTTGAAGACCAAAGAGATCTCTGGTAAGCTCAAGACTTGAAAAAATAAGACTGTTATTTAACTCTTCGTTTAAAGAAAAAATTCCAGAGGTTGAAACACGACGAGAATTCATAACATCTTTTTCAGAAAAAACCTGACCTTTACCTGCCTTAGGAACATACATCACAACAGGATTTATAACATCCATAGTGCTGATACCTAAATCATAAGCAGCACCCCACCCAACAACAATTTCATTTTCTCCCATATTAAACCATCTCCCTTGATACATTATTGAGTCAATATTTTTGTTTGGAAAACCATCGTCAAGACCCATTACCCTCACTATCCTGTTATTTTCGTTTATTGAAATTAAAGCCTTGTCCTCATAAGACAAGCCATACTTTATGTTTTCTTTTTCTAAAAAGGATTTTATTTCTGGGGTAAATTCAAAAGCCTTTCCTTTAGCTGCAGAAATCTTTAATTCTGGAGATATAGATGAAATAAATTCAAGGCTGTAACTTTTCAACCCACTAAAACCAGACAGAACTATAAGCATAGCAGCAGAGCTTATTATAACACCAAGTATTGCAAGAATTGACATGTAGTTTACAGCAGTGTTTTTGCTTTTTGTGAAAAAATATCGTAATGATATGTATCTGGAAAAACTCAAAACCTATTTTTTTAAGGGATTGTCAAGCCCCTTTAAAGAGTCTTCAATTTTTTCAATATAATCTAGAGAGTCATCTAAAAAAAATAATAGTTCAGGCACTTTTCTAAGCTGTTTTTTTGCTTTTTGAGCTACTTCATGCCTAATCCTGCTAGACATTTTTGACACCTCTCCCATAACCTGCTGAGACATTTCAGAGGGAAAGACACTTAAAAAGATTTTTGCAATTGAAAAATCAACAGTAACTGAAACTTTGGTAATCGATAGTAAAACCCCATAGTTTCCTTGCTTTTTGAGTTTGTTCTGTAAAATTTCTGCAATATCCTTTTGAAGAAGCTTTGAAACCTTTTTTTGTCTTGTTGTTTCCATTTGATAAAATTAGAACATTTACCTCTTTAATTTAAATAAAAATAAAATTAAACTAAATTTGCATAGTGATTAAAAAAATTGAGCATATCGGAATAGCGGTTAAAGATTTAGAAAAATCTGAAGCCCTGTTTGAAAAACTATTAGGAAAAAAACCTTATAAGCAAGAGGAAGTAAAATCCGAAGGCGTCGTAACATCATTTTTCAAAATTGCCGATCAAAAAATCGAATTGCTTAATGCAACCACTCCCGATTCTCCAATAGAAAATTTTATCTCAAAAAGAAAAGAAGGCGTTCACCACATTGCTCTTCATGTTCATAGTATTGAAGAAGAGGTTGAAAGGCTAGATAAATTAGGTTTCGAATTTATTTCAACAACTCCAAAAAAAGGAGCGGATAATAAGATGATTGTTTTCTTGCACCCAAAAACAACTAATGGGGTTCTTGTTGAGCTTTGTGAAGAAATTTAATATGTTTTGCCATTAACAAAACATTCATTAATATTGCAGACTATTTGGTCCTATAGCTCAGTTGGTTAGAGTAGATGACTCATAATCATTTGGTCCCTGGTTCGAGCCCAGGTGGGACCACAAAAAACCCCTCATTTGAGGGGTTTTTCATTGGACTAATTCTAAAACAACTACATTATTACTAGGGTCACCTCTAGCTCAATATCATCAAGAATTAATTTGTCTCCTAGATTTTCAAAAAAACTTCCTGAACCATAGCGAACATTGTATTTTGATCTGTCAAAAACCAGCTTTGCTTTCATGTTTTTTGAACCCCCTTCTTTTTGGAAAGAAACTTTTGCTTCGTGGGTATAACCCTTAATTGTAAGGTCACCTCGAGCACTATATTCATTTTCTGAAACCATATCAACGGCGTTCAGCTTTAATTCAGAAAAATTAAAGTCATTAACAGAGAAAAAGTCACTAGATTTTAAGTGCCCCTCAAGTGACGTTTTACCCCTGCCAGTTAAATCGTCAACCGAAAGCGTCGTCATGTCAACTACAAAGTTACCACCAATTAATTTTTCATCGCTAAAACTTAAATCAGCCGATTTAAATGCAAGAGTACCATAATGTGTTTTCCCTGATAGCTGCACCCCTGTCCACCTCACAGAACTTTCTTTCAGGTTTACTTGATTTTGAGAAAAGCCAAAAAAACAGCTTAGGCTTAAAATATATATTAATTTTTTCATGATTTTTTATTATCACTTTATAAAAAACCATGCCACAAGAGAAATTATGATCTAAATACTATATTTGATGCAAATCAAAAGCTGAAGACTCTATAAAACCAACTTAATTACAGACAAATGTCAAACTGCAAAAAAAGCCCAATAAAAAACTATAAATCAATCACTATTTTGGTGATGAGTTTCTTGTATGTGTTTATTGGAGTTAAGCATTTTGTAGACCCTCAATACTTTATAAATATAACTCCTCCACAAATAGAATATAAAAGCTTTGCTGTTTACTTTACCGGTGTTTTGGAGGTTGCAGGAGGCCTACTAATTTTAAATAAAAAGACAAGGAAAATGGGTGCATACACCCTTATTTTTCTTCTTATTATTGTTTTCCCAGCAAATATATACCTATACCTTTCTGAAACCCCACAGCAACTGTTAGGCATTTCTGAAGCACAAGCACTAACAAGAATGCCTTTCCAAGCCCCCTTAATGCTTCTCGCATATTGGCATTCAAAAGAAAACCATCCGAAATGGGTGGATTATTTGTCAGCAATAGTTTTTTTACCAACAATAATTTATTTTGTTTCAATATAATTATTCGGAACTATACCAGTAATTATTTCTGGGGTTAACATCAGGGTATTCAAAGTCAGGATCAACTATAACTTTCTCAAATGCTTCCGAGGTTTCCACCAGAAATTTCCAGTCAACATTATTTTTCCAAATTTCAACCGGCAGGGTTTTTCTGATTTTTTGTCCGCTTACCGTTGTAATTTCTAAATTTAGCGGCATTGGAATCTCCCTCATGTTTTTTACAGTTATGTAGGCCCCTTTACCCGGGTCTCCTAACACATACTGTACGTTTGTAATTGCCTGATCAACACTCCAATTGTTCAAAATCCAACCTCTCCAGAACCAACTTAGGTCCTCTCCAGAAACATCTTCTATAGTTCTGAAAAAATCATCGGGAGCAGGGTGTTTATATGCCCAACGGTGTATGTATTCTTTAAACGCATCATCAAACCTCTTTTTCCCAAGAATATTATCTCTTAAAAGCCACAAAACCATAGCTGTTTTTCTATATTGCAAACCCATATTGTCCTCAATTAAGTTGTCCGGCGCAGTAATTGTTGGTTCAACTTTGTCTGAATAAAAACCATACATCATAGCCCTTCTATGCTGATTCGGCTTCCCGGGATAATATTCACCATTGTTGAATTCTTTGGTTGCAATATCATTTATAAAAGAGTTAAAACCCTCGTCCATCCAGCCATATAATCTCTCATTTGAGCCTACAATCATCGGAAACCAGTTGTGGCCAAATTCGTGATCGGTGACACCCCACAAACTTTCACCCTTTGATAGATGGTAGCAAAAAGACACACCAGGGTATTCCATTCCTTTAACATTTCCAGCAACATTAATAGCAGTAGGGTATGGGTACTCAAACCATCTTTCCGAGTAGTGTTCAACAGAAAACTTGGTATATTCGGTGGACCTTTCCCAGGCGTTATCTCCGTAACTCTCAATAGGATAAGCAGAAATCGCCATCGAGTTTTTTCCGCTGGGAAGATTAATCCTAGCAGCATCGACAACAAACGCTGAAGACGATGCCCAAGCAACATCTCTGGCATCATTAATCCTAAACCTCCAAGTTATCATTTCTCTACCAAAAGGCCTTGAGTTTGGATCATTAATTTCTTCAGGTGTTCTTATCATTACTGTTTCATCGCTTGCCTCAGCCTTGGCCCACCTGTCAAGCTGATCAAGCGTATAGGTTTCAAGAGGGTTTAGCAGCTCCCCAGAACACACAACAATGTGATCTGCAGGCACGGTTATATTAACATTGAAATCTCCGTATTCTAAATAAAACTCACCCTGACCAGTATAAGGTAAAATATTCCAACCCCTTAAATCATCATAAACACACATTCTAGGGTACCATTGAGCAATAGTATAAACTTTACCATTGTCGGTTCTAAGGATTCCCATACGGTCTGACCCATAGTCAGGCGATAAAAATGAAAAATCAACCTTTAATGAGAGCTTTCCACCGTTTGCCTTTAATGGTTCTGGTAAAATAACCTTCATTCGAGTGTCATAAATCTCATATTTTATATCAATAATCGAACGATTTTTGCTTCCCCTTTCAGGAATAATTTGAACAGCAGAGATTTTAAAACCACCATCAAGTTTTTGACCTTTAGAACCATTTCTGCTACCTCTGAGAGGGATAATTGCATTACCTCTTGAGTTTTCCATGAAAAGATTTTGATCCATTTGAAGCCACAAAAAATCTAATTCATCAGGACTGTTGTTGGTATATCGAATTATTTCTTTTCCCATTACTATGTCGGAAAGAGTATCTAATTCAACAGTAATATTGTAATCAGCCCTATTTTGCCAATATTTATGGCCAGGCTTACCACTTGCAGACCTCGCATCTGTTGAGGGGCTCGTATAAAAGGCGGTTTTAAAAGCCTTAACATAATCATAGGTCGACTCTTTGTTTTGGGTGTTTGCCGACTCAAACACAAAGTTAAAAGCTAAGATTGCTAATATTATTTTTTTCATTTTCATTTTTTTAACACTAAGACCTATAATCAATTCTCATGCCCTAGATGAAGCGTCTGCTTAAACAAAGCCCCCGCTTGATTAGGGCGAGGGCTTATATTAACTAAAAACTTGATTTAGTCCAGCACAATTGGAGCACCGGCCTCCTCCAAGATCTTTCCTACTTTCATTACATTTTCAAAGTAGGTGTCCATTTCAGGTTTTACCCTATTGAACATTTCTTTTGCAATATCAAAACTTCGCATATGCGTTTCTGTTGGACCATAAGAATTTGGATACCACCCACCTCTAGCAGTAGATAGCCTATCACTTATGGTTAGAAAGTCTTTTTCGCCAATTTCTCCTTTAGCGTCACTTCCGCCAACCTTTCTGTCTAAAGCGTTCATTGTTTCGGTTAAATCATAAAGCATTTTGCTAGCCTCAGGAATATTAGTTGTTATTTGCATTAACATACCTTGATATGTGGAAACTCTCGCTTTTGACTTTTCAAACTTATGTTGGTATGATGCGACAATCGCTGAAAAGTCAGCTAGGCTTGCATAATATTCATCATGCTGTTCTTTCATTGGGTTTGTTAAAGTTCCAGAACGAATTTTTTCAACTTCAAGCTCTACGGGCCCAGCAATTTGGCTAACCACGCCATTAACTCTTTTCATTAAAAATAAGTCGTATTTTCCCGGGTCTACTTGAGTAGTTATTCCGCCTCCAGAACCTCTCCAGCCTCTTCTTGAACTTCTTGATGTAGCCCTGACAGTAGTTGGGATTGAGCTTGTAAGATTCCAATTAACCCTAGAAACACCTTTTCTCAGCGGACCAGGAATCTTTGATACAATTTCCCCATTCTTGTCTTTTACTACAAGAATTACTTGATTTTTCTGTTCAGTCATCTCGTCGTCCAAAGCGTCCCAACCAGGGAAAGGAATATCTCCATCTTTTTTAGCTCTTTCAGATTTTTTTCTTTTGGCTTTCATCGACTCAGGAACATCTTTCACATAATATGTGATGCTTGCTCCATATTGAGGGTTCTTAGCATAATATGTTTGACCACCATCACTACTGGTTCCGCCATACACTTGATTAAATTGAAGGGCTTTTCTTGGCTCGAAAATAACACCATCATTTGTTAAGCTTTCTTTCGTGATGTCTCTTAAAGGACTATAGTCGTCAAGCACATAAAAACTTCTACCAAAAGTTGCTAATACTAGGTCATTCTCTCTTTTCTGAATAGCCAAATCTCTCACAGGAATTGTTGGAAGGCCATTAGAAAACTTATGCCAGTTATCCCCTTGGTCAAGACTGATGTATACACCATATTCAGTTCCTAAGAACAATAAATTAGGGTTAACATGATCTTGAACAATTCTCCAAAGAAGAGTGCCGTCAGGAATCCCTTTTGTTATAGAAACCCATTTTTTCCCCCCATTTGTTGTCTTAAACATGTATGGCTTATAATCTCCAAACTTATGGTTGTCTAATAACACATACGCAGTCTCAGTATCATGAAGGTCAGCCTTAATGTCATTGACAAAAGCACTTGATGGGGTACCAGGTAAGTTGTCAACAGTCATCTTAGTCCAGTTTTTGCCACCATCCCTAGTGTACTGAATTATTCCGTCATCAGTTCCTGCATAAAGAATGTTTTCGTCAATTCTTGATTCAGACAAGGAAGTAACAGTGTTATATGTTGACATAGCATATACATCCCATGCATTGTCAAAACTTTGAACCCTACCCATGATCGGAAGAGATAGCCTCTCCTCATCTTTTGTTAGATCTCCAGAAACAGCTGACCAGCTATCACCTCTGTTTTCTGATCTCCAAACTCTTTGGGTTCCAAAGTATAATCTTTTGGGATCATGATAACTTACTAAAATAGGAGAATCCCAGTTAAATCTTTCATAGGGCTCATCAATATCTTCCTGAGGCCTTATGCTTACAGCCTCTCCATTGGTCATGTCGATTCTGTTTATATATCCTTGTTGAGATTGAGCATAAATAATATCAGGATTTCCAGGCTCAGTAGCAGGCTGGTGTCCATCACCACCCAGTACTACAAACCAGTGAGAATTTGAAATTCCGCTGTACTCAAATGTTCTTGAGGGACCCCCCTGAGTATTGTTGTCCTGAGTACCACCATAGATGTTATAAAAAGGTTCAGCATCATCAACAGCTAACTTATAAAATTGGGTTAAAGGAAGGTTTCCTACAAACTTCCAGCTAGCTGAGTCGTCAAATGACTCATAAATACCACCATCAGTACCAATTAGCATGTAATTTGGATCATTGGCTTTAAAGGTTAATGAATGATTGTCAGAGTGTTTTTGTCTTTCCGACATAGTGTAAAAATTCTTTCCTCCATCATCAGAAACTAACACTCGAACGTTCATTAAATAAATTTTATCAAAAACATGGGGTGAAGCCACTAATTCTTGGTAGTAGTGGGGTCCAGTTCCACCAGAAACAGTGTCAGACATTTTTTTCCAACTGCCTCCACTATTATCAGACCTGTAAACAGCACCAGCCCTCTTATCAAGCTCAACAGCTGCATAAAGAACATTTGGCTGCATTGGAGAAATTGCAAGTCCGATTTTTCCTTTGTTAGATCTTGGAAGGCCTTTATCAATTTTTGACCAATTATCACCACCATCAACACTCTTGTAAAGAGAAGTTCCTGGTCCACCACCAATAAGCGCAGCAACATTTCTGTGTTTTTGCCAGCTGGCAGCATACAATATATTTGGGTTGTTAGGGTCAATAACAAGATCTGTTACACCCGTCCACTCATTAATATCTAAAGTGTTTTTCCAGGTTTTACCGCCGTTAGTTGTTTTAAATAAACCTCTTTCACCTCCGGGACTCCATAGTGGGCCTTGTGATGCAACCCAGACAGTGTTGGGGTCATCCGGGTGTACTATTATTTTTGAAATGTGTTCAGACTTCTTCAAACCCATATCCTTCCACGATTTTCCGCCATCTTTACTGTGATATACTCCATGTCCAATACCAACATGTCGCCCACCAACATTTTCTCCAGTTCCTAACCAAATAGACGCATTATTATGTGGGTCAATAGTGATACATCCTGTAGAGTAAAAAGGCATGTTGTCGGCTAAAGGTGTCCATGTAGTTCCAGAGTTTTCAGTTTTCCAAACACCACCAGACCCAACAGCCACATACCATACATTTTCGTTTTCTGGATCAATAGCAATATCTGCGATTCTTCCTGACATAAACGCAGGCCCAATGCTTCTAAATTTAAATGCATTAAGCGCAGATTTGACAGGGTTTCTTTCATTTTTACCATCTTTAGGTCCTTGCCCCATAGTCAAATTATGAGAGAAAAGGATTGCTAAAGAAACCAATAATAGTTTCAAATTCTTCATGTAATTAATTTTTTGTTTTATCCACTTAAGCCCTACGCTGTTTGTAAGGCGGCTTGCTAAAGTACGAAATTTTTGTAAAATCTTAAACCTGGACTTAAACCACTTAATTTTTATTCAAAAAGTTCTTTAGGAATTGATGGAAACAAACGAAGAGCGTTTTTGTAATACACTTTCTTTAATACCTCATCCGGAAGGTTTAATCCGTACATTTTCCAAAAAGCATGTCTTTTTCTAAAATAATTAAAGTATTCATCATCAGATTCTAAAACCCTAAAGTACGTGTAAAATTCCTCCTTATTGTAAGAGTCTTTACCGAACATGATTCTGTCCTGGTAATCAATGAAAAATTGACGAGCAGTCTTTGGCTGTCTACCCAGTTCTGCTATCACAGCTCCAAACTCTGTGACAACATTCGGAAATTCGTCTAGGTGTTCACCAAGCCTTTTCAAATCATTACCCATCCAACCAAGATGTGCGTTGATAAATATGGTATTTTTGTGTCTTTCAAAAACCGTATGCTGCTCTTTGATAATTTCTTCAAAAGGGGGTATAAAATCAGAGTCACCATAAAACCTGTTAGGCTTTTCTTTTAACTCAAACCACCTTTCGTTTTGATCATCCTTTGGCAGCCAAAACTGAAACGGATCAGCAGAGTGAATTAAGACCGGAATCCCCAATTCACCACACACTTCCCATATTGGCCCTAACCTTTCGTCATCAACCCTGACTCTGTTTCCTTTAGAATCTTTATTGGTTAGACCCAATCCTTTATATACCTTCAAACCAATAGCGCCATTAGCAACAGCTCTTTTTATTGCGTTTACCTGAGCTTCTACATGAGTAGCGTTATCTGCATTATCAAAATCAACATTTACAAATAAACCAATTCGACCAGGCTGATTTTCTGCTATGTTTTTTGTTGACTCGTCAAAATAAAGGTCTTTAGCTGCTTGAGGGCCAAAACCAGAACCACTTAGGTTGACAATGTAGCCCATATTTATTTCATCCATTTCCGCCACAAGCTCATTAAGATCCATTACGGGCATGTTCCACAAGTGACTGTGAACATCGATAAATGTGTATTTTGCTCTTTTAATCACTTCGCCCTCAACAATCAATGATGATGGTGGGTCGTAGTCTTCAAAGCTCATTATGTTTTGCTTATTCTGTATTGTGTCAATTGCAAAGTATAAAGCAAGGGTTATAACAAGAATAAATGATAAAACTTTAAAAAGGTTCTTTATGGAAAACATTTTATTGATTTAAAGGAATAGAAACAACAGTTGTATCCCACATTAAATACATTTCCACTCCTTCCATATTTTTAGAAAAACCAATGGTAAATTGCTCAATACTGCTTTTATCTTTAATCTGAGGAACAACCACCGTCTCTACAACATCTTTAGAGTAGTCTGGCTCAGAAATAGCAAAAAATTTATCCCCCTCAGCGTTTAGCACAATTTTCCATTCTTTTTCACCAGGGACTGTATAAAGTCGGTATTTTCCAGGATCAAGCTTTTCACCATTAAAAGAAACCGCTCCAGACGTTTCAAATGTTGTAGCAGCATTAGCCCCAGTTCTCCAATATTCTCCATAAGGGACTAAAGCTCCATCTTCTTCTAAACCAAAAATCAGCCTGTTTTTTTTGTATGGTCGACTGTAAACCACCTCGAAGTTTGCATTATCGGAGCTGTAAATAACAGTATCCTTCGGGCTTACGGGGTTGACTAGCATATATACCACATAGCCAACATAAGCCAAAAGCAATACGCCAATTATTTTTAAGACATTTTTCATTTATATATTATTTTAATTATTATTTATTAAATCTAGCAAGATACTTGCCAATCATATCAAACTCAATGTTAACTATATCTCCTTCTTTAAGTTTTTTAAAAGAGGTGTTTTCATAAGTGTAAGGGATAATTGTGACCTTAAAAGTGTTTTTTACAATATCAAAAACTGTAAGGCTAACTCCGTTAATACAAATTGAACCTTTTTCGATTAACAGCATTTCATTTTTAACATCAAATTCAAATTGATAAATCCAGCTTCCATCATTGACAGAGACACTTATGCATTTCGCAACACCGTCCACATGGCCCTGAACAAGATGACCATCCAGCCTTTCGCCGAGTTTCATTGCGCGTTCAAGATTTATCAGATCATCAACTGAAAAATTTCTGAGAGATGATTTGTCTAATGTTTCTTTAACTGCTGTCACCGTATGGGTGTTGTTACTTTTATCAGTCACGGTTAAACAAACACCATTGTGAGAGACGCTTTGATCAATTTTAAGCTCTTTACTTATTTCGCTCTCGATTGTGAAATCAATGTTTCCACGATCAGCTTTAACGTTTGTAATTTTTCCTAAACTTTCTATTATTCCTGTAAACATTATATCTGTTTAATTTGATAAATTTACAGAAATATTAGGATATAGCTAAAATCAAATTGAAAGATAAAAAAAACAATATCAAAGTTGGCTTTACAACAGGCGATATGAATGGAGTTGGGCCTGAAATTCTTTTGAAATCCTTTCGAAACACTGAGCTGCTATCTATATGTACCCCAGTTATATACGGCCCATTAAAAAATTTAAACTACACTTTGACCCATCTAGGATTTGAAATGTCTTTTAATAAAATAAGTTCCGCCGAAAAATCTAAAGAAGGTAAAATCAATTTGGTTGACAGCTTTAACGATGCTCCTGAAATAACATTTGGGGTTTTAAACAAAGAAGTTGGATATGCTGCTTTTGAGTCGATTAAAATGGGGGTTAAGGATTTGAAAGAGGGTAAAATTGATGTTTTGGTAACCCCCCCCATTAACAAAGAGGCTATACACTCTGATGATTTTCCTTTTATGGGCCATACAGATTACATTGACAGCGAGATTAATGGCAACTCAACGATGATGATGGTTTCAGAAAATTTAAGGGTTGCTTTATTAACCGAGCACATTCCTGTTGCAAAGGTTACAGATTTAATTACACCAGAACTTGTTCAAAATAAAGTTAATGCCCTGAACGAAACGTTGATAAGGGACTTTCAAATAGAGCGACCAAAAATCGCAATTTTATCAATTGACCCTCATGTAGGTGATGGCGGAGTTATTGCAGAAAATGATAAAAAATTAATTGTTCCTGGTATTAAGAAAATGCAAGACTCTGGAGTTTTAGTTTATGGCCCCTTCTCTGCTGACAGTTTTTTTGGTTCAGCGGAGTATAAAAAGTATGACTTAATTATTGCAGCATACCATGATCAGGGCCTAATTCCTTTCAAAACCTTGTCATTTGGAATGGGAGTAAATTATACATCGGGGTTAGAAAAAATTAGAACCTCCCCTGATCATGGCACAGCTTATTCTATCGCTGGAAAAGGTGTTGCATCCATAGATTCATTTTTGTGTTCAATTTATCTTGCAATTGACATTTTTAGACAAAGAATGATCTATGACGAATTTTCTAAAAACAAACTTGAAACATCGCAGTAGTTTAAATCAAGCACTTTTCTATTAGACTTTTTAAGAAAATTTATATATTTGCTCGCCTTAAAATTTTAGAGATGAAGTCTGATAGCAAATACAAAATAGAGTTTGCAGGTTTAAAGATTGGAAGCCATCAATTTAATTTTAACGCAGACAAACGGTTCTTTGATAGATTTAATTTTTCTGATTTTAACGATGTACATGTAAATATTGATATCGACTTAACAAAAAAATCAACATTACTTGAGTTGGAATTTGTCTTAAAAGGGGTTGTAAATGTAAATTGCGATTTAACCAATGAGCCTTTTGATCTCGAAATAAAACATGAAGCATCTGTTGTGGTGAAGTTTGGGCAAGAATACAATGATGAGGATGATGAAATACTTGTTTTACCTCACGGGGAGCACAAGCTTTTCGTTGATCAGTATATATTTGAATTGATTGTATTATCTTTGCCGCCTAAGAGAATTCATCCTGGTGTTGAAGACGGAAGTTTGAAGTCAGAAATATTAGATATATTGGAAGATCTTAAACCAAAAGAAAATAGTAATCTAGCTGACCCTAGGTGGGAGCAGCTAAAAAAGTTTAAAAAAATAAAATAGTTTAAAATGGCACATCCAAAAAGAAAAACGTCTAAAACTAGAAGAGATAAAAGAAGAACTCATTACAAGGCTGAAATGCCTCAGGTTGCAGTTTGTTCAAAAACTGGTGAGAGCCATTTATACCACAGAGCCTATTGGCATGAGGGTAAGTTATATTACAGAGGTAAAGTCCTTCTTGATAATGGCACAGAATCTGAAGCTTAATTAATATTAGCAATTAATTTCTCTAACCTTTCAATCCTTTTTTCTTGCTCTTTGAGCTTGACAATTTCGTTTTGTTGCTCTTTCAATGCATTAATAAGAACAGGCACTAACCCCTGATAGTTTACTGTCAACCTATTTTTATCATCAGCACCTACTAGCTCAGGAAATAATTTCTGTATCTCTTGCGCAAGTACGCCTATCTTTTTTTTGCCCTTCATTTCATACGACTTGCCATCTATTTGTAACAGTTTATTAAGGGTTGGACCAAGAGAAACTATGTTAGATTTGAGCCTTGCATCAGATTGCACCTCAAGATCTCCCATTACAGTCAGGTTGTTACTAACGGAGGCATCCCCATTAAACATTACTTTAAAAGCATCAGATAAACTTCCCAAAGTTCCATTTCCAATCACAAAAGCTGTATTCGATGTGTTGAAAGCTGTGGAGCTAGTTGTAATAGCAGACCCGGAATAATTGTATTGTCCAATTACTAAAGAACCATAATCACTTGCAGTCGTATTTCTTCCCATTGCTACGGAAACATTACCATTTGCTGTTGTGCCTAATCCCATTGCTATTGAAACCTCGCCATTTGCCGTTGTGCTTAAACCCATAGATGTAGAACTGCTTCCGTTTGCTGTTGTAGCATAACCCATTGCAGTAGATACTTCACCGCTTGCAGTTGTGCTTGCTCCCATTGCGATTGAGTTGTTAGCACTTGCAGTTGTTTGGTTACCCAAGGACGTAGAGCCATCTCCACTTGCAGTTGTATTAACCCCCATTGCTGTGGAGGTGCTACCGCTTGCTGTTGTCGCATATCCCATTGCAGTGCAATAGCTAGCGCTTGCAGTTGTGTTATAGCCCATCGCGGTAGAGTAGTCACCAACTGCTGATGTTTGAAAGCCTATCGCCGAAGAGTATGTTCCAGAATTGTTCGTGCCTCCGGTGCTTATTTGTGCATGCACATTAAAGAGGGATATTAGTGCTAAGAGTGTAAATAGTTTTTTCATCCTAAATTATTTTTTAGTTAAGATACTAAAGATTGAAGGTGTTTTTCAAA